>PVML01017383.1_pt1 | contig 152373 bp, 125 predicted proteins | sample 1853371 | NCBI WGS metagenome assembly PVML01 (sample SAMN08533508, study PRJNA380276) | Human gut metagenome, whole genome shotgun sequencing project. | isolation source: participant 1, chromium library | host: Homo sapiens | collected 2017 | reverse complement strand
AATCAGCTCATACTGGATACTGTCTACGGGAGAACCGCCTACAACAATCGTGCCAACTTTTTTATTTTTTAACTGCAATCCACGGCAGTAGCACTTATCAATGATAAGTTTCAATTGTGCTGACATTCCCCACCAATAAACTGGTGTAGCAAAAAGAATCATATCTGCGGCAGCACTTTTATCAATTGTAGGATTTGTATCATCCTTATCGACGCATCCCTTAGAGCATTGACAGACACCACATCCCTTGCATGGTGCAATGTTGAGTTTGTCAGGTTCAATGATTTCAATTTCATTCTTTTCTGATGCTCATTTTATAAATGCATTGATTGCTGTCAGCGTGTTTCCTTTTCTGGCACTTCCATTAATGATTACAATTTTCATGCGTGTATCCTCCAACTTCCGATTTTAATGTCTCTATTATACCATAATGATACTATTATAAAAAAGGAAAAAGAGCTCCTTCGAGCTCTTTTGATTCAGTTCTGTAAACTTGAATTTCATGAATTATCGCTTGCCTTAAACTTGCTGACACAAATCATTTAGTTTCCAATCCACTCAAATAGAATTGATATAACAAATACACCAGAGAAAATATACCAATTAACAAATACGCCACATTTTCTTTTAAAGATACTAGATACGATGAGAATACAACAAAGCCAATAACCTTGATTACCGCTTTAATTTTTCGATTTTCAATCTTATCAATTTTACAACAGATAAAACGTACTCCAATAACCATAGGAGAAAATAAGATTGCAATCAAAATTAATATAATATTTTGCTTATTAAAAATAAGCTTTGATAACTGTTTTTTCTCATTATCCTTGATGTCCAAATACTGGTATAGCAATATAAGAGAGGCTTGGTCAGGAACACTTTTTCCCAATTCCCATTTCGAAATTGTCTGTCGCGTAACAAAGACAACATCAGCCAGTTGTTGTTGGGTTAAGCCCTTTTCAATTCTGGCTGATTTAATCAAATCTGATATTTCCATAGTTGTACTCCATTTATTATCTGTTTTTAATAGTGTCGCATAATGTTATTGCTAAACAAGCAACTATTACAAGAAAACTCATCTGATGTTTAATAACAACGCAAAATAGGCTAATTGCCAATAACATACCGATAAAAGCAATCATACTATACTTGTATATCCTAGGATGTTTTTGGGATAATGCATTCGATATTTTTACAATTACTGCTATCATAGGAATAATTAATACCCCCATAACACCAAATAAAATTCCAGTTGCAACAACACTCATTTTGTTTTTCTTTAATTCCTTCAACATAAAAAGAACCTCCTTTGTTTTTGATACTTTGATATTAAAATAGAATTCTTTTTATGTCACGCAACGCTTGTGAAAACAGGCGCAACGGTAACGATTTTCATTCTGGTCATCGAAAGCAAAATTCCGATTTGTATTTCTGTTTGTTTTAAAAATGGGCAACTCCGATTGGAATTGCCCACTCATTTATCACTCCAAAATCCAACGGCTTTGCCGTTGCCGTGCTTCGCACTCCTTGATTTTGTCGTTGTCACATCAGGTGAAAACAAATACTCGCTTTGCTCGTGCTTGTTTTCCTGCTGATGTTCCAAATTATACGATTTTTTCTTGCTTGCACCGATTTCTGCATCAATTGATGTAAGTTTGATGTAAATCGCTGTTTTTTTAGTTTTTTATCAAATGAAGTACATCCCGTCTATTTGGTAAAACGGTACATCTTTACATCATCTTAATAGAGCTTTGCACCTGCCGGAATGTGGTCATCTACCATCAGAAGATGAAGCTTTTCTTCGCCTTCTTCTTCATGAATAGCACTGAGGAGCATACCGCAAGAGTCAATGCCCATCATCGCTCTCGGTGGAAGATTTGTGATAGCGATAAGAGTCTTTCCAACCAGTTCCTCCGGCTCATAAAAGCTATGAATACCGCTTAAAATGGTTCTGTCTGTGCCTGTTCCGTCATCAAGAGTAAACTGTAACAGTTTCTTTGACTTCGGTACTGCAACACACTCTTTAACCTTTACTGCACGGAAATCTGACTTGCTGAATGTATCAAAGTCTACCATTTCCTCAAACAAAGGCTCAATCTTTACTTTAGAAAAATCAATCTTTTCAGACTCAGTTTTTACATTTTTTTCAGGTGCTTCAGAAGCTGTATTATTTACATCATTTTTCTTATTTACACCATCTAAGGACTTCATTGTCGGGATTAATTGAACGATCTCTTCCACCCTTGTCCACTGAGCTCCGTCAGGCACCGCACACATCCAAAAACTGATTTTTTTGGTCTTCCATTGAGATCCATAGAGCCCCAAGTCGGCTGTGTCTTTTGTGTAGTATAAGTTTTTATTTAATAGATGAGGAAGATATATCTCCCTCTACTTTTATGGTGCGCACATGTCCTCAAAAACATGATACATCACTAATTATATTATAATCTTTCCCTGGAGATTTGCAACAATTTTCTGCTTTTTCTCCTGTGTCGCTTCCGCATAAATATCCATGGTTGTTGTAATATCTGAGTGGCCCATGATACTTTGGATCACCTTCAAATTCGACTCATTCTCACACAATCTTGTGCAAAATGTGTGTCTCAAATGATGGGCTGAAAAATGAGGAATAATGAGTGGTTCTCTATCCTCTTTCTCTGCTATTTCTATTTCATCTTTGTTATATGCAACTCTTGCCCTTTCAATCGCTCGATTAACTGCATTTGGTAAATATACCGTTCCGGTTGCTGTTACAAAAACGAAATTTGAATATCCATCAATCTCTTCTGAGGAAAAGCCAATGCACTTTTGGATCTCATACTCATCCAGAAAAGCATTGAACACTTCATCGATCATCGGAATGGTTCTCCGTCCTGAAATCGTCTTTGGTGTAGAAATATGCTTGACCGATTTTCTGTTTTCATCAGGTCTGTAGATAAAAGTATGATTCACACTGATAATACGCTTTTCAAAATCCAGGTCATCCCATCGAAGACCGATGCATTCACCAATTCGCATTCCTGTTCCAAGAAGGACTGTTATAATAGGTACCCATCCTTGATATTCCCGATGGGCTTTTAAGTAATCCATAAAAGCTTTCTGCTGTGGAATCGTAATCGCATGTCTCGGATTATCTTCCCAGATATGGCTCTTTTTGATTTCTGCCATTAATCCGTCTGTCGGATTTTGTCTGAGCAGTCCATCCCTTACAGCCATCTGGAATGCCGGATGCAACTGTGTATGTATACTATCCAGCGTATTTGCTTTCATTTCTTCATCCAGGATAATACGATAATAGAATTTTTTCACATCAGAATATTTGATCTTACCAATCAATCTTTTTCCAAATGTTGGTCTGACAAAGTGATTATACATATAGAGATAATTCACTTTTGTTGATGGTTTCAAATCATATTTCTGTTCGATAAACCGATCATACAGTTCATTCAGCGTTATCCTGTCAGCCAGCTGCGGATTCAGTCCATCTTCTTTGTCGCGGATGATTTTTCTTTCTTTTGCTCTGAGTTCAACCAATGTTTTTGCGTAAACAGTTCGTCTATTTTTATCTAAATCTGTATAAGAATAAGAATAGCGACCGTCTTTTCTCTGACTCTCACCGGTTCGCAACACATACCCCCGGCTGTCTTTTCTTGATTTTGCCATCCTCTCACCTCACTAATTGTGAGGAGCATCTTAGCTGTGCTTGTCCTGTCGGTATAATAGTTCCAATCCTTTCTTAAGCACCTGCCCTTTTGTAAGATTGTACTTTTCAGCATAAGCTTCCAATTGCTTCTGCTCAGCATTGGAGAAACGGATGGTGAAACGATAATTCATGGGGTCATCACTCTTTGGTCTTCCCATCTTTGCCATACTATTTCCTCCTTCCTTACAACACTATTATACTTTATGTCCGACAACAAGTCAACGTGTTTTGCTCCTCATGTATTACATTTTATTTTTTATAATTCATCTCTGAAATTCTCAAGATATTCATCCACAATCTCTGTATTAACCAGAACAACTCTCTTCACATGATAGACTGCTTTTGCATCTTTCGCTAATTTCTGAAATGTATGCAACCCCATAGAATATAATTGTGCCCCTTCCTCATAACGGACAAATTTCTTTCTTCCGACCTGCACCAGCTTTTCCAATTCTGGAATTTCTTTTCTGACTTTAGGCATGAAAAAACCTCCTTCCTTCGTACATAAAAAATATCTTTCATATATACAAAAGAAGGAGGGTGAAAATACAGCCTCTGATATGCTATTTTTTTGGCTTTAGAGAAAAATTATGTATTATCGTTCAAATTGTAGCACAGGTACAACATATCTATAATTTTTTGTTTATCCGTCCCTCTAATGCCTAATGATCTTAAATCCACTGTTTCATCAGCTATTTCAGATAAGAACTTTTTCATATCCTCTGCTATTTCCGAACTGAGAACTTGCCTTGTATTGGCTGTGATTAACTGTGCTAATCGGAACACATCGTTTTTATGTTTCTTTATATTTTTGCTGTCAACCTGCTCTCCATTCAACTTGCGTTCTTTTAAATCCAGCCACGCTTTTGCCTTAAATGGTATCAGGCAAGTCGGACTTAATACCGGAATGCCATCAACCATCATTTGTCCGGTTTTTAGCAATTCATAATACGCTTCGTTTAGAAGGATTGCCGACAAGCTGGAGATTTCATCGTCTATCGGAATCGGTGTGAGAACTGCATCATCTTCCAATATAATAAAATCTGGATTTCTGGAAAATATTTCTATCATGTATGGATATTCTTTGCTTTTCGGAGATGTGAAACGATAAAACTGTGCATTTCCGGTACTTTTATTCAAATGCTCATATCCTGCTTCCTTGACATACTCCCAAAACTGCCTGCCAAACTCCGCTGTTATGGATTCAACAATCAGTACAATATCTACATCTTTTGTAGCCCGAAACGGTAATTCTTCGTTTTCCATAATCAAATCGCAAGCTGTCCCACCGATGATGACATATTGATTTTCAAAGCCCTGAAATCTTTCCTTAAATTTTGTAAATCCGCTGACCATTACTCCTTCAACCTTCTTTCCTGTAATTCATCTACTGCTTCTTCAATTCTCTCATCGTTTGTATCTGCAAAAGACAAAACAATGGAAATATCATCAGCACTGTTATCCTCTGAAAATTGTTTCGGGTTGTATGCCCATAATTCAAGTCTTATCTGTTTATCCGGGTCTATCAATTCATCAGTCAGCAAGGTTTTATCATAATCTTTCTCACTAATTGCATAGGTAACAACTCGGCTGGGATTTAGCATTGTTTTTTCAGAAAGTGCCGTTTCCCCTGCAAAGACCATGTTTTCTGTAACTTGCGCCTTATCTATATATCCTGTTTTTCGAACAGGAGTCGTCAAATATACTTTTGCTTTTTCAAATAATTCATCTCGCTTATATTTTGACTCAATAAACTTGTTGACACCGTCTTTTGCTACCAAAAACAAATCCGTCGTTTCCAACTGCTTTACTGCTCTGGTCAAGGTCATTGCTGTAAATGGAAGCACTTTTCCGGCTTCTGAAATATACAATCGTTTTTTCTTACTGTACAGATAAAATAAAAACAACTGCTGCGTGGAGTAAACAAACTTACCCCTCAATTTAGGGGGGTCTTTCTCATCTGTAAGCATTGTTCCAATGAAAGGAAGAAAGACCTGCTTATCAGTAATAAACGGTATATTATTTTCTATAAGGCTTTTTCTTCGATAATTTGATACCGTTGCAAGTTCAAATACAACTGGTACATTATCAATCTGCTGTATTTTTGCAATTTGTTTTTTCAATGCCGGAAGTGTGGCAAGTTCTTCTGTTGGAGCAAGCATTATACAGCGTCTGTTTCCAATATATGCTGTTTGAAAATCATAACTCCCTGCAATATAAACAGGCAAAGAATCCTGATGATTCCATGCTTCATATTTTATAGAAATCCCGAATACGCTTGTAAGCATATTTCTCATTCTCCTTTTTAACTCAATTTATTTCATTTTAACTTATACAATGTTAAAATTCAAGTTTTTGAGTTGTTTCGAGTTTGTGCAGATAATCTGCATAAACTTCTTTCATAAGCAAAATTTCCACTCGATGAGTGGAAATTCTACAATGCCCAAATTACATCTTAAATTTATATTTTCCTTTTCCGTGACCGGATACTGGTTCAATAATATCTGCCTGCACCAAATTGGAAAGAAGTTTTGAAGCACCTGAACCTTTCAGTTGAAGAAGTTCCATAACAGCACTTCTTCCAAACACCTCATCAAAGCCAAACTTTTCAAAGAGTCTATGGATATGAACCGTCGTTTTTACTGAGAAATCACTGCCTTTTTGGGAAAGTACACTTTCAATGTCCACTTTTGTGTCTTGAATGTCCACTTTTTCATTCTCAATGTCCACTTTTTCTTCATTCAAAAGTCCACTTATATGAAGATTTCGATTATGAAGCTCATTTTTCTCGTTCAAAAGCAGATTTCTGAGAAACGCTTCTAGATACTCTGTTGTTTCGTGAATACCTTTTTGCAGGTTCGTATAGTTTGCACGGACAAGTGCATTTCGGAAATACCACGCATTCTCCGCAAAAATATCATTGGTTGCAGAAAACCCAAGTGTCCTTAAATATTTGATGAAGAACACTGCCGTTGTTCTTGTATTGCCTTCCCCGAAGATATGGATTTGCCATAACCTTGAAATGAATACAGCAAGATGATGGATAATCTCGTCCATGGAAAGCCCTTTATAACTAAAGTCCTTCTCCTGCGAAAAATCATATTCAAGTGTGGCTCTCAGTTCTGAAGCACTACCGTACATAACAGTCGCCCCATCAAGCACCCATTCTTTCTTTGTAATGTTGTAATCTCTAATTTTTCCGGCGTGTTTATAAATCCCCTGAAAGAGTTTGCGGTGGATAGAGATATACTCATTCGGAGAAAATGAGAACGCTGTTTCAGAAAGAATTTCTGCAATACGAGAAGAAACCTTATCTGCTTCTTCGGTACGTTCATCATCAGACAAATGCACTGGTCTTTCTTCATAATAGCTGTCAATAAGACTTTGTGCTTCCTTCATCGTGATTTTGCCTTCAATATTCTGAATGGCAGTATCAATCAAATATTTAGATGGTTTGAGTCCGTCCACCGCCTGAAGTCCGATTGCCGTACTCCAAGCATAACCCTTATGAGCTTTATCCGGTTCAGACTCCCTTAAATATTCCTTAAACGGGTCTTTTTCCATATCCACTACCTCGCTTCATAGTCTTATAATTCAATCTTACCTAATTTGTGCAGACCGTCTGCACAATTTCAAATATGCACTATTCGCTTTCTTGCATATTCTCATCGGCTTTTGCAATCATTTGTCTGTACTGTTCTTTCACACTCTCCGGTGCAAGTATCTGTACCTTACCATTAAAGCCAAACACCCAACCGAAAAAGGTAGGGCTGGCTGATACTTCGGTCTGTACTCTGAAAGACGTCATATCATACGCAAGGGTTGTCACATCTTCTCCGAAACGGTCAACCATTGTTTTCATCAAACTGTTATCACACCTTAAATCCACAAAAACTTTCTCGCCTGAGAACATAAAGAACACTTCTTTTGTGAAATTTTCAATATCAAAATCATCAGGCATTGGGATAATGTCCTTATCCAATATCTCAGGTTTTGAAGCAATACGGTCTACCCTGAAATTGATAACCTTGCTTTTCTTCTCAGAATATCCGATAACATAATAATTATCCCCATTCCAAAGAAGTTTGTACGGACTCAGCTTATAAATTTCGCCCTTATTCTTCAGAACTTTTTTCTTTAATCCGGTATAATCATAATACTGGAAAGAAATCTGCTTACCTGCATTGATGGCGTCGTTTATAGCGTCAATGATGTAATATATCTGTTCATTATCCGGCTTAATTCGATTGACCACATAGTTATTACGCTTCAGCTTTGCCACCTGCCCTGCACTTGTTATTGTATGTATCTTCTCAATCAGTGCATCGCTTTTCTTCTTTGTAATGAACTTTGATGACTCTACTGCATCTATCAGCAATTTCAGTTCCGTCAATTCAAACTTACGACTGGCTACAAAATATTTGCTCTGAGTAGAATGAATAGTAACAATATCCATTCCAAACTCCTGAAGTGCAGCAATGTCTTTTGTAACCGTTGTTCTATGTGCAGATATTCCGTATTCATCATTCAATATATTGATTAACTGTGTTGTGGAAAGAGGATTCTCTTCATCTGTTCTTTCCAGCAAAATTTTTTGTAAGTATAAAATCCTTGGCTTTGTTTCCATAGCCTTCCTTTCCTAATTGTGCAGACCGTCTGCACAATTTAAAATCTATCATTGCATTATCTTTTTATTCAACACCCAATGTCTTATATATTGCACCTTCCGTACTGGAATAGAAAATCAGATTAAAGCAGCCGATTAAATTTGATGAGACTTCCCATCTTTTCATAAGGCGATACCCCTTTTTCAGATATTATGTGAAAAAGCCAAAATCATCGGCAAATGCAATATCCATAATAATCTCGTGACGAAGAACTTCTATATCATTCTTATCGTCATAAGCAACCAAGTAGTATTTCTGTGATTTATCGTATTTCTTGTTCTTAAAGTTAAAGCGGAGTCTGAACATACGCTTCGTCGTATCTTTATCTTTCTTATCAGCAATAACAATATTCTCATTAGAAATCTTCTCGTTACTATCAGAAATGAAATATACTCGGTAGCTTGTTTCTTTCACAATATCACTTACCGGCTCTGTCTGAACAAAATCCAGTGTCGTGATAAGATTTGTAATCTTTGAAGTCAGGCTTACAAGAGCAATCTCTGCAAGGCTTGTTTCCTTTTTACCCTTATCTACTTTCACATCAATCATTGGTACAAGCATTTCCTGCGGAGAGCAGCCACCATGGACATAGTTCTGTCCTGCTCCTGCCACCTTGAAAATATCTGAAGCAAGCGGGAACGATACAATACGCTCATCGGCACTACCAAGTACCTTACCAACCGTTGTATGGCAAACTCCGTCTGCCTTGATTTCTTCGGCAGATATGGAATAACGCTGTCCAACGCTGTTTGATTTTGAAGCAGCTCCGGCAATCTTATCTGTTGCCTGAATTTTATCTCTCTTATAAATAAATCCGTGGTCTGCCGTCACAATAAAATGATAAGTATTTGCCTGCGATGCAATCCTCTTTATCAAAGTATAAATTTCTTCGATTGCTTCTTCGCAAGCGGTAAATACTTCATTTTCAGAAGCCGCTTTATCTCCACGGGCATCTATCTGATTATGATAAATATACACAACGTCCTGTCCGGTAAAGATAGAACGAAGGTCTGCCTGCTTCATGGTTTTCATTGAATCGAACTGAACGCACTTACTGCTTATTTTATACTCTTTCAGAATAGCTTCCCTCTGCTCCGTGGAACTGCACGCTTTTCCGTCTACCAGTACATCATAAGACAGACTGTACTCAATTGTCTTATGCGGAAGTAATGAAGCCATACCTAACGATGTATAAGATGGAAGAACACCTTGCATTGCTCCGATAGAAGCATTACACTTTTCATCTGCCTGCATTTTTTCAAACAGGGTATGTGCAACCTCATAACGGAGTGCATCGGATATAATAACAACAACTCTATCCTTTGAGTAATTGATATGCCTTGCAAAGAAATCTCTCTGCAATGTAAGTCCTGTTTCTCCATCTGCGTCTGCAAGTTCATTGTTCCAGTTCACTGTAATCCGGTTCAGATACTCATTGGTATAAATATTCTCAACCCGTTCCCTGATTTTTTCAAACTGTGCAGTATCTTCTAATTTATCAAAGTAAAAATAGAAGTATCTATAATAGCGGTCAATCTTATAAGTTGACTCCGTATATTCCTTAACCAAGTTTTTGATACCGCTGACTGGCTGATACTTACCTTCAGCAATCATATCAAAGGCATTTTGAAGAATAAAATACTCACTGCGGAAGTTCTTTCCAAAATGTTGCTTTCTGCGTTCTACACAAAGCTCCGGAATCGTCTTTCCATTCAGCTTTGCTCCTATATCCTCATTCTCAAGTCTGCCGATAATCCAACTAATCAGAAGTTCATCAACACCTGCAAAGATATTGCAATCTACAAGTGTTTCCACTTCCATCTTCTCAAGATAATTTTTACCGTTGATTGCATTATAGATAAACTCTGAAATCTCATCAAAACATGTACCATACAGATAACTGTTCATCAGGTTATCCATAAATGCAATGATATTACCGGATTTATAAGAAATAAACGGTTTCCAAGCCTGCGGCATATCTGTGTGAATACTCTTAGCCGCATAAGTAACAAACATCGTAATAACGAGTTTTTCAAGTGTTGGCTTCGGGTCATTATATCCAAATGCCACATCTGCCTGCTGCCAGAATGCAGAAAGCAAATCGTACTTCTCAAACTCAGCCAGGTACTTGTTATCCTGCAAGCCATCGCAGCCCAGGCTTCCCTCTCTTCCGCTTTCAGCGAAATTCACCTTGTCTGTCAAAATTGAACGCAATACTTCTTCAAAAGAAGCTGTCTTATCCTTGCAAAGCACACTCATCAAGGCAACTTCAATCGTGCTTCTATTGAAATTTTCTATTTCCAAATCATAAAACTTCTGCGTTCTGTCTTTATTCGCAAAGAATTTAATATAATGCTGAATGACAGGCTTGTACCGTTCATCAATACCTAAATCAAGCGTAAGCAAAGAAGCACGGTCAGCAAAAAATTCTTTGGAATATCGGATTGTATCTGCAAGATGATTGTCCCTTATGCTCGGTTTCGCAAACGGAGCGTATACAAGGTAATTGGTTGTCGTATCCTCTCGTTCCAAGATGTATTTGATATAGAACTGGTCGTCCGGCTCAAGATGCAGAACCTTTGCATTTTCCAGTTCTATGCTGTCAATATCCTCCTGAAACTCCGCATTGGCATCATACCAAAACACAAGTTTACGGACATCACTTGCAAACTCACTATTTAATTTGTCTATAATCTGTTTTAAGTTTAGTTCTGCCATCGTTTCACCTTTTCTTAGTAACTCACATCACCATTGGCGACGGTTTTACTACTCGTTCTAATTCTTCCAATAATGACTTTACATATGGAAAAAGTTGCTCATTATCAAATTTTATCAATTCCGAAATATTCTCTTTCAATGATTGTACCCACTGAACATCTCTAATATCTGATGCAATTTCAATTTTTTCTGTTGAATTAACAAGTTGAATAGATATACCGAACAATCTTCCTTTTCCTCTCAATTCTTCAATCTCGTCATAAGCCGGCTTTCCTTTGTGTTTACAGTAGTTGTATTTCTTTCGTATTGCTGAAGAGCTAAATGAATTCCAAAAATCTACGATTATCTGTATGGCTTTTGAATATTCAGGACACATCTTCTGCAAATATTCAAATGGATTTGATTCTGCTGTTGGTGATGTAACAGAGTTTTCAGCAGTTCTCAACAACTGATATGCTTCTTCTATCGGCTTACAACCCTCAAAATCAACTCGATTAGAACTATTGGAAATTGCAAATTCTGCACTTACATAGCAAAGAGTCCAAGTAAGGTCTACAACGATATTGTAATACATTAACGCTGTTTCATAAAAATATGTTGTAAATATTTTTTTGAAGGCAGTATTGTTTCTTTCATCATCAACCGGATTAAACCAATGCGACCAATCATCAGTTTCAGTTTCCCTAGCATTGGAAATCTCCTTGTTATCGTGGCTGTTGTCTATAATTTCCTGCATACGTGTAATCTCTTTTTCATATACACGCTGAATACGATGAAGATACTCAACTCGAACATTACCAATGGTATCTGCGTTCCAACGGTGCATATAAACAAGAGCCTTAAAACCATTCTGCTTACCACTATCAAAAAGCCAGTAAATCGGGCGTTTCTGGTAAGTCTTAATATGGTCTTTGATAAAATCTGTCAAGAAATAATTCCTGATTACTTCACGACTTGTCTTACCTTTATTGCCCAGAGCATTCGCAATAAAATCAAGATTTTCTTCAAGCGTATCTTCTCCATAAACCTTTTTCAGCCAAGCACAAAACAGACCAACAATATCATCTTCAAAATATTCCTCGTCTGTAATTGGAATACAGTTATCCTCATCAGGAATAAAAGTATCATATTTGCTGTTACCCCATTCTCCACCTGCGTAAACAAGTCCATCTTCATCAAGAGAATAGCGACCAAACATGCAGCCAACTGCATAAGAAATTAAACTCTTAATATCTCTCTGTAAATCAGCCTGACGAACAGTGACGTCTTTATCTTCTACTCCCGGTGTCAATTCGTCCTGCAATCCGTAAATATCGATAAAAATGCGATTAAGTTCCTCTTCATCTGCTTTAAGCTGATTGAAACGTTCAGCACATTCTTTTGACCATAATTCAAAAGCCGTTGATGTTTTATTAGCAGAATAAGAAACTAACGGATGCTTCTTAAAATCCCAAGATGTTTCAAATGCGTCCCAATCTTGTTGACTCCAAGCAATGGATTTTTGGGTTAAATAAATTATTTTCTGACTATCTATCTCAGAAAAAATTATAGGTATATTTGAAACAGAGCCAACTGTTGTAGTAATTGTTGGGTTAAGGCAATTCATAATAATAGGAGGTATCTTTCCACATAAAAATCCTAAACAATACAATTGCATTTCATCACTATTGAAAAACATCATATTTCCCGCCGTTTCAAATATGTATCCTTTGGGTACATAGCGCATTCCTAAATATGATGAACTAATTGTCGACCACGAAATACCTTCTGAAAAATAGTACTGTGGACTTCTTATTGAAGCTTTACCAGTTGCCTTTATTTCTTCTCCGTTATTCTCCCAATTGATAACATACTCATTATTTCCGTACCATTTTCTAAAAGAACCGCCTTTTTGTAATGGTATCCATTTTGCCTTTTCATGACTAAAGAGCGAACTTTTTTCTACTGATACCTCATACCATAATCGTAAAAATCTATCATTTTTTCCTGTATCTAAACCTTTTTTTACAGCAGCAATATCAGATAGTAATTTTCCCGAATCAAATGTCTTTATGATATTTTCTCCAACCCAATATGCAATTGGAAAGCCAGGTATTTTGAAAAAATTACACTGTTCTGCTTCATAAAAATATCCACAACCCTTGTTATCAATTGCTTCTAAAACTTTTTGCTTCTGAACTTCCATTCCACCTTTAAAATCAGACAGTCTGAAGCATAACGCTTTCTCTGTTGCTTTACCATTCTTTAAAACAAATGAACATATTGGCACTGTTGCTTCTTCAAAGGCAGAGTATTCCATCTGCACTAAGGTAGTAATCGCCTTTGAATCAATGATATATGTTCTCAAAGCTTCATAGGTCTTTATAAACAGCCAAACAAACGGTGTCATAAAAGCAGAGTATCCATCTATTTTGCAGTAATCAAAGTTACGGTAAATAAACACGCTAAACAAGTCACCGGAATATGCCTTATAATTATCAACCACAAATTTCTTTAATTGTCCTTCCAGCTTATTCATATATGGCGGATTGGTACAAACAACCGCATACTTATTACTCATAATTTTAGCCTGTTTTGCAAGCTGTATCATCTGAGGGAGTGTATCATTCAGCCAAGCTGTTGAGAAAAGGTCTATCTGTCCTGCACTACTCTCGACATTGTTTAAATATTCTACAAATTCCTTGTAATCTTTCTTTTCAATTGTCTGTAACGTTCCGATTTCCTGTGCGTCTTTATATGCTTCTACTAAATATTCTCCAATCTTATTCTGTTCACTATCCGTTGTTAAACCATTACAAGCAAATTTATCAATAGAGTTACTTTCCTCAACAACTGCAAGGTTATTGGATATACCTTTTGTCAATGCACGACGATTATAACTACGTGCCTTCATCATTACTGCAAAATACGCCAACTGATACGCACGCTTATCAATATCCATACCGAAAAGGTTATTTTCCACAATGCTTAATGCTGCATCTCTATCGGAATATCCCACTTCACGATAAATTTCCATAAGCACATCAAATGCATATACAAGAATATGTCCACTACCCATACATGGGTCAAAAAAGGTTAAATCAGTGGGATTGACTTTTTCATCGACATACTGGATTTCCCCATTTTTAGGTGCAACGAAAAATTCCAGTTTTTCAGATAACTTACTCTGTGGATTTCTTTCAATCCAATATCTTCCCAAAGAATTGTCCACCATATAACGAACAACCCAATCTGTTGTAAACAACTGTGTTGCTGCCGGAATATCCGCTTTCTTTACTGTTCCTTTGTAGATATTTACAATTTCGTCGTGTTTCTTTGAAATATAATACTGATACAGCCAACCAATAATCTCAACCTGACCATCAGCTTTTATTTTCCCGTCATCAGTGTACATTTCATCGTTAATACGGAAATCAACATCTTCAATATCATTGATAAGATGATGAATAATCCCCTCTGGGTCTGTAAACGAAATTGTAAGAAGTAATTCCGAATAATCATCTGTCTTTTCAAACAGCTCTGGTAAAATATCGTGAAGCTTATTGCACTGCTTAATAAAAAGCATACGGAACAATTCGTCCAGTTTATTATCATCTTTTAACTGGATAATTCTGTCCTGCTCATAAGATGTAAATTCCAAATCGGTATCAAACGGTGTCGTTACTAAATCAGGCTCTTTTTTTGCCTTATTCTCGGAAGAAAGCACACGAACACCGGAAGGCAAATAATCATTAACTTCCATAAAACGAATCGCAATCAAACGGTTGAACCAAGTATATGCAACTTCTTCGATTACATTTTCAAATGCTTCCTGATAACTTTTATAGCTGCGTTCTTTTGTCTGAATTGCTTTTACAAGAGCATCTCTTTGTTTAATTTCAATACCGGAGATTTTCGTATAATCCTTTGTACCAACATCATAAAAATGCAAATCACTTGTTGACTGAGATAATCTCTCAGCAATTCCGTTCTCTGTAATACCAACTAGTCCGGCTTTATATTTAATATCTTCAATGAGCTTTTCTCTCGCCCATTCTGCAAATTTTCTTATTGCTGTTTTGTTCATCTCGATTTCTCCCTAGAAAGATGTTGGTTTATTTAATACACACCCACAAATATCCTTTTCATTCAAATCCATTGCTGATGTAAAATATACACTTTTCATTTTTATTGTCATTCTTGAATCTATAATCAAATTTTCTTGTGTTATTGGTTTCGATCTGTCTTTTATTCCAATAGGCATTATCTCATAATCACTTCCATTTTCTACTATTTGCTTGAAAATTTTACGATTATTACTATCATCCATCCACTGATATCTGCTCAAAGTAGCTAAAATCATTTCATCTACCTTAATACCGCCCTTTATACCTCGCTGAGTAGCTTCATCGATGTTTGCACCTAAATGAACAAAATAGCCTTTACCATAATTACGTTCTTTTGTGTTATTAACCCAACATCCTTTTGGAAATGGTGGTTCAATAAAATCTATTCTCAGGAAATTATCTGCATATCCATTTTTCATATTTTCTTTCCATTCTTGAAAAATTTCTTTTGCCACACTATAATTATGAAACAAAAAACCTAAAATAGGAGGATGGTCGTTTCCAGGGAAAAACAGATACAACATTCCTCTCCACTGTGCCTCATTCCACTTTTTCAAATCTATTGGCGTTGAGAAAAACATTGTCTTTCTTTCCTTTCTCTTTTTGATAACCTCATCTACATTGGCAGATGAAAGAGAAAGTCTGGTATCAAAACGTCCCTGAATCTTCGAGAAGTCATTTCCCTTTGTTTTTGTAATTGAATCAATATCCTGCTGACTTGTCACGATAATCCAAGCCTTACCGCCGCAGGCAGTACCCAAATCTTCTGTTACAGTCTGAAGATTCAGCATAAGTTTGGAATCATCGCCTATGTACTGTCCAATCTCATCAATCAGGAATACGATATGATGATTGCTCTCTTTTTTGTCAAGATATTTCTTGACAAGTCGGGCAAAATCCTCAACCTTATATGCATATTCTCCGGTAGCTTTCTCACACCAGTTTCTGCCTGCTTCAACGCTCATAAAACCAATCTCATCAAGGACTTCTACCACATCGTCCTGAATGAAATCAAAGTCGCTGCGTGATTCTTCCCAAGTAGAACCGAAGCTATCTTCAAATTTTTCTTTGAATAAATCGTACTTTCCTTCTTCGGTCAATTTGCGTTCCAAATCTGCAAGAAACGGATTAGAACCACTAAATCCCTGCATTTCATTAAACACATTTTGTAACACGGAAACAATGGCAACTTTAGACTGCTTACCATTCACTTCACTTTTAGAGTCAATATTAAAAAGGACAACATCAGTCGGAATCGTACCTGCCAGTTTCATATCTGCAAGTACCATCTGATCAGAAATCTTATTATCATCTACAAAATAGTCAACCGCTTTCTTACCGCCAACTTCTTTATTTTCAAGGAGATAGGATAAAATCTTCAGGAAGTGAGATTTACCACTTCCAAAGAAGCCGGAAATCCACACGCCCATCTTGTCCGTATTTCCGGTAATTCCTCTTTTGTAGCTTGCAAAGAAATCAGAAAAATGTTTCTGAAGTTCTCTTGTCACAACATATTCTTCAAGTTCTTGCTTGATATTTGCATCATCATCTTGTCCAACTTTGATTACGCCTTTAATATCTCTGTCGATAGGCTTTGAAAACATATTCTTGATAATCATATTCCCTCTCCTCTTAATCTACGAGCTTGAATGCTCTGTAATAGTTATCGTCCTTTATCTCTCCAAACAGCACCAGTTCCTGACCGTCATAATTACCCGGATAAAACAGCACTACCGGAACATTATCTATGACCTGATGTAAATTATTCAGTACCGTATGTGAACGCAATATCGGATAGCACTTTCCAATACCAGTAATAAACACAACCGCTTTCTCCGGCGTATTATCCCTGATATGATTTACTATCAGACTGTCTGATGATGTTATCCTCAACATATTGCTGATGGATTTTGATACTCTCTCAAAGCCTTTTGTCTTTTCAAACTGATAACACTTTTCTAAATATCCTTTTTTGATAAGAATATCAATCATAATGTCATACAAGTCAAACACTACAACCTTGAAATCATCATCTGAGTTTTCACTTTTTTTCTTGATGTATTCTATCCTCTCTCGGATATACAATTCTTTTTCAGCCGGATAATCAAAGATATAGTATCCGACTTCATTACCTAACCCTTTGTTCTCTCTAAACGAGGGTTTTTGTATCATTTCTTCTGCTTTATCTAATCGTTCGTCAAGCGACATCATTTAGTCCACCCCCGTAATTGCTTTTATCATTGCACTATCTCCACACACTTCAAGATAATGCTCTAAAGCAATATCAAGAATTGGTGGCGTTATTGTTTTCTTCTTCTCAACAGCCGTTAAAAGGTTTGCATCGGTCAAATAGTTAAAATATATTGAGCGAAGCCTGCGTTTTGTACCATCTGTCCAAGCTGCAATATCTTCACTTTGAATTTCTTTATTCTTGAAAAAAATATTTACATCTGCGTCTTCGATTACTGGAATACCAAGTATATTTTTTTCACGGTACACTTCAAACATAAATTCAAAGAACAATCGGTCTGACCTGAGAATGGCAATCAAATTGATTACCTTTTGGGTTGCCAAGTCAGAAGTACAAAACAAGTCAATCAGTGTCTTATCCAATCTTTTGGCTCGATTCCAAATGTATCCATATATCCTTTTGGCTCGATACTCTTTTGCCGCACCAAAAAGATTTTCGTCTATACACATTTTTTTAATTTCTTCTTCAGACTTTCCATCGTCAATCAGCTTGATGACCTTCTTCATTTCAACAAACCAGAATGATTGGGAAATCAATCCTGCACTATATGTTTCTTCTACCATCTAATTCACCCTTTTGGTGGACATTAAACCTTTTAATATCCAATTTTATTTTTGACCGGAAGCTATGTTTCTTCTATTCGTCTAATATAACTTCACATATATCCCCAATATCGCAATGGAACACTTTACAAATTCTCATCAGAACATCAAGAGATACTGTTTCGTTCTTATTCAACTTCGTCGCAACAGATGATGAAATCTCCGCTGCACGCATTAAATCCTGTCTTTTCATCTGATTATCAATCATAAGTTTTTGAAGTTTATTATAGCTTATTCTCATCTGTAACTCTCCTTTGTATTCTCCGTTTCTTCTGGTTACAGTTACTCAATTAACATCATACCATAAATAATCTATTTTTTCAAGATATGGACGTTCATTCGCAACTCGTCATTGATTAGGTGTCACTTTTTACAAACATCTAATAACAATCCAAAAGTAAAAAAGAAAGTCCGTCGCTTATGACGAACTTCCGTGTTTTATGAAAGCATTTGCTTTACACGTGTAAGTACAGCTTCATGCCTTCCATACTTTCCACTATCTGTTTTTTATTTTTCTCATGCAGATACACCGGATTCAACTTGCTTTTCTGATATTTGAAAGGTGTGCCTTCCGTCTTCTGAACCAGCAATCTTGTAAAGTATCTTTCCCAGCTAAAGAATTCTCTGCTGTCAATATAGTCTTCCGGACTCTCCAGAATTTTAGAAATCTCTTTTTCTGTAATGATTCCTGATCTCAGGATAATCCATTCAAATGATTCCGGCAGATATAACTTTATGTTTTCATATTGCTGTGACAGTTTATAAAGTTTCTCCATTTCTGCCCCGATTGCAGCACCATCCGCTACGACACAGATTTCTTCATCCATATTTGATTTCTTAAGCACACTGTATAATTTTGTTTTTCCGCCTGCACTTCTGCAGCTTATCTTTTGTTCTTCTGCTATAGATTTGAAAAACTCATATCCTGAATTTGAATCCTCAACAACGATAGTTTGTGGTTCTACAGGAATCTGTGCTGTATCTGTATATATTCGGTACATCTGCTGGTAAATCTGTTTTGTGTTCTGATATTTTCCAGAAGAATGTAAACCATAAATCTCTTCCACACTATATGGAAGATTGTACAGATTTTCTCTTGTAATGATTACAAAATAATTATCCGATTCTTTGATTTCGGATGCAAATTCTTCGGAACGGATAAAGGTATTTTCTTCATCTATAAATAAAATATTTCCCGAAATGTTTCTAAGAATAATCTTCCAGTCAGCACCTTCCAATGTCCTGCATGGGACATCACACATGAGATCTACTCCACTTGAATTTCCGAGATTGGCAAACTGCCGAATCATGTTAATCAGAGTAGTCTTTCCCGTAGCACTGTCCCCTTTTATGATCGTGATATTTCTTTTTATCTCAAATTCATAATGTAGTCTTTTATTTTTTACGACTACCCTGTATTTTCCACGCATATTTCTTCACCTTACACATACTCTCCGGCAATCTCCACAAATTCTTTCATGGTATGAACCATCTGTCCTGTATTTAAAATTTGAGCCTCAAACTCTTCTTTGCCAAAATCCATAATGTGCCTTAGATTGATTGTCAGATCTTTTTCTTTTCCAAGTTTCAAAATCCATTTTGAACAATTATCTCCACAGACTGAAGCATTGAACACTCTGTCATTTTCATCGTAAGCCATAAGCATCAGTGTCTTCACTCCACCGGACAATTCTTTCGGCGAGATTGGTCCAAGAACAGGGCTTTCTATCAGATGGGGACCTATCACCTCTGATTTATCCACATCTTTTATCATTTTTACAGATAATAGATCCGTAATCCACTCATCCTCATACATGTTATCAAAATATGTCGGAGGATGATAAATCGCTTCCTTCATCTCCCCCAGATAAATGTTAAGCATATCTTTTCCTCCCGGCTGTAATCCCGAAATGGTCTCGGAATTACCATTTCTCTGTCATCATTGACGTTTGTTGTGCGATTTGCAAAAAAGAGCCACCGCATAAATGCTATGACTCTTTTCTATCATTTAAATTATTTTATCTTTTAGTACAGTTTCGCACCTGCCGGGATATGATTATCAACCATCAGAAGATGAAGTTCTTCTTCCTCGGAATCTTTCAGGTTGCTTACTGCTGAAAGCAGCATTCCGCAGGATTCGATGCCCATCATTTTTCTTGGCGGCAGGTTTGTGATTGCGATCAGTGTCTTGCCGACCAGTTCTTCTGGCTCATAGTAAGCATGGATTCCTGAGAGGATGGTACGGTCTGTGCCTGTTCCGTCATCCAGTGTAAACTGAAGCAGTTTTTTGGATTTTTTTACAGCTTCGCAGGCTTTTACTTTTACGGCACGGAAATCGGATTTGCTGAATGTATCAAAATCTACTTCTTCTTCAAACAGCGGCTCGATCGCTACTTTTGAGAAATCGATCTGGTCGTTTGGTGTGAAGAATCCGTTGTTGTCGTTTGCCGGCACTTCTTCTGCGTCCTGTGCGGAAGCAGTGAAGATAGCTGTAGACTGTGCTTCGTTGTTTGCTGCATTTTTAGCAGCTCCTTGTGACTTCATTGTCGGGAACAGCAGAACGTCACGGATTGCAGCTGAATCAGTCAGCAACATACACATACGGTCGATACCGAATCCGATACCTCCTGTAGGCGGCATACCGATCTCCAGTGCATTCAGGAAATCTTCGTCGGTGTGGTTTGCTTCTTCATCGCCCTGTGCGAACAGTTCTTCCTGAGCTGCGAAACGTGCTCTCTGGTCGATCGGGTCGTTCAGCTCGGAGTAAGCATTTGCCATTTCCCAGCCGTTCATGAAGAATTCAAAACGTTCTACATATTCCGGATTTTCCGGTTTTTTCTTGGTCAGCGGTGAAATCTCAACCGGATGATCCATAACGAACGTCGGCTGAATCAGATGTTCTTCTACAAATTCTTCAAAGAACAGGTTCAGGATATCGCCTTTTTTGTGACGTTCTTCATATTCGATGTGATGTTCTCTTGCGGCTGCACGGGCAGCTTCAAGGTCTTTGATTTCGTTCCAGTCTACACCGGAATATTTCTTAACAGCATCTACCATTGTGATACGTTCAAACGGTTTGCCCAGATCCATCTCGATACCGTTGTAGGAAATGGTGGTTGTGCCAAGAACAGTCTGTGCAACATAGCGATACATATTCTCAGTCAGATCCATCATGCCGTGGTAATCGGTGTATGCCTGATAAAGCTCCATTAGTGTAAACTCTGGATTATGACGTGTATCCAGTCCCTCGTTACGGAATACACGGCCGATCTCGTAAACACGCTCCATGCCTCCGACGATCAGTCTCTTCAGATACAGTTCCAGGGAAATACGCAGCTTCAGGTCTTCGTTCAGTGCATTGAAATGTGTTTCGAACGGTCTTGCTGCTGCACCGCCGGCATTGGATACCAGCATCGGTGTTTCAACTTCCAGGAATCCCTGTCCGTTCAGATACTGACGTACTGCACTGATGATCCTGGAACGTTTGATAAAGGTTTCTTTTACGTCTGCGTTCATGATCAGATCGACATAACGCTGACGATAACGGATGTCGGTATTGGTCAGACCATGAAATTTTTCCGGAAGAATCTGAAGACTCTTGGAAAGCAGAGTTACCTTGGATGCATGAATGGAAATTTCGCCGGTCTTTGTTTTAAATACTTCACCTTCCAGACCTACGATATCTCCGATGTCCATTTTTTTGAAAGCTTTGTATTCTTCCTCACCGATGCTGTCTCTTGCCACATAAGACTGGATATTGCCCTGCAGATCCTGGATATTGCAGAAAGATGCTTTTCCCATTACTCGCTTGGACATCATACGTCCTGCGAGCACTACACTCTTTCCTTCCAGATCCTCAAACTGATCTTTGACTTCCTGGCTGTGATGTGTCACATCAAATTTTGTGATCTGAAACGGGTCTTTTCCGTCTGCCTGCAGTTCTGCAAGCTTATCGCGGCGGATTTTCAGCAGCTGATTTACGTCCTGTGTCTTTTGATTCTTCTGTTCTCCCACTGTTGTCACTCCTTAATTAGATCTGTGGATGCTCAGTACTTTATAATGGATTTCTCCTGCCTGAGTCTCTACAGTTACTTCATCGCCTACTTTATGTCCCAGCAGTGCATGACCTACCGGTGATTCATTTGAAATCTTTCCTTTCAGGCTGTTTGCCTCGGAAGATCCTACAATTTTGTATTCCATTTCTTCTTCATATTCTTCATCGTAAATCTTGACGCTGCATCCAACGCTGATCTTGTCCAGATCTACTTCATCTTCTACAACTACTTCCGCATTTTTCAGAATTTTTTCGATTTCTTCGATACGTGCTTCGATATCTCTCTGCTCATCTTTTGCTGCATCGTATTCTGCATTCTCTGAAAGGTCGCCCTGTTCTCTTGCTTCTTTGATCTTACCGGCAACTTCTTTACGTCTGTTTACCTTCAGATCGTGCAGCTCATCTTCAAGAGCTTTTAAACCTGCATAAGTCAGTAAGTTCTTCTTTTCTTCCATCTTTACCTCCTGATGCCGCTCTTAGCAGCATAACTTTAAGTGCAGCGAAAGATTTTCCTGCACTTTTTAACAAATAATTTTGGGAATTCTATGATGCCAGGGTCAAAAGGTCAAAATGTCGTTCTTGCTTGCAAGATAAGACATTTGAACTTGGGACCCGCTAAACATGAGGAAGTAGCTATTTACGCAGTAAATATGCGGATTCCGAATGTTTATAGAATTGCGAGAGTTACTTTGTAACGGAGCAATTCGCAGGCATCTTGTTGGGGGCAAAAGACCTTTTGACCCCAATATCATAATATACATTCGTGAAACAAGATAGCCACTTTTTGCAGCTATCTTGTAATCAAAAATTATACCTTGCGTTTTGTGCCTTGTCAAGCAATCTGCCCTTGTTTTCTGCGTTTTTTACAACAGTTCAGCCTTACGAAAAATATTGTCGTCCGTTTAAGCTTCCGGGTTGAACTGTTTTCAAGACGAACTGCAAAGCGTTTGTCTCACTCCCAGCTTTGCAGAAGTTCTTCCAGGGCTTCCATGGATTCGACTTCATTCACTCTTTTCCTCAGTTTTGCCGAATGCGGAAATCCTGCGGTGTACCATGCAACATGTTTTCGCATCTCACGGATTCCGGTGTATTCTCCACGGTACTGCAGCTGCAGTTTTGCATGACGCAGCATCATTTTTTTGACTTCTGCGATCGTCGGAGGCTCAATGATCTTTCCGTTTTCCAGATATTCGCTCACCTGACGGAAAATCCATGGATTTCCGCGGGAGGCTCTTCCGATCATCACGCCATCACATCCGGTCTGTTCGATCATGTTCGCAGCATCTTTTGCACAGGTGATATCCCCGTTTCCGATCACCGGAATGGAAACGGCCTCTTTGACCTGGCGGATGATGTTCCAGTCTGCTTCTCCGGAATAATACTGTTCTCTTGTTCTTCCATGTACAGCAATCGCTGCTGCCCCGGATGCCTCAAGAATCTTTGCCATCTCTACGGCATTGACACTGGACTCCTGAAATCCTTTGCGGATCTTTACCGTCACCGGCTTTTTTACTGCCCTGGAAACCCTCTCCACGATCTCTCCCGCCAGTTTTGGATTCTTCATCAGTGCGGAACCTTCGCCGTTATTGACTACTTTCGGCACCGGACAGCCCATATTGATATCGAGAATATCAAACGGCCGCTCTTCAATCTCGGCGGCGGACTGTGCCATGATCTCCGGATCGGAACCGAAGATCTGCAGAGCGATCGGATTTTCTCCCTCTGCGATCTGCATCAAATCCAGCGTATTTTTATTATGAAAGGAAATCGCTTTCGCACTGACCATTTCCATACTCAGAAGCCCGACTCCCTGTTCTTTGCACAGCAGCCGGAACGGCAGGTCCGTAACGCCCGCCATCGGTGCCAGCACACACGGATTTGCAATCTCCACATTTCCTATCTTAAGCTTCATCGTAATCGAATTCCTCACCCAAAAATACTACGCGATAAAACATTTCCAGTGCTTCCATCAGTTCTCGTTTCTCATTCTGAAGTTTTTTGATCTCCAGTACGCTTCCAATCTCGTCATAGAAGAAGTCGTTTTCTTTCGCTTCGGTCTTAAATTCCAGATGACCTTCCGGCGTAAATTCCAGCATCAGGATTCCGCCTACTTTCTGTGTATACAGTACACACATGATCTGCAGTTCCTGACGGATGTGCTCCGGCAGTTTGGAGAACTGCGGATTCAGATAATATTTTTCTTCGTAGGCACTCGCTCCGCACAGAACGACTGTCTCGTTTGCTTTTTTCATGACGTTGTTCCTTTCTTCTTTCTGTTTCATGCGATGTTTAAGAATGCCTCTGGCATTCTTACTGTTGATACCAACAAATTGCCCGCTGCAAAGTAATTCACACGTATCCATACACACCGCGTACGGACACTTCTCCGGCGTAGACATTTTCTGTCGTTCCATCTTCTTTTTCCACCAACAGTTCTCCGGCATCGTTGATGCCAAGTGCTTTTCCGCGGTATTCGCCGCACGGGTCAAGCACGCAGACTTCACTTCCTCTGTTCACCAGCATCTGGTTATATTCTTCCATCAGTCCGGACATATCGCTCGTCTCTTCAAATTTTTGATAATATTTTTCCAGCCATTCCAGAGACCGCTGTATGATCTGTGCACGATCCACTTCAGCCCCGGTGATCATTCGCAGGGAAATGGCCTTTTCTTTCAGTTCTTCCGGGAACTCTGTCATATTTGCGTTGATACCGCATCCGATAACCAGGTAATGGATCGCATTCATTTCAGCACTCATTTCTACCAGAATACCGCAGATTTTTTTTCCTTCCAAGACCACATCATTTGGCCACTTGATCTGGCAGTTCAGACTGTAAAGTTCGTTGACTGCCCTTGTTACTGCCATACCCATCACCAGAGTCAGCATACTTGCTTTTTCCGGTCGGAGATTCGGACGCATCAGAAGTGTCATGGCGATTGCTGTACCTTTCGGCGTCTCCCAGACTCTTCCGCATCTTCCGCGTCCGGCGGTCTGTTTATCCGCGATCACCAGCGTTCCGTTCGGTGCTCCTTCTTCTGCCATTCTTTTGGCACAGATATTGGTGGAATCAAGTGTATCAAAATATCTCACTTCACAGCCCGCCCAGTCCGTGTGAAGTCTGCTTTTTACTTCTTCCGCAGAAATAATATCCGGACATCCTAAAAGGCGATACCCCTTATTGTGTACCGCCTCGATCTCATAGCCTTCTTCTTTAAGCTGATTGATTGCTTTCCATACTGCCGTTCTGGATACGCCGAACTCTTCACAGAGCTGCTGTCCGGAAACAAATTCTTCTGCACCACGCAGACGATTCAGTATTTTACTTTTCATGTTCTTTTACCTCTGTTTAAAACTGCTTTGTATTTCCACAGTTACACTGAAATGCCATACGAATTGTTCCGTACTTCGTACTCTCACAATTCTTTCTACGATCCGCTTCGGTCAGTGTTAAACGTGTGCCACTGGCACATAACACTTCACTATTCGCATATCGTGAAGCTTACGCTCCACTTTTATGTCTACCCTGGCATTTTTACATAGCCATGATCTGCATAATAAAAGTTGCTATGAGAAGCAGTGCAAAAATCATAAAAATAATGCTCGGTACGGTCTTTTTTTTATAATAACAAAGTACCATAAGTACCACATTGACTATGCTTCCGCATCCGACAGCCAGTGCCATCAGCTGCATGGCAATACTATCCAGCAAAAAGGTCCCGACTGCGGATACGATCACGATCGCAGCGGCGGAGGCTCCTAAGATCTCCAGCCGTTTGATCCATTTTTCTTCTTCTCTTGACATAAAATTTTATGCTCCAAGTGTTGCCGCCATAACTGCTTTTATGGTGTGCATTCTGTTTTCCGCCTCGTCAAATACAACGGACTGTTCAGACTCAAATACTTCATCGGTAACTTCCATTTCTTTGAGGTTGAAACGTTCGCCCATTTCTTTTCCGATCTTTGTCTCCCAGTCATGAAATGCCGGCAGGCAATGCAGGAAAATAGCTTTCTCTCCTGCGTTTTCCATCACTTCTTTTGTTACTTTATATGGAGTTAATTCGCGGATACGCTCTTCCCAGACTTCATCCGGCTCACCCATGGAAACCCATACATCGGTGTAGATAACGTCTGCATCTTTGGTTCCGACCTTGACATCTTCGGTCAGTGTGATGCTTCCGCCGCTCTCTTTTGCATAGTCCTGGCATTCCTCAACCAGTGCTGCGTTCGGAAAATATTTTTCCGGTGCACATGCTACGAAATGCATACCGAGTTTTGCACATGCGATCATCAGAGAATTACCCATGTTGTAACGTGCATCGCCCATGTATACCAGTTTCACACCTTTCAGATGTCCGAGGTGTTCACGGATCGTCAGCATATCAGCAAGCATCTGTGTCGGGTGGTATTCGTTCGTCAGGCCGTTCCATACCGGAACCCCTGCATATCTTGCCAGTTCTTCCACAATTTCCTGTCCAAATCCACGATACTCGATACCTTCAAACATTCTGCCCAGTACGCGTGCGGTGTCACGGATGCTCTCTTTTTTGCCGATCTGAGAACCTGAAGGATCCAGATAAGTCGTTCCCATGCCAAGGTCATGTGCTGCCACTTCAAATGCACAACGTGTTCTCGTGCTGGTCTTTTCAAAGATCAGAGCCACATTTTTTCCTCTTAAGGTGTCAACCGGGATTCCTTTTTTCTTTTTTTCTTTCAGTTCTGCTGCCAGATCGACCAGATAAATGATTTCCTCTGCCGTGAAATCTTTTAAAGTCAGAAAATTGCGTCCTTTTAAATCCATTTTTTTATCCTCCATATTCGCTTTCAAACCATTTCATTTTTCATAAATTCAAAAATGGCCTATACTTTCTTTTAAACCGGATCTGCTGTTTCTTTTTTCTCGGTTTTTACAGTCTCTGCAAGTGCTGTCAATGTGCCGGCAACATTCTGCAGTTCCGATGGTATGATGATCTTGGTTGCTTTGCCGTCTGCCACTTTTGTCAGTGCTTCAAAGCTCTTCAGTGCCAGAACGGTTTCATCTGCTCCTGCATCTTTTAAGAAACGAAGACCGTCCGCATTTGCTTTCTGAACCTTCAGGATCGCTTCTGCCTGACCTTCGGCTTCGCGGATCATCTTTTCCTTCTGTGCTTCTGCTCGCAGGATTGCTGCGGTTTTTTCTGCCTCTGCATCCAGGATTGCAGATTCCTTTTTGCCTTCTGCCACAAGCACGGTAGATTTTTTCTCACCTTCTGCACGCAGGATCGCTTCTCTTCGCTCACGCTCTGCTTTCATCTGCTTCTCCATCGCATCCTGGATTGCAGCCGGCGGAATGATGTTTTTCAGCTCCACACGGTTGACTTTAATGCCCCATGGATCCGTGGCAATATCAAGCGATGCACGCATTTTCGTGTTGATCGTCTCTCTGGATGTCAGGGTCTGATCCAGCTCCAGATCACCGATGATATTTCGCAGTGTCGTTGCAGTCAGATTTTCGATTGCCATGATCGGATTCTCCACGCCGTATGCAAACAGCTTCGGATCTGTGATCTGGAAAAATACAACCGTATCGATCCGCATTGTTACGTTATCCTTTGTGATAACCGGCTGCGGTGCAAAATCTACCACCTGCTCTTTTAAAATGACTTTCTTTGCGACACGGTCAATAAACGGTGCTTTCACATGAAGTCCGACCGACCAGGTCGCACGATATCCGCCAAGACGTTCCACAACCATTGCGGTTGCCTGAGGCACAATCTTCACGCAGGAAAGCAAAAGTATCAACACGATCAAAAGAAGTACGATCAATATCAACCATCCCATGTTTTCTTCCTCCTTTATTTTCCATTTTTTATTTGATGCCTGCTGATTGCTCTGTTTCAAGGCACTCCCGGCATCCTTTTCACTTTTTACAGTTTTGCCGTTTTTGGTATTTCTATCTATTCATCTTCGGAAATTTCCACGATGTTCGGCATCTCCTGAAAATTGCCCTGCGGTGCAGAATCTGTCAGTACGACGGCATCTTCTAATTTTGCAAAGCTGATCGGGCTGACTTTGTAAAATTTCGTGTGATCACAGAGAACAAAGCACCGGTGGATGCGTTCGATTGCTCTTTTTTTGACCATCGCTTCGTCCTGATCCGGTGTCGAAAATCCGGAGCGTTCGGAAACGCCGTTGCTGCCCAGGAAACCAAGACTGAAATTAAATTTCTCGATCTGTCTGCATGCCTCTTCTCCAACCACTGCTTCCGTGGACTGTTTGAGTCTGCCGCCGATCAGAATGACTTCCATGCCTTTGCGTGCCAGTTTCTGTGCATGCGATGGTGCATTCGTCACAAAAACGGCCGTTGTCGCATCGGAAATATAATCGAGCATACATCCGGTTGTCGTTCCGGCATCGAGATACACGAAATCATCATCCTGTATCAGTGATGCTGCATAACGTGCAATCAGTCTTTTTTCTTCTAAATTCTTTTCTTCTCTTCGTGACACCTGCTCATCGCGTATGCTCATGTTGTCAGCCGCAACTGCCCCACCGAAAACCTTGACCAGCTTCCCCTGTGCATCCAACGTATTCAGATCTCGACGGATCGTAGATTCTGAAGTATTTAAATGATCTTTTAACTCCTGAAGTGTCACGCTGCCTCTGTTTTCCAGAAGTTTCAAGATCTCTTTCTGTCGTGTTTTAGTAAGCATATTATCCCACCCCTTTTCATGCTGCAAAAAAATCATATAGTTACATCCCTTGACGCCTTTTATTATAGCTCATAGCAGATAAGAAAGTAAAGCAAAACCGCAGTGCTTTACAACTTTAAAGTCACTGCGGTTTTTCTGAGGAAAAGTTTTATGATGAAGTTTTGGTTTACTCGGCTATTTTTTTCTTAAGCACACCGAGCATCAGTGCTCCGACTACGGTTCCTACTGCCAGTGCAACCAGGTACATCAGCGGATTGCCGACTACAGGGAACACGAAGATTCCGCCGTGCGGTGCCATCAGCGTACAGTTGAATGCCATGGAAAGTGCTCCTGCAAGTCCGGAACCTATCACGCATGCCGGGATGACATGCAGCGGATCGGATGCTGCAAACGGAATCGCACCTTCTGTGATAAATGCAAGTCCCATGATAAAGTTTGTCGGAGCGGATTCTCTTTCTGTTTTTGTAAATTTATCTTTAAACAGAAGAGATGCCAGAGCGATCGCACACGGAGGAACCATACCGCCGATCATAACTGCTGCCATGATTCCGTAATTTCCTGCTGCAATGGATGCCGTTCCAAATACATAGGCCGCTTTGTTGAACGGGCCACCCATGTCAACTGCCATCATACCTGCTACGATAATGCCAAGAAGAACCTTACTGGAACCACTCATGTTTGTAAGAGCTGTGTTCAGTGCCGTGTTCAATGCTCCGATTGGAGGCTCTACGACAAACGTCATAACAAGTCCCACGATCAGAATGCCGAATACCGGATAGAGAAGGACTGGAGCAATTTTTTCCAGTGCTTCCGGAAGTTTTTCGAACAATTTTTTTAAGAGAAGGATAAGATAGCCTGCCAGAAAACCTGCTACTAATGCACCAAGGAAACCAGACTTGCCGTTTGCTGCAATTGCACCACCCACAAATCCGACTGCCAGACCAGGTCTGTCTGCAATGCTCATAGCAATAAATCCTGCCAGAACCGGAAGCATAAATCCAAATGCAAGATTTCCTATGGATTTCAGTGTTGCCGCCACCGGTGTGATCGAACCGAAACTCTGTCGTGCTTCTGCTGTCAATGATGTCATATCTACACAAAGTCCATCGATCAGGAATGCAAGAGCGATCAAAATACCGCCGCCTACGACGAATGGCAGCATGTGTGAAACACCATTCATCAACTGCATATAAATCTGATGGCCTTTGGAGCCTCCTGCTTTTTTCTCGGAAACTTCTGCATTTTCCGATGCAGTATAAACCGGTACATTTCCGGACATTGCCTGCTCTATCAGTTTATCCGCTTTGCTGATACCGTCAGAAACCTGAACTTCGATCAGCTTTTTACCATTGAATCGATCCATCGGAACTTTTGTGTCTGCTGCCACGATGATGCAGTCTGCATTTTTGATCTCTTCCGCAGTCAGCACATTTTTCGCTCCGCCAGAACCTCTTGTCTCTACTTTAATGAAACATCCTTTCGCTTTTGCAGCCTTTTCCAGACCTTCCGCTGCCATGTAAGTATGTGCGATACCGGTCGGGCATGCTGTGACAGCCAGAATACGGAACTGATCTTCCGAGGTCGCTTCGTCTGCTTTCAGTTTTTCATCCAGATCCGGTGCTTCCTGATCTGCTTCATCGACGATCTTCATAAATTCTTCCGGGCTTTTTGCATTCTGCAGTGCTCTGGAAAAATCCTCATCCATCAGAAGTACGGAAAGTTTGCTCAGTACGTCCAGATGTACGTTGTCTTTGGTATTCGGTGCTGCAATCAGAAAGATCAGATGTACCGGCTCTCCATCAAGAGAATCGTAATCTACACCGTCCTTTACAACCATCGCTGCCAGTCCCGGCTTATCTACAAATGCACCTTTTCCGTGAGGGATCGCAATCCCCTCTCCGACACCTGTCGTTCCTTCCTCTTCACGGCGGTATACTTCCTGGCGATAAGCTTCCAGGTCATTGATTTTTCCACTCTTTGCCATCAGTTCGACCATCTGGTCGAGAGCTTCGTTCTTGGATTTTGGAGCACCGTCGATCCTGATGCTTCGCTTATCCAGCAGTTCTGTGATCCTCATAAGTTCTCCTTTCTTACATTTCTTTTTTGTGATAGATTTTCTACAAGAAGCTAATTCAAAAATGCCATACGAATTGTTCCTCACTTCGACATCATAGTTTCAGGATTTTGACCCTGGCATCTTTACAATGTTTTATAAATCGCTTCTACTTCTTCTTTTGTGGCAAAATTCTCAGAAAATGCACTGGCACTTCCGGTGGAAACGCCCATTTTGAATGCATGCTCATAGCTGCCTTTCTGCATATAACCTGCAGTAAAACCAGCCACCATGGAATCTCCGGCTCCAACCGCATTGATCAGTTTACCTTTCGGTGCCGGGCTTTCATATACGCTGCCATCCTCAGCAAGAAGCACTGCACCTTTGCCTGCCATGGAAACCAGAACATTTCTTGCTCCCATCTCCTGTAACTTCTTCGCATATGGTGCTACCTGGTCACGCTCTCTGATCTCCACTCCAAAGATATCGCCCAGTTCATGATTGTTTGGTTTGATGAGGAACGGGTGGTATTTCAGTACATTGACCAGAAGGTCTTTTGTCGCATCCACCACGATCATGACCTCTTTTTCTTCCAGACGTTCCATAATGTCACTGTAAATAGAATCCGGAAGACTTGCCGGGATGCTGCCTGCAAGGATCAGCACATCTCCCTTTTTCAGTGTATCCAGTTTCTTAAGCAATCTTTCAAGTTCTTCACTTCCGATCGAAGGTCCTGTGCCGTTGATCTCCGTTCCATCGATGGATTTGAGTTTGATGTTGATCCGGGAAAATCCATTCTCAAGCTGGATAAATTCGGATGTAATGCCCATCTTCTCGACTTTTCTGCGGATCTCCTCTCCGGTGAAACCGGCGATAAATCCAAGTGCCGTACTCTCAATGCCGAGATTTTTCAGAACGATAGAGACGTTGATCCCCTTTCCACCGGCAAACATCTGCTCTGAACAGGTGCGGTTTGTCATTCCCAGTTGAAAATCTTCCACACCTACGATATAATCCAGACAAGGATTAAATGTTACCGTATAAATCATATGCCTTACCTCTTTCTTTTGCACTTTTGTGTGCCTCTCTGTTTCATGATTGTATTATACAATCATATTCGTTCAATTTCAATCATACTAATTCACAAATTTCCCTTTCTGTTTTTGTATAGTTTTCACAAACGTTCATTTCCATTCATATTCGTTCAATTTGCATTCAAAATTTGCCATGATGTCAGGGTCAAATTTGTTGCTCGCCATTTATAGAAGTGGGAGTCTTCTCCGACTGAGATAAAAAAAACCACGCACCACCGACCGATTCAGTCAGCAAGTGCTGTGGTTTCTTTTCTTTGCATTTTCAGATCAGTCCTCGTTTGCCCGCTTCCATCACGGCTCCTGCCTTATTGGAAACACCGAGTCTTTTGTAGATCTGCTGTGTATGATATTTTACATTAGCGGTTGTCATATTCAGCTCTGCCGCAATTTTTTCTTTTGACATTCCATCTGCCTGCAGTTTCAGGATTCGAAGCATTGTATCACTCAATGTGACTTCTTCCACACCCACTTTTAAATACGCCGGATAGAATCGTGCCATTTTTTCTGTCTCGTCCTGAACCTTTGCCCAGAACTGTTTGTTCTTTCTGGTCTGTGCCAGATCTTTTTCTACTTCCGACGGCTTCCAGGATGTTGCCTGAAGCAGAGGCCGGATAGCCGCACCTTCTCTTGTGATGATCCGTACAAAATGATATTCTTCTGCTTTTGTCAGTGCCTCGCCAAGTGTTTCATCCCATTTTTTCTCACCCATGCGGTACTGCGTGATCGCAAGAAGCAGTTTCACTTCTATAGCAATGTAGGTACGCTGCATCACTTTTGCATAATAGGCACATTTCAAAAGCAGATGATAAGCCTGCTCGTTTCTGCCATTCTGCAGATACACACGCACTTTCGTAATATAATGAAAACGATCATAAATAGAGAATATCAGTTCTTCATCCGGTGCCTGGGCAAGCCATTTTGCAATCGCTACTTTGTCCGCATCATATAATGCACAGCGAACGAGAAAGGTATCGATATTCGGCAGAATTCTTTCTGCATTTTCCTGCTGTGCTTTACCCTTGAACCTGGTCAGAAGCTCCTCCGCTTCTTTTACTTTTCCGGTAATAATATGAAGCCAGGCAAGCATGCCGTCTCCGACAAAACACTGCTCGATCTTGCCTCCTGCCTCCGCCTGCATTCTTCCCTTATTTGCAAGCATCGCAACTTCATAATTATCTCCGCCCTTTTCAAAAAAGCTTTCTGCAAGTGCCAGATTTACAAGCCCCTTACCATATTTTCCAAGTACAAATTCCACAATCTTGCCAATGCTTCCTGCAAGCTCGCGGTCACGCTTGCTCCACTCACAGAAATCCTTGCCGCCGTTCATCTGAGATGCCTGGTTGCTGGTAACGGAAAACTCCTGCATTTTCACTTCTTTATCCAAAAGAAGCAAATATGCATTTTTCAGGATCTCCACCATATGATCACTGCCACGGTGCGGAAGTCCGATATCCAGATACAGGATCTTTCCTTTTGCTGAACGCCGTTCACTTCCGGTATGTTCTTTTGCATATTTTTGAAGCTCCCGGTACCAGCGTTCGCTCTCTTCGGTATTTAAAAGCAGCGACTGCAGCATACTCATGCCACACATCAGTTCCGGGCTTTTGCATATTTTTTCTTCCGGCAGTTTAAGATAATACGGTTTCAGTTCATAATAATAAGCATTGTTTGGTGCTATCCGAACATTATCGATCAGCACCGAGGCGATTCTTTCCGTGTCATTCACCTGTTGATACATGGAAAGAGCCTTTAACGGCTGCTTACTGATCTGGTAATAAAGTCCTGCATTTTCGTAAAGCTTACGGATCTGCTCTTTTGTGTATTTTCGCCTCAGCCTCCGTATCATGCTGATCCGCATTTGATTTCTGAGTTTGTAGACCGTTTCACTTTCGTTTCGGACAATATCCATGAAATTACCGATCCACTGAATCCTTTCAAGAAGCGATTCTACATCATTGCGTCCGGTGATCATCTCCGCCATATATACGGTAAAATCTTCCACAATTGCAACTTCCATCAGAAATTCCTGTATTGATATTTCCCAGCGGTCATAGACATGATATTCCAGATAATCCCACATCTGGCTCAGTGCCTCTCCCACCATCGTCCGGTATTCTTCATCTGAAAACGGTTTCGTGACATCCTTTTCATCCTGCCCCATACGCATCTGCCAATAGACACTATTTGTGATGCTCCAGCCGATCGGCATACCAACGCAGTATGCTTTTTCTTTTGCCCGCTGTTCTTCACTGAAGATCATCCCGGTCATGGCAATATACTGATCTGCCTGATCTTCATCAAACAGCAGCTCCTGCTCACCGATCACATAGAAGACTTCACGATACCGCACAGCAGTCAGCCACGGCGGTACCGCACAGCGTCCGCTCAAAATCAGCCACACATCCTCACGCTCCACAAGTTCGATGATCGCTTCCCGGATCTCCTCAGTATCATTCTGCATCGCCATATCGTGCAGACTGTTGATCACCACGGTTTTCCGCTGCTTGGAAACCTTGATCTCACGCAGTTCCTCCACTGTTACCAAACCAGCGTTAAACAGCGTATATTTCCGGTTCTTCAGATATCGCATGACCAGTTCCGTTTTGCCGCAACCGCTGACCCCATAAATATACGCTGTTATATTCTCTTCATCTGCCGCTTTCAGCCGCCTGATTGCACGGCGGGGTTTTACATAGCAGATTTTCTCCCCTTGCATCATCTCTTCCCACATGCTGTTTTCTGCCAATGCAACACCCCGCTTTCTCTGTTGTTTTACTACGTTTTATGTTTATAAGTTCCTCTTCCCAAGAAAAAGTATAGCAATTTTTCCGTGTTTTGTACACTATCCAAACGGCTAGTTTTTTTCTGAAAAACAGGAAAAATTTACAGGATTGTGAGAGTTACTTTGTAATGGAGCAATTCGCAGGCATCCATTGAAGTCAAAAGTTTTTTATCTCAGTCGAGAAGACTCCCACTTCTGCAAGTGGTGAGTAATAACAAGTCTTTCTCAGTGGGAGTACAATCTCCGACTGAGATAAACGCTCCGCGAGGATGTGCAGTGATTCTGAGAAGAATATGTCAGCTTTCGCTGACCAGAATCACGCACCAAGTCTCACGTGCGTTCGACTTGAATTAATCAGATATTTTTCAGCAATCTCTTTTAATTTCTCCGGTGTCTTTTCATACCATGTGGCAAACACGGTGTTTTCCTGCTGAACGGTTTTTCCAACTTCCATGAGAAAGTTCGGGATATCGCTTTCTTTGATCATGCCCCAGGATTCACCAAATGCCTCCTGCCCCTGTCTGTCACAGCCGTTCACATGAAGCGTAAATACCGGCTCTGTCACACTGTCAATTCTCTTTACTCCGCCGTGGAAACCGATCTTTCCGATCTGATGTGTCCCACAGGATGAAGTACATCCGGAAATATGGATCTGCGGCAGTACACCGTCCGCAAAATCATATTCTTTTGCTGTCTCAACCAGTTTTCTTAAAAGTCCCTGGGAATCACGCACACCAACCTGGCAGATCGTTGCTCCGATACAGGATACGGAACTTTCGAATAAAGTTTCTGCTCCGTCATCCGTAGCTGCAAACACTTTTTCTGCTTCTTTTGCTGTCAGGTTGATGATATAGATTGTCTCATCCGGTGAAATGCGGATTTCTGCATCCGATACATCTTTGATGCTTTCATAGATCTCGCCAAATTTCGACACTTTCGGCACACCGCCGATCGGATGATATTTTACTGCATACAGTCCCGGCTGTTTCTGTGCCACGATTCGTTTGTTTTCTGTCTGAAGTTCACCGTCGGCTGCTTTTTCTGTACCGGAAACAGCAAGGTTCAGATCCAGTTTTTCATTTTTCTTTACTTCTTCGAGTTTCTCCAGAAATGCCTTCACATAGCCTTCGCTTCCCAGTTTTTCCTGCATATAACGTGTTCTGGCTTTTCCGCGGTTCTCATAGTTTCCGTATGCCAGGAAGGTATTGACCATCGCCTGCACATAATACAGGATCTGTGACGGCTCTACGTTTTCTGCCACTTTCACACCCATGCGTGGATTGTTGCCCAGTCCGCCCGCACTATATACGGTAAATGTTCCGTCCTCTGCTGCTACAAATCCAAGATCACGGAAGGTCGCATGTGTCACATTGGCCGGAGAATTGGAAAATCCGACTTTCAGTTTTCGCGGCATGGTCACTTTATCTGCGTTTTTCAGAAGATAATCAGACACAGCCTCTGCATACGGCAGTACGTCAAAATATTCTCCCATTTCTACGCCGGAAAGCGGAGAACACATCACATTTCGCGGGAAATCTCCGCCACCGCCTTTTGTGATGATACCGACATCCACTGCTTTTTCCATGATGTCACAGACACTGTCTTTGTCCAGATCATGCAGCTGCACTGCCTGGCAAGTCGTAAAATGTGCTTTGTCCACATGATACTGTTCTACCATCTGTGCGATAAATTTCAGTTTTTCTTTTGTCAGTCTTCCGCCCGGCATACGCAGACGCAGCATGCTTGCCTCGCCGCCTTTCTGGGCATAGCTTCCGTATCCTCCGGAAAATCCTTTGTATTCTTTCACGCTTACTTCTTTCGCATAAAATTTTTCTGTCATCTCCCTGAATTTGGGAAGAGATGCTTTCCATTCCTGAATCAGCTGTTCCATACTTGTTCTCCTCATATTATTTATTCTTTTGTTTTAAACAAATGATGTCATAAAGATACTCCTGAGCAGATTTTCACTCCTGCCACCGCTTAGTGCTCCGTGCAGTTGAAGCGGGGGAATGCTTCTCTGCGGTAAAGTTATACAAATTGCTTTTTGCAGAGTAAGACACTTAATTTTACATCATGCTTTCTTTATACCACAATTTCAGTATGTTTCATAGGTATTATTTGAAATTCTTTTAAATTTCTCCGAAAATCATCGGACGTTTCGGTGGTTGCGTCTCGGAAAACCGGTATGCACGCAGGAATCTCTCTTCTGCCTGCCCGGCTTTTTCCTGATCATTTGCATGCAGAACCGCCAGTGTCTCGCCTTTTTCGACATAATCTCCGACTTTCTTTTTCAGCTCCAGTCCTACCGAAAGGTCGATCACACTGTCTTTTGTCTCTCTTCCGCCTCCAAGAAGCAGGGAGCAGACTCCGATTTCATCACACTGGATATGAGAAATATAGCCGCTCTGCGGCGATGGTACTGCAATCTGCATAGAGGCTGCAGGCAGTTTCTCCGGATGAGAAACTTCTTCTCCTGTGCCGCCCTGTGCTTTGACAAATGCTTCCAGTTTTCTAAGTGCATCTCCATTCTGGATGGACTGCCGCAGCATTTTTTCTGCGGAAGCGACATCCTCTGCCTTTTTGCCGGCGATCAACATCCGGCTTCCGAGTGCCAGAACCAGCTCCGTGAAATCTTCCGGACCGCTGCCGTTCAAAGTTGCGATCGCTTCCTTTACTTCCAGAGCATTTCCGATTGCATAACCAAGCGGCTGATCCATATCGGTGATCAGTGCATGCATCTGACGCCCTGCATTTTTGCCGATCGTCACCATCTCTTCTGCCAGAGCAAACGCATCTTCTTCGCTTTTCATAAAAGCTCCGCTTCCGGTCTTGACATCCAAAACGATCGCATCGGCACCGGCAGCCAGTTTCTTGCTCATGATCGAGCTGGCGATCAGTGAAAGATTGTCCACGGTCGCCGTCACATCCCGCAGGGCATAAAGTTTTTTGTCAGCCGGAGCCAGATCTGCCGTCTGTCCCATGATCGAAATGCCGATCGTATTGACATTCTTTATAAACGTTTCCACCGGGATTGCCGTTGAAAATCCGGAAAAGCTCTCCAGCTTGTCGATCGTGCCACCGGTATGCCCAAGGCCTCTGCCGCTCATTTTCGCTACCGGAATTCCGCAGGAAGCTACAAGCGGAACAAGTGCCAGCGATGTCTTGTCCCCAACACCTCCTGTCGAATGCTTGTCAACTTTAATCCCATGGATTGCCGAAAGATCCAGCCGCTCTCCGCTGTCCGCCATGGCAAGCGTCAGATTTAAGGTTTCCTGTTCATTCATTCCTCGAAAATAAATCGCCATCATCAGTGCTGACATCTGATAATCTGGGATTTTCCCATTTGTATAACTTCGGATCATCCAGTCAATTTCTTCTTTTGCTAATCTTTCCCCATCTCGCTTTTTCCTGATCAGATCATACATTCTCATAATAAAACCCCCAATCCGCGGAAAAAATCTGATATCCTGCATCTCTGCAGTCCGCCGGAAACTGTATCAGACCAAACGCACAAAACGCCGGCTTTCGCCAGCGTTTTGCTTACTTAGTTAAAATATACCATTTCATCTGCCGGCGGTTCGCACGGTTCTACCTTGCTTGCATACAGCACAGGACCTTTTCCGCGATAAAACTTATCGTATTCAAATGCTACCCTTGCAGTGACCATAACCCACTGTCCATGTTTCAGCTGCGGAGCAATCGGACTCTTACAGATGTAGCCGATCATCTGCATATCATCTGCACAGCAGGTCATCGCTTTTCTTCCCGGCACAAAATAAGGTGCCTCTTTGTTTTTGCTCTTCATGGCACGAGCCTTGAACTTCACCGTTTTCCCCACGTATTTGTCCGGATGGTCATCCATATCCACATAGAAGATACCGTAATCCACATCTTCTATTTCGATAATCGGAGCATCCATATCGTACGGCGTGTTTTCCTCAAACAGGTCGATCAGTTCACCATCCTCATCCTCAAAGCTGATATCACAGGAAGGATTGACAACCTTGATGCCTCTTCGATAATTGGTCAGCGGATCACTTGATTTACAGCGATTGAAGATCACCATATCTGCATTCTGCACCATCTCTGAGAACAGAGACTGCATATTTGCACGGTAGATCTGATAGCTGCTGCCGTCTACGATCACGATCTCCTGAGAAATGCCCCATCCAAGCGGCAGTTTCATCGCACGCAGTTTGTTGACACCCCAGAGCGGATTGTACTCAAGCAGCACTCGCTCCGGATGATATTTGCGATGCAGAACACGGAGGTTCTCAAATGTAAAATCCTCCGGCTCTTCAATCTTCTCGACAACCGTGTTGTATTTCAGAAGTTCTTTCTCGTCGTACTCCTCCTCACCCTCTTCGCAGGTGATCAGGAGTGTTGTTCCTTCTATTTGAAAGTAATCCTGTTTCGCAGTAAAATCCAGAAAAGAAGTTTTGCCGCTCTCCAGAACACCGGTCACAAGATAAACCGGTGTTGAAATATTAAAATCACTCATCTTTTTTTACCTTGTTCCTTATTTCGCAAACCACAGCTGCTCTAATTTTGCTTCATCCAGTTTGGAACCGATCACGCAGATACGTCCTGTGTATTCTGCACTTCCCTCACGGATATCCACTTCTTCCGGAACCATGTCAAAATAAGTCCAGACACCGTCTTCGCTCTCCAGCATACCTTTTGCACGCAGGATCATTCCGTAAGAATCGTCTTCTGACAGAGTTTTCAGAATCTTTTCAATCTCTTCACGGCTGTATTTACGGACGGTTTCCTTACCCCAGCTTGTAAATACCTCATCTGCGTGATGATGGTCATGATGATGTCCCTCGTGGTCATGGTCATGGCAGCCACAGGTGCAGCCCTCTCCATGGTCATGGTGATGCTCATGACCCTCGTGGTTATGATGATGTTCATGATCGTGATGATGCTCATGCTCTTCGTGGTCATGATCCTCATGATCGTGATGATGCTCATGCTCTTCATGGTCATGGTCGTGATGATGGTCATGATCACAGCAATGGTCATGCTCTTCTTCTACATGAGAAAGGTCGATCTTCATTCCTTCGATCGTATCCAGGATCTTCTGTCCACCCAGATCTTCCACCGGTGTTGTGATGATCGTAGCATCCGGATTCAGTTCACGGATCAGTTCGATGGCAGCTTCGATTTTTTCCGGTGTTGCCTTCTTTGTATCGGTACGGCTCAGGATGATCGTGCCAGCTGCTTCTACCTGATTCTTGAAGAATTCACCAAAGTTCTTCAGATACATTTTGCATTTCAGAACATCGACAACCGTAACGGCACTGTTCAGTTTCACTTCTCCGTCTGCTTCCAGATGCAGATTTTCAACTGCATGGATAACGTCAGAAAGTTTGCCGACACCTGACGGCTCGATCACGATGCGGTCCGGATGATATTTCTCTACCACTTCTTTTAAAGCGGTTCCGAAATCTCCTACCAGAGAGCAGCAGATACAGCCGGAATTCATTTCCTTGATCTCGATTCCTGCATCTTTCAAAAATCCACCGTCAATACCGATCTCGCCGAATTCATTCTCAATCAATACCACCTGCTGTCCTTTAAATGCATCCTGTAACAGTTTTTTGATCAGGGTCGTTTTACCTGCACCCAAAAAACCGGAAATAATATCAATCTTTACCATAATAACTTCTACATCTCCTTTATCCATTTCGTCCATCCATCGGACGACATTCTGCCCCGATTATACAACCTGATTTTGATTCTGTAAAGCAGACACCAGATTTGTCAGGCATTCAGAATGGCATTTATTTTCTCATCTTTTTCTTCTTTTGTGATAATGCCCATCTCGAACTGCTGCTCGATTTTTTTGATCTCTTCAAAATTTTCTACTTTTTTCCTGGCAATATTCAGCTTCTGCTCATATTCTTCCTTAGAAATAATTTCCATGGCAAGTGCTTTGTCGAGAACGCCTTTTTCCTGTTCAAAAGACTCTTCCGCTTTTGTCTTCTCACGAAGAAGTGTATTCTGTTTTGCTCTCTTCTCTACTTCCGCCAGCTGATTTTCCAGCTCCTTTTTCTTTGCCTGATCCTGTTTGATGATCGTCAGGAAATCAGAAACATCAAACACCGGCTCTTCGTCCTCATCAGCTGCTTCTTCTTTTGCTTCATCGACCGTTTCATCTGCTGCTTCTGCCTTTACTTCGTCAATTGCTTCTTCCTTCACTTCATCGATCACTTCTGAAGATTCTGTTGCTTCGGCTGCTTCATTTTCTGCTGTTTCCGGTTCTGCATCATCCATATCTGCTACAAATTCTGCATATTTCTTTCCGATCTGCAGATACTGTGCATCCATTTCTTTCTCTAATTCACGGATCTGTCTTTTCAGACCGGTGATCTCCATTGTATCCTGTACACTTGTCTCAACAACTGTTTTTACATTGTTTGCTGATGCGGCAATGTTTTCTCCCACATCCTGTACCTTTTTTAAAGCTTTGTCAAAAAATCCCATGATATCAACCCCTGTCTTATTGTGTGTAAATGCACATCGATTCTGCTAAGTAAATATCATCCAAACCGACCAGAATCGCATGCCAAGTCTCGCATACGTTCGACTTGATTTTAGAGTTCTATGTCTAATATAACACACCCGAATCATTCTAACAAGTCCAAAGGCGTACACCGGAGAAAAAAGCACAGCCAATTTTTGATTCCTGAACTCAACACAAATTACGGTCAACAAGTGTGACTTCTCTTTTGTGCAAACTGCACGAAAAAAAGCACCGTCCCCGATGCTCTCTACTTGTCATCCAAAACAGTGCTTTTATAGTGCGCGATCAGGGGTTCGAACCCTGGACACCCTGATTAAGAGTCAGGTGCTCTGCCAGCTGAGCTAATCGCGCATATCTTGTGTTGCGTTACCTCGAACGCAAGACATATTATAATATACAGTTTTACAAATTGCAAGCTTTTTTTTAAGTTTTTTTATAGTTTTTTTAAGAAAGAACACTTGAACTAATTTTCCGTGCCTTTTATAATTAGAAGTAACTCGTTTTTTAAACATTTTATAAGGGGGATGCCCATGAATCTGGAGAAACAAAACAAATCGGATGATGACATCAAGAAAAATAAATTTACGGCCAATAACCGTTATTTTACAATCTGTATTTATACGATGTTTGTCATCTTTTTCGGTGCGATCATCATCAATCTGATCACATCCTGGAACACGACACTGAAAAATATTGAAAAAGGTCTGGCTGTTCTGATGCCGTTTATCATCGGTGCTCTGATTGCCTACATACTGAACCCGGCAGTTGCCCGCTTTTACAAACTGCTCCGTGATAAATGTAAGATTAAAAGTGATGCTCTTTGTAAGATCCTGGCGATCATCACTGCTTATGTTCTTGTGATCGGCATCATTGTGATCGTACTTTTCGGTGTTATCCCGCAGATTATCACCAGTTTGACGGATCTGGTCAATTTTATTCCGACTGCGGCACAGCAGCTTTATCATTTCTTTGATACTTTAGAAGAGCGTTTCCCTTCGCTGGATACGGAAGTGCTGAGAAATACGATCAACAATGCGATCCCGAACTTTATCAACTATGCGAAGGATTTTGCCGCAAATATGATACCGGCACTGTATTCGATCTCCATGTCCATCCTTAAATGGGTGCTGAACCTCTTTATTGCGATCATGGTTTCCATTTATATGCTGGCTGACAAACGACCTCTGATCAATTCCTGTAAAGCTGTTGTCTATGCATTTGTCCCGGTAAAATATATCCAGCTGATCCTGGATGTTTCTGCAGAAGCCAATCGTCTGTTCAGCAGTTTTATCGTCGGAAAAGCGATCGACTCTACGATCATCGGAGTGCTCTGTTTTGTACTGATGCTGATTCTGAGACTTCCTTATGCCGTGCTGATCAGTGTGATCGTCGGAATCACAAACATGATCCCTTACTTCGGACCATTTATCGGTGCCATTCCAAGTGCGATCATCCTGCTTTTTATCAGTCCGCTCAAGGCAGTAATCTTCGTTGTCATGGTATTTGTATTACAGCAGTTTGACGGTCTGATCCTCGGACCGAAAATCCTCGGAGATTCTACCGGTCTGAAGCCGCTGTGGATCATCTTCGCCATCACGGTCGGCGGCAGTATTGCCGGGGTCCTTGGTATGTTCCTCGGTGTTCCGGCAGTCGCATTTATACGCTATCTGATCCAGCGTCTTATCAACCATCAGCTTCAAAAGCGTGACGAATCACTTCCGGAACATCTGCAGCCGTTTGAGTTTGATAGTACAAAGCACTGATGTAAAGTAAAAATCTGCTGGCTGCCTGCGGAAAACCGAAAACGTTCCGCATCAAAAAATAGTCCGAAACAACATAAGGCGTTTACACCGGAAATTCTCCGCTGTAAACGCCTTCTTTTTATTTTTTCTTTTTTTCATCCCCGATTAGGTGCTTTACTTCCTGAAAAGATTTCTGCATGGTCACCAGTTTCTTGTTCAGCTTTTTCTTTTCATAGACTGCCATGCCAATGCGATCACGAACATTCTGTCTTCGTGCCATTTTTCCTCCACCGAACGAAACGGATAGTCCGGTTTCTATTTCGTTTCTATATAATATGACATCTGTTTACCGGCTGATGATCATTTTATAGATTGGATTTCCCATACTTGAGAATTTTTCTTCGTACTCGGTCATCACGTTGCCTTCATTCATGTTTTCATCATGATGCAGGTCAAAGGTGCAGCCGTCCAGGTTCCAGCCGGCGATCTCCCTTTGTTCCAGTGCAAAATCAAACAGTCCGCGGTTATCGGTCTTGAATTCTACTTTGCCATCCGGCACAAGGATCTGGTCATAGCGTGCCAGAAATTCTTTTGACGGCAGTCTGCGTCTTGCATGGCGATCCTTCGGCCATGGATCTGAGAAATTCAGGTAGATCTTTGCCACTTCGTCTTTTGCAAAGATTTCCGGAAGTTCACTGGCATCGATACACAGATAGAGCAGATTCGGCAGGGCTTCTTCTGTCGGAAGCTGCTCTCTTTTCTGTACGGCACGCAGAAGAACGCTCGTATAACGCTCGATTCCGATGTAGTTGATCTGTGGGTTTCTCTTTGCCATCTCAGTGATAAACTGCCCTTTTCCCATCCCAACTTCGATATGGATCGGATTTTCATTTCCAAATACTGTATTCCATTTTCCTTTTTTATCTGCCGCTTCCTTGATTACCCAGTCACAGTTTCTGATCACTTCATCCGCTCCCGGTATATTTCTTAAACGCATTTATTTTCCTCCAATTTTATGTTTGTGCAAGCACATCGTGCTTTCAGGCTTTTGACCCTGGCATTTATGACATTGAGATTTGTCAGTAACTGATGCCATACGGATTGTTCCGTACTGCGTACTCTCACAAGCAAGCTTGCATCGTCTTTTTGACCTTTTGGCCCTGGCATCATATAAATTTTATATACTAGGTATCACTGACTTTCTTCTGAGTTATACCCATGTATTCTATCATATCCATTCTAATTGTGCAAAACAACCATAAAATTTTTTTATTTTTTTGAGAATTTTGCATATGGAAATCAAGTGGAAATCGTGTATAATGTAAGCTGTCAGACGGAGTGAAAAAAGGACTACCTATTTATAATGGGTATCTGTGAACATGATTTTACGGTTGTCTGGCAATAATCATATAAAGGCAGAAGTGTCAGGGCACTAAACTTCTGCAGTTTTTTTGTGGGCTGGGCTGTGCTTTTGCATATGTTCAGCTTGAATTTCAAAGCTGCAACTATACTATACTAAAGGAGGGATGCACATGGATCTCGTCATCAAGCGTCTGTCTTCAATCGAAGAGGCCTCAGCCGGTATCATTGAGGCTGCCGAGAACGAAAAGAAGGCACTGGAACAGCAGATGCGTGAACGTATTCAGGCATTTGATGAAGAGGCTGAGAAAGCTACGCAGGAGAAGCTTGATCAGATTCGTTCCAGCTTAAATGAAGAAATGCAAAAAAGTCTTGCCGATCTGCAGAAAGCAACTGAAGATTCGATTCAGGCAATCGAAAATGATTACAATCAGAATCATGAAAAGCTTGCTGCCGGATTGATCGCAAAAATGATCGAGGAGTAAAATTATGGGAAATCTGTTAGCCTACAGCGGTACAGCGACCAAGATTCGCGGTATGCGAAGGAAGCTTCTGACCGCTAAAGATTTTCAGCATCTCGCCTCTTTGACATCCGTTTCCGATGCCATCGGATTTCTGAAAACAAAGTCCGCTTATGCTGGTATTTTCGCAAATTCCAACGAAAATTCCCTGCACCGCGGAGAGATCGAGAAAATGCTCACAAACGCAATCTACACGGATTTCCAGAGTATCTACCGTTTCGCAACCATACATCAGCGTAAAATCCTGGATCTGTACTTCCGCAGATACGAGATCGGACTTCTGAAAACCTGTATGCGAATGGTATTTGACCACAGAGATGTTGAATTGAATTTCGATATTTTCAAAGATTTCTTTGAAAAACACTCGGACATCAATTTGACCGCTCTTTCCAACTGTAAAACTCTGGATGAGTTTGTAAGCCTTCTGAAAGGAAGCATCTACTATCGTCCTTTATCTCTTCTCTCCGGTCTGTCCGAACCTACTTTGTGGGATTACGAGATGGCACTTGACCTGTGCTATTTCAAATGGTTCTGGGACAGCCGCAAAAAGGTTCTGACTCGTGACGAAGAAAGAATCTTTATGGACGATTACGGTGTCAAAATGGATTTGCTGAACATACGTTGGATTTATCGTTCCAAGCATTTTTACAACATGAGCAATGCGGACGTCTATGCACATCTGATCGGTATCCAGTACCGTCTTCAGACCTCTCAGATCAAAGAGATGGTCGAAGCTGCAACTACAGATGAACTGACCGCAGCCATCAGAAATACTTACTACGGACGACATTTCCCGGAGGAAGCAAAACTTTCACTGGACGATGCCTATTATCAGATCCGTTATCGTGTTCAGCGTAAGAACGCAAAGGAGGATCCATTCTCCATTGCAGTTATCATTTCATATCTCTATGAGAAAGAACATGAGGTTGACGACCTCACAACCACGCTTGAGTGCATCCGATACGGTCTTCCGACCAGTGAGACGCAAAAATATATTTCAAATCTGAAAAGGGGGTGTAATCGTTGATTGAGAAAATGAAATTTCTGAGCGTTACCGGTCCGAAAGAAGACATCGACCGTGTGGTGAATGACTATTTATCCAAATACGAAATTCATCTGGAAAATGCTCTTTCCGAGCTTAAGACTGTCAAGTCTCTTCGTCCTTATATTGAGATCAATCCTTATAAAGACAAGCTTACAAAAGCAGAAGAATTCGCTTCCATGCTCGGTACGGATAAAAATCAGGAAAACCCAACCGGCACTATTTCGATTGAAGAAGCTTCTGAGACTCTCGCAACTCTGGAAAGCAAATTTTCTGATATTTATACAAGAACCAATGCTCTGGAAGCAAAGAAGGAAGATCTGAAAGCTTCTTATGAACGTTTAAGACCGTTCCTTGGATTCGATTTTGATATTCACAGCGTACTGCAGTTTAAGTTTATCAAATATCGTTTCGGTAAGATCACACGCGATTACTACAAAAAACTGGAGCACTATGTCTACGAAAATCTGGACACCGTGTTCTATCGCTGCAGCGAAGATGAGCAGTATGTATGGGGTGTTTACTTTGTGCCGGCGGGCAGAGCCGGACAGATCGATGCCGTATTTTCTTCCCTGCACTTTGAACGCATCCACCTTCCGGATGAATACGAAGGTATTCCACAGGAAGTCGGTACAAAACTTCAGTCTGATATCCATGATCTTGATGTCCAGCTTCAGGAGTGCCGTGAAGAAAGTGCGAAACTGCTCAACGAGTACAAAAACAAAGTCCTGCTTTGCAGAGACAAATTCCGTTCACTCACTTCAAACTTTGATGTGCGTAAACTTGCAGCCTGCACAAAAGAAGGTAAACAGGTCTTCTACATTCTGTGTGGCTGGATGACGGAAAGCGATGCCGCTCGTTTTGAAAAAGACGTAGCCGATGACAAGAATCTGTTCTGTCTGATCGAAAGCAATGAAGATCAGGATAAAGACAGCACACTGACACCGCCTACCAAATTGAAAAACCCTGGTATCTTCCGTCCGTTTGAATTATTCGTTCGTATGTACGGTCTTCCGTCTTACAATGAGATCGACCCGACCATCTTCGTAGCACTGACCTATTCCTTTATTTTCGGTGCCATGTTCGGTGATGTCGGTCAGGGACTCTGCCTGGTGATCGGCGGTGCCCTGCTCTACCATTTCAAAAAAATGGAACTCGCAGCATGCTTAAGCAGTGCCGGAGTCTTCTCTACGATCTTCGGTTTCCTGTTCGGCAGTTTCTTCGGTTTTGAGGATGTCATACCTGCACTCTGGATGCATCCGAAGGATGCAATGACAACGCTTCCGTTTATCGGTACTATGAACACCGCTTTCGTTGTTGCCATCGCATTTGGTATGTTCCTGATCCTGACAACGATGGTTCTGCATATTATCAATGCAGTCCGCAGAAAAGATGCTGAGAACATCTTCTTTGATACAAACGGTATCGCCGGTTTTGTATTCTACGGTGCGATCGTTGCAGTCGTTTTCTTATTTATGACAGGTCATGCCATCCCGGCAGCCGGTGTTCTGGTGGTTATGTTCCTCATTCCGCTGATCCTGATCGGCTTCAAAGAGCCGCTCGGTAAACTGGTCGAGAAAAAAGCAGATGCTATGCCAAAAGAAAAAGGCATGTTCCTTGTAACTGCATTTTTCGAACTGTTTGATGTATTACTGAGCTACTTCTCCAACACGCTGTCTTTCGTGCGTATCGGTGCTTTCGCCGTCAGCCACGCAGCTATGATGGAAGTAGTCCTGATGCTTGCCGGAGCAGAATCCGGAAACATCAACTGGATCGTTATCGTACTTGGTAACGTTTTTGTATGTGCAATGGAGGGTCTGATCGTTGGTATCCAGGTACTTCGTCTGGAATACTACGAAATGTTCAGCCGTTTCTATAAAGGCGAAGGACATCCATTCACACCATTTGTTAAAAAATCCGTTGATTAACATTTAAAAGCAAAATAACGGAAATAAAATATTTTATATTTGTGAGTTCATAATCACACACGATTAAGGAGGAAATTACTATGTCAACTATTACAAAATTCATTTTTATCGCAGCACTGCTTCTGAGCATCGTCGTACCAACCGCAGCATTTCTGATCGGTGAAAAGAACCGTGGACGCTTCAAAACCACACTTGGCATCAACTGCTTCCTCTTCTTTGGAACCATGGCTCTTGCCGTTATCATGATCTTCACAGGCGACGGTTCTGTAGCACTGGCAGCTGATACTGCTTCTGCATCTGCAAGCGGTCTGGCAGCTGGTATGGGTTATCTGGCAGCTGCACTGGTAACCGGTCTTTCCTGCATCGGTGGTGGTATCGCCGTTGCAAACGCAGCAAGTTCTGCTCTGGGTGCTATCAGTGAAGACGGAAGCATCTTTGGTAAATCCATGATCTTCGTAGCCATGGCCGAAGGTATCGCTCTGTACGGTCTGATCATCTCCTTCATGATCCTTGGTAAACTTTAATTTCCTGTTCGCATATCAGGAGGCAATTAATTTATGAAAATGTTCTTAATCAGTGATAACGTCGATACTCTGACCGGCATGCGTCTGGCAGGCGTAGAAGGCTGTATCGTGCACGAACGTGCGGAACTTCGTAAAGCACTGGAAGACGCGATTGCCAATAAAGAAAACGGTATTATTCTCCTGACCGAAAAATTCGGTCGGGAGTTTCCGGATATTATTGATGATGTCCGCTTAAACCGCCGTCTTCCACTTCTTATCGAAATCCCTGACCGCCACGGTACCGGCCGCAAACCGGACTTTATCACTTCCTATGTAAGCGAAGCAATCGGAATAAAATTATAAAGAAGGTGAGATATTTTGACTACGGAAGAAAAGCTTAAATATTTTGAAGAATCTTCTCTGGAAGAGGCCAGAAAACAGGCTTCTGCCATGATTGAAGAATATAAAGTAAATCTGGACAAGGTAGAAAAAGAACACAAAGCAACCACTCTTCGCCAGTCTGATTTACAGTTAAAAACAGAAAGCGACAATCTGAAGAGAAACAACAATATGGCTCTTTCCAAAGAGCAGCTTCAGATCAAGCGTAAGATCACACAGAAACAGAATGAACTGAAAGAAAAGCTTTTTGTCGAAGTAAAACAGCTGCTTGAAGATTACATGACTACTTCAGCATATCAGCAACTGCTGATCAAACAGATCAAAAACATTCAGAAAGAGGCCGGTTCCGGAAAACTGATCCTTTACATTGACCCTGCAGACTCCGACAAACGTTCCAGTCTCCAGGTCGCAACCGGAGCTCCTGTTACCGTTTCTGAATATTCCTTTATGGGCGGCACAAGAGCCGTTCTTCAGGATCGCAACATCCTGATCGACAATTCTTTCGCTTCCAAACTGGAAAAGTTAAAAGCAGACTTCTCATTTAACGGAGGTGCTACAAATGCATAAAACAGGTACTATTTACGGCATTAACGGTCCTGTTATTTACCTGAAAGGCAACACAGGATTTCAGATGGCTGAAATGGTCTACGTCGGAAAAGAACGTCTGGTAGGCGAAGTTATCCGTCTGACAAACGATATCACGACCATTCAGGTCTTCGAGGAAACCACAGGACTTCGTCCTGGTGACCCGGTAGAAGCTACCGGCGATGCTATTTCCGTAACACTTGGCCCTGGTATCCTCAACAATATTTTTGACGGTATCGAGCGTCCGTTAAGTGAGATCGCAAAATCCTCCGGTAAATACATCAGCCGTGGTGTCAGCGTTGATTCTCTGGATACGGAGAAAAAATGGCAGACACATATCACCGTAAAACCGGGTGAATTTGTTTCCGGCGGCACGATCATCGCAGAAGTTCAGGAAACACAGGCAATCGTCCACAAATCCATGGTTCCTCCGAACATTTCCGGTACTGTGCTGGAAGTTGCAATGGATGGAGAATACACGATCAACGAACCGATCGTAACCGTTCAGCTTGCAAACGGAAAAGAAGAAAAACTGACACTGGCCCAGAAATGGCCGATCCGTGTTCCGCGTCCGACTGCTGCAAGATTCGCAGCAAGCAAACCGCTGATCACCGGACAGCGTATCCTCGATACTCTGTTCCCGATCGCCAAAGGTGGTACTGCTGCTATCCCTGGCGGTTTCGGTACCGGAAAAACCATGACACAGCATCAGATCGCCAAATGGTCCAACGCCGACATCATCATCTACATCGGCTGCGGTGAGCGTGGTAACGAGATGACACAGGTTCTGGAAGAGTTCTCTGAACTGGTTGACCCAAGAAGCGGCAAACCTCTGATGGACCGTACTACTCTGATCGCCAATACTTCCAACATGCCGGTAGCTGCCCGTGAGGCTTCTATCTATACCGGTATCACACTGGCTGAGTATTACCGCGATATGGGTTACGACGTTGCGATCATGGCAGACTCCACTTCCCGTTGGGCTGAGGCACTTCGAGAGCTGTCCGGACGTCTGGAAGAAATGCCTGCAGAGGAAGGTTTCCCTGCTTACCTGGCATCCCGCCTTTCCGCTTTCTACGAGCGTGCCGGCATGATGCAGACCTTAAACGGCTCCGAAGGAAGTGTTTCCATCATCGGTGCGGTTTCCCCTCAGGGCGGTGACTTCTCCGAACCGGTCACACAGAATACCAAACGTTTCGTACGCTGCTTCTGGGGACTGGATAAATCCCTGGCATATGCAAGACATTTCCCGGCTATCCACTGGCTGACCAGTTACAGTGAATATGTAAATGACCTGGCACCATGGTACCGTGACAATGCCGATAAGAATTTCGTAGACGAACGAAATCAGCTGATGGCGATCCTGAACCAGGAAAGCAACCTGATGGAGATCGTAAAACTGATTGGTAGTGATGTACTTCCGGATGACCAGAAACTGACACTGGAGATCGCCAGAGTCATCCGTCTGGGATTCCTTCAGCAGAATGCATTCCACAAAGACGATACCTGTGTTCCGATCCGCAAACAGTTCCTGATGATGGACCTGATCCTGTATCTGAACACAAAGGCAAAAGCCCTGGTTACCATGGGTATGCCGATGTCCATTTTGAAAGAAAGCAACATTTTTGACCGCATCATTTCCGTGAAATACGATGTTCCAAATGACCGTCTGGATATGTTCGATGACTACCGCAAAGAAGTCGATCGTTTCTATGACGAAGTACTTGAAAAGAACGCTTAGGAGGAAAAGAAATGTCAATAGAATATTTAGGCCTGAACGAGATCAACGGCCCTCTGGTCGTTCTGGAAGGCGTGCAGAATGCCTCCTTTGAAGAAATCGTAGAGATCGTTGTGGATAACAACGAAAAGAAACTCGGTCGTATCGTAGAGCTCTACGAAGACAAAGCCGTTATCCAGGTATTTGAGGGAAATGAAGGTATGTCCCTTAAAAATACCCACACAAAGCTGACCGGACATCCGATGGAGCTTGCCGTATCACTGGACATCCTCGGCCGTACCTTCAATGGTATCGGACAGCCGATCGATGGTCTGGGTGATATCTATCCGGAAGCACACATCAATGTAAACGGTCTGCCGCTGAACCCGGTTACCCGTGAATATCCGCGTAACTACATTCGTACCGGTATTTCCGCGATCGATGGTCTGACCACTCTGATCCGCGGACAGAAGCTTCCGATTTTCTCCGGAAATGGTCTGCCACATGACCGTCTGGCAGCTCAGATCGTAAAACAGGCTTCTCTGGGTGATAATTCCGATGAAAAATTTGCGATCGTTTTCGCAGCTATGGGTGTTAAATATGACGTAGCAGAATTCTTCCGCAAGACTTTCGAAGAAAGCGGTGTTTCTGACCACGTAGTTATGTACCTGAACCTGGCAAACGACCCGGTTGTAGAGCGTCTGATCACACCGAAGGTTGCCCTCACCGCAGCAGAGTATCTGGCATTTGAAAAAGGCATGCACATCCTGGTTATCTTAACCGATATGACATCCTTTGCAGAGGCCATGCGTGAGGTTTCTTCCTCAAAAGGTGAGATTCCTTCCCGTAAAGGTTATCCTGGATACCTCTACAGTGAACTGGCTACAATCTACGAACGTGCCGGTATCGTAGAAGGCGTCGAAGGTTCTGTAACACAGATCCCGATCCTGACTATGCCGAATGATGATATTACACACCCGATTCCTGACCTGACCGGTTACATCACCGAAGGTCAGATCGTACTGGATCGTCAGCTGCACGGACAGGCAATCTACCCACCGATCAACGTACTGCCTTCTCTGTCCCGTCTGATGAAGGACGGTATCGGTGCAGGTTACACAAGAGAAGATCATCAGGATGTTGCAAACCAGTTATTCTCCTGCTACGCAAAAGTTGGAGATGCAAGAGCCCTGGCATCCGTTATCGGTGAGGACGAACTTTCTCCTCTGGATAAAACCTATCTGAAATTCGGACAGGCATTCGAGCATACCTTTGTCGGACAGGGCGAGGACGAGAACCGTTCTATCGTTGAGACTCTTGATCTTGGCTGGAAACTTCTGCGTATGCTGCCAAGAGAAGAACTTGACCGTATCGATACGAAGATCCTGGATAAATATTATAACGAATAGAGGTGAGCCTATGGATCCGAATACCTTCCCTACGAAGGGCAATTTAATTCTGGCAAAAAACTCCCTCGCACTTGCCAAACAGGGCTATGTGCTGATGGACAAAAAAAGAAATATTCTGATCAGGGAACTTATGGGACTCATCCAGCAGGCCGAATCCATTCAGAAAGAAATTGATTCTACCTTCCGCATGGCATATGCTGCACTGCAGATGGCAAACATCAAACTGGGTATCAGCCTTGTGGAAGAAATCTCCTACTCCGTACCGGTTGAGGATTCGATCCGCATCCGCACAAGAAGTATCATGGGTACGGAAATCCCCCTGGTAGAAGCTGATACCAGACCTGCTTTCCCGACTTACGCTTACTACAGTACAAACATTGCACTGGACCAGGCAAAAGCCTCATTTGAAAAAGTAAAGCAGCTTTCCATCAAGCTTTCCATGATCGAAAATTCAGCTTACCGGCTGGCAAACAATATCAAAAAAACCCAGAAGCGTGCCAACGCTCTGAAAAATATTACCATCCCACGTTATACCGTTCTTACAAAAGACATTCAGAATGCACTGGAAGAAAAAGAACGTGAAGAATTCACCCGACTGAAGGTCATCAAAAGAATGCAGAGCAAGAAGGCTTAACAAGTGGATTTCCCGAACCTGGCGGACAATTTTTTGTCCCCTGGGTTCTGTCTTTTTTCTCCCACAGTTCTCTCATATTTCAGACGTAAAATCTTTATTCAGGCAGAACGCACTTAAGACCCGGAATGTGATCCCGGTCAGGTCTGCTGACATTTACCTGTCAGAATATGTGTTTTCTCTTGACTTTCTAAGCTAAATCTTGTAAAATTCTTATGTAATAATTTTGTAATATATTTAACATGATTTCAAAATCTTGATCTTCATGATTTTTAAAAGGAGCAATTTATGAAAAAGCAGATTATCGTTACCATGCTTTTAGCAGCAGCACTTGGCACAGTCAGTCCTTCTATGAAAGCGGAAGCAAAGTGGAGGGCAGATGCAAACGGCCGCTGGTATACCATCAAGGCTGCACCGGGCTACGCTGTTGGCTGGAAGCAGATCGGTAAGTATACTTACTATTTTGAAAAAAACAAATACGCCGTAACCGGCTGGAAATTGATCGATAAAAAATGGTACTATTTTGATATAAAAGGCAGGCTGCTCGCCAATCGCTGGGTAGATGGATATTATCTTTCTGCTGACGGCTCCATGGCTGCAAGCACTGTCATTACCTCCGGGGATCAAAGTTACACGATTGATGCAAACGGAAACATTGTCCGGGATCCTTCTTCGGCAGACGGTTCTGACATCCTGATTCCCGGCGTGACGGAAAACAAAAATACCTGGGTAGAGAATGATGGTAAGTATTATTACTACAACTACAAAGGTAAACTTGCAAAAGGCTGGCTGCGTATCCGTGACAAAACTTATTATCTTAATACCGAAACTGGAGAACGTTACAGTGGCTGGCTCAAATACAACGGCAAATATTATTACTTTGATGCTGAAACCGGCCTGATGCTGAAAGGCTGGAACAAGATTGGCAACTATACATACTTCTTTAAAACAGACGGTTCTGCACCGAGAAAGTGGAAAAAGATCAAAGGCAAATATTATTACTTCGGTAAAAAGGGCCGTATGTACACCAACAGGATCATCAGCAAAAAGTATTATGTAAATGCCGCCGGTGAACGTACTTATGGTTTCGCTCAGATCGGTGCCGACACTTACTATTTCCATCCGACAACCGGAAAGATGATGACCGGCTGGGTACTGGTTGGCAGCAAATATTATTACTTTGATGCAAACGGTAAAATGGTCACCGATACCTGGATCGGCAAACGCTACCTGAAATCAAACGGTCAGATGGCAAAGAGCTGCTGGGTAGGTGCTTACTATATAAACAAAAAGGGAAACCGTACCAGAAAGACACGTTCTACCGGAATCTGGACACAGAAAGGCAAAACCTACTTCCTGGATTCCAATTACCAGAAAGCAAAAAACCAGTGGGTCGTTTCTGCAAGCGGCAGATATTATTATACAGATGAGAACGGCATTGTCCTCACCAACCAGTGGGTAGGCAATTATTATGTAGGAGAAACTGGTGCAAGAGTCACCAGCCAGAAACTGCAGATTGATGATAAGACTTACTATTTTACTTCCGACGGAAGCAAAGCAACCGGTATTGTTACCCTGAACGGCAAAACCTATTTATTTGACCGTAACGGAGTCATGGTTACAGGATGGTATAATAACAGCGTCGCAACGTTCTATTTTCTTCCGACGACCGGTGAAATGGTCAAGAGCCAGATCATGATCATTGACAACGTATTCTACTCTTTCGATGCAAATGGATATATGACTGACCAGAATGCTTCCGATTCCGATCTGACATTCGGTTCCAAAATTGCAGCTTATGCGACTCAGTTTATCGGAAATCCATATGTTTACGGCGGAACCAGCCTGACAAACGGTGCAGACTGCTCCGGTTTTACGCAGTCCGTCATGAGCCATTTTGGCATCAAGATCCCTCGTACCGCCGACCAGCAGGCAATCGGCTACGATGGCACAACAACCAAATATGCTACCGCAAAAATCATTTCCATCAACAATATCCAGCCCGGAGATCTGGTATTTTATTACCAGCCAATCTCACACGTTGGGCTTTACATCGGAAACGGGCTGATTGTACACGCCTCTACAGAGGCAGCTTACCCGGTGGGCGGTATTAAGACCTCACCATTTAACTTTGCTACAATCCGTGCGATTGTACGCTACTGGTAAGCAAGTGCAGAGAGGTTTTAGAATGTGCAAATGAACGAATTCCTCGAAGGCACGCTCTCGCTACCTCACATTGGCAGCGGTACATAACCGACCAAAATACGGTCGCTAAGTACCGGCCATGTTCGAGTACCTTCTTAGGAATTGTTCATTTTGCACATTGCCAAAAGTTCCTGGCTTGCCAGGAGTCGCTTAAGCGGAACAGTCCTTCAGGCCAGGGTACAAAACACAGAACAGAAAAAGACAGAGATAGAGTAACGGAAACTTGCTGCCGTCACTATGCCTCTGTCTTTTTTGTTTTGTACACAAGAAAGTTGATGCGGAAGGCTTTGGTTCTAAAACCTGTTTGCGTACACTGGCGGTGTGGAAGGCTGTTTCCTGCCAGCGTGTAAAATATGATATGAAGTGTTTTTAAAAACTATGGCCGTTCAAAAACGTACAGCAATGTGCAAAATGAACAATTCCCAAGAAGGCACTTTTACGTGCCCTTCGGGGAATTCGTTCATTTGCACATGCAATACTGTTCATTTGTAAACAGTATTTTAAAACACCTGACATTTCCATTCCTTACACCTGCCAGGAAACCAACGGTCAATTTTTATTTTACTTTTACCGTTACGATCGCTTTCTTCTTTCCGGCTTTGACCGTAATCTTCGCTGTTCCGGCTTTCTTGGCTTTCACCACTCCTTTTGCATTTACAGTAGCTACTTTTTTATTGCTGCTGGTAAATGTTACTTTATCGGAAGCGGTGATCGGCTGAAGCTCTGCTTTGATTTTATAGCTCTTCTTTTTCTTTAAAGTAATCTTCTTTTTGTCCACTGTAATTTTCTTTACGGCAACTGCCTTTTTCTGTACTTTTACGTTGAATGAAGTGCTGTAACCGCTGGCAAGTGTTACTGTAATTTTTGCTGTTCCGATCTTCTTTCCTTTGATCGTACCATTCTTAGAAACGGTTGCTGTTTTTGTATCACTGCTCTTATAAGAAACAATCCTGTCAGTCGAAGGCATTCTTATGGTTTTTATTTTGTAAGAGCTTTTCACTTTCAATGGAACCGTCACATCCGACTTCACATTCAATTCCACGTATGGTGTCTGTGCAACTTCCAGTGGAACATACGTATCTGCTTTTGCAAAACATGCACCAAAAACACTGGATTTTCCATAGTGATCAGCAGTTAAAATATACTGCTTTCCTTTTTCCAGCTTGCAGTTCAGTGTACCGATCGCCATTCCTTTCGACTGATATCCGCTGACTGTTTTTTCGTATACACGGAACCAGCAGGATTTCTGCCAGTAGTCTGCACCATATCCGGTGACGCTCACATAGTAAGCACCGCTTTTATCCGGTGTAAACCAATAATACGCAGTTTCTCCGTCCGTGTACTTTAAAGAAGGATAGGATTTTTTCATATCCAGTTTGTTGGAGCTGTTCAGTGACAGGTCACGTATCGTGATCGGATAACCAGTTCCTGTCAATTTCTCCTTCTCTCCATTATCACTGTTCATGGATAACGTTTTCAGAGACACTCTGACCTGGTAATTTCCCTTTGCACCAGCCATACCCGGATTGTTTACAACATTTGATATATCATTCCCATTTGCATCCAGAAACATAACATTAAATGCATATTTATAATCATCTGTAAGAGAAAAAGCAGTACCATTATCCCAATCAAACGAATAAGTCTTTGTGCCATTTTCATATTCGACTGTCAGTTTCGCCCCATCCGGGGAAATGGTTTCAAAATCTGCATTGTAGAAAACATCTCTGGCATTTGCTTTCTGCAGGATAACGTTTTTAATATCTGGAGCTTTGCGGAAGGTGATCGTACCCGTTCCCTGCACCTGTCCATCTACAGAATCCTGCAGTTCCAGACAGAATGTATAAGATTCTGTATTGTTCAGCTTTTCTGCAAAATACAGTGCATCGGAAGAGTAATCATCCAGTACGTGAATGTTCATATTTTCCGGGAAATTAAGATCAACATAATAATATCCTGTTTCTTCCGGTGTAAACGTGAAATAATATTTCTGTCCGACCTGTGAGAAACTTCTGGTGTATGTCTGGTTCAGTACCAGTGGCACTTCCAGTTCATCACTCTGTGCCTGTACAGAAGCATCTGTGCTGTTTGCTGTATTTACATCGTCTGTTACATTTGCAGTTTCTGTCAGTTTTTCCGTATCTGCCAGTTCTGCTGCCTGTGCTGTTACACCCATTGTGCCAGCGGCAATCACTGCTGCCAGCAATATTCCATAATATTTTTTCTTCATCTGAACCTCCTGATTCTTTTACTTCTTATTTTTATTTATTACTTTTGACAATCATCAGTATACTACATCTTAGAAACTCCCTGTAATATCTTTGGTTCTATCTCCTTTCTCAGGTCTTCCGTCTTTTTTCCTGTTCCGGTTGCTGTAAAAAATCCCCCCTGAGATATTCCGGCAGCATCAGGTACAACACAACTGCTGTCAGGATTTTCCAAAAGGGGATTCTATATCTGCAAATCAAATTACATCATTTTACTTTTACCTTGCATTTTGCTGTTATTTTTCCGGATTTTACAGTGATCACCGCTGTTCCCTTTCCGTCGTAGGCTGTATGATAACACACCATTCTGAAAAATTATGTTCTTTTTTTGGAATGGACTCCTCTTTCTTCAGACCGCACTTCACGCAGGTAACTCGCTGAATTCCTGCGTCTTAAAGTCAGATGCATTCCATTCATCCTCTGTTCCGGTGTAACGTACTGCGAGCAGAGAAGTGAAATCTGTAACAAGCTTCGTTCCAACTGTTGTCACTGTTTTCGGGAACGTAATATACTGCAAAGAACCACATGCCGCAAATGCTACGGCTGCTGCAAGCATCGCCGCAAAAAGTTTTTTTCGTCTCATAATATTTTCATTCTATTTCTTATAAGATCCTCCCATATAGCAAAATTATAACGTAACAATATCCTGTTTTCAATCACATATCAGCGACATTCTTGTACTTAGGAGGATTATGCCATGAGCAAATTATAATTTTCTGATAATTCACTCATTTTTTATAAGTATACAAATATGCGATTTTTCACTTTTTTGACGTTTGAAAACATCACTTATCATTTCTTCACAAAACGTGCGTTTGTTTTTTGGAATTTATAAACACTACCTTTGTGCACAAAAAATGTGGATAATGTTGATAACTCAGTGTATAACTCTATTTTTCAGCAAATTCGACATTTTTCACTGTGGATAACTCGTGTGTGAATCCACATGAATTTATCCACACTCTGTTTATATCTCAAATCTTTTGTGCATTTTGCCAAACGGCTTTTTTTATTGTTTTTCTATTTAATTAGAATTGTCTTAATCAGCGTGTAAATATTTAAAATTATCTAATTATTTCATCTTAATTCCAGAAGACTTCCGCTTCCGCAAACAATGTGCAGCAAATCTATCTTATCAGCCTTCAACCTTCCATTAAGATAAACACTCCGCAGAAACGCAGTATTTTTCCTTATAACGTAAGAAGGGAGCGTTCTTGCGAACACTCCCGTTTTAGTTCTCTGTTCAATTAATCTTATTCTTAAAAGTAACTTCTTGCTGCACAAGCGGTTCTGTAATCTACGCTTGATACGATGATACCGGTCTGTTCGTTACTTGCGTGAACAACCTGACCATTGCCGATGTACATGGATACGTGTCCGATACCGCTTCCGTTATCATAGAACAACAGATCGCCCGGCTGTAAATTGCTCATATCTACTGCAGTACCGCCGCCTGACTGAGATGCAGCTGTACGTGAAATGCTGATTCCGAAGTTTGCCAGGACAGACTGTGTAAATCCGGAGCAGTCTGTTCCGTTTGTCAGGCTTGTACCACCATATACATATGGATTACCAACAAACTGAAGTGCATAGTTTACAACGCTCTGTCTGAGAGAATCAGAACTGCTTGCATCTGACTGTGGAACATCTCCGGTATAGTCAGAAGCCGATGGTGCAGAGCTGTCTGTCGTTGTACTTCCGGTGGTATCACCTGTTGTATAATCCGGTGTTGTCGTTGTATCGCCTGTGCCGTAATCCGGAGTAACGGTAACATCACCTGTGCTGTAATCTGGTGTTGTTGTCGCATCACCTGTTGTGTAGTCCGGTGTTGTTGTCGTATCACCTGTTGTGTAATCCGGTGTTGTCGTTGTATCCGTTGTTGTGGACGGTGCCTGTGTTTCCTGCTGTGTCTGATCACCTGTCCAATTCTGATTCTGCTGCTGCTGAGATGCCTGTGCCTGCTGCTGTGCTGCATACGCTGCTTCTGCTTCTGCCTGCTGGCGTGCTGCTTCCGCTTCTGCTGCTGCCTGTGCCTCTGCTGCTGCCTGATACTGTTCAGCCATATATGCTGCATACTGTGCTTCATCTGCAGAACTTACTGCGGTAGAAGCGATTTCCTGTACGTTATAATCTAATTCCTGCTCAGATGCAAGCTGTTTTGCTTCTGCCGCTGCTACGATTGCTTCCTGTGCTGCATATGCTGCTTCGTTTGCATCCGCATTGTTCATCGCATTGATTGCTGCTTCTTTCATCTGATCTGCACGATCCAGAGCACTCTGTACTGCCTCTTCTCTTGCTGTACTCGTTTCGATGGATTCTGCCTCTACAAATTTTGTTTCACAGTCTACATAGTCGCTGGAAACATATCCAACTACGTCATTATCAACTGCTACTTTTACCCAGCCGTCTTCCTGATCAATAACCTGAAGCTGCTGTGAGTCTCCAACCAGTGCGATAACATCGGAATCAGTGCTTGCTTTCTTACGAACCATCAGAGTCTCTGTATTTACTGTAGCCACATCATCTCCGACTTCTGCTGCCAGCTCTTCTGCCTGTGCACCTGTTACAAAATAATCTTTGCTTACATATCCTGTAACATCTCCGGATTTGATCAGGTACCAGTCACCTGTCTGACCAATGATCTCTGCTGCTGAATTGTTATATAACTTTCCAACGATCTGACCTGTCTCTGTGCTTGCTTCATCACGAATATTTACATATTCATCAACCTGAGCAATTACCAGACTGTCATAACCGGTTGCAATCACTTTTTTTGTTTCGGAATTTTCCTTCTTTTCCTGACTTGCAATGATCTCAGCTCCGATTCCTGCTAATGGCATCTCCCCTGCTGCAAAAGCGGTAAGACCGGTGCTTGCGAAAATAACGCTTCCTGCAAGACAACATGCAGTGACTTTTACTACTCCTCTTTTCATTACTTATATCTACCTCCATGTATTGAAAACACTGTGTAATTTTCATTTATTACAAAACTGTTACATTTTTTACACGCTAATCATAACAAACCGGAGGTGTTTTGTCAACAGTAATTAATATCTTTTATAAGGATTTCATACATTTTTCAAATATTTTTTCACAGATATGAAGCCGTATTTGACTTTAAAAGAGGCTCTGCAAATTATTTTATACTTCTGCAATTCACGTATATTCCGCTTTGTTCCGGATATTAGCATTAAATACCGTGCTGAACGGACTCTACTGCATTTGCACCATCTGCTGCGGCTGTAATAATCTGACGTAACATTTTTGTACGCACATCACCGGCTGCAAAGATTCCCGTAACATTTGTGACACAATTTTCATCTGCCACGATATAACCTGCCTCATCTTTTTTAATTTCATCCGGAACCATGTTCGTATTTGGTTTCATACCGACAGCTACAAACACACCATCCACAGGAAGATGTTTCTTCGCACCTGTTTTCTTATTTTCAATAAACAGTGCCTCTACCTGATCTTCACCGCAGATTTCATTGACAACGGTATCCCAGATAATCTCCACATTCGACAGAGCCATTAATTTCTTTTGCAGACTCTTTGCCGCACGCAGCTCATCTCTTCTGTGTATCAGATAAACTTTCTCACATCCCCGTGCCAGAAACAGGGCATCGCCGACTGCCACATCTCCGCCTCCTACTACGGCAACCGTTCTTCCCTTGAAAAATGCACCATCACAGGTCGCACAATAAGAAACACCCATGCCAGCCAGCTCTCTTTCACCCGGAACGCCCAGTTTTCTGTGGCTTGCCCCCGTACTGATGATAATATTTTTTGCATAAAAATCACCTTCGTTTGTACGCACCATTTTCTGTGTTTCTTCTATTATAATGTCTTTTACTTCTGCAATCTGAAATTTCGCTTCCAGTGCATCCGCATGAGAACGGAATTTCATGCCAAGCTCATATCCATTCATTCCCGGCAGTCCCGGATAATTATCCACCTCTGCCGTGTTCACTACCTGTCCTCCACTGATATATTCCTTTTCCAGAACCAGAGTATCCAGTCCCGCTCTCTGGGCATAGATCGCAGCACTTAAACCTGCAGGGCCCGAACCAATGATGATCAGATCATATGTTTTTTCCATTGTATTTCCTCCTGATATCCATTATTTTCCTGTTGCTTACCGTATATTCCTGAAATGCTATCCGATATTAGTATAGTCAATCTTTTTGTAAAATAAAAGCATTGACAAACGGTTTTTTTTAGATTATTATAATAATAACTATTACTAATATTATGATATCAGGATTAACTTGAAATTTTTAAGCTTGGCATCATTTATCTAAAGGAGAACATTATGGCAGTTTTAAAGTACAGTAAACAGCGAGAAGCCATCCGGGATTTTCTTGCTCACTCGGAAGAACATCCGACTGCTGATATGGTTTACATGAATTTGCGGGAGAGCTTTCCAAATATCAGTCTCGGTACGGTTTACCGCAATCTGTCCCTGCTCTCTGAGACCGGACAGATCCTCAAGTTAAATATGCGAGATAGTGCTGATCGTTTCGATGGCAGGATCACACCACACGATCACTTTGTGTGTGAAAGATGCCATTGTGTAGAAGATATCTTCCTGGATGATAACGAGGAGATCACCATCGCAGCACAAAAAAAATTTGATGGCAAAATCAGAAGTCACACGACTACTTTTTACGGAATCTGCAAAAAATGTTTAGCATAATATAGATATCTGCTAAAACAGGAAAATTCTATTGTTAAACACACTACAGTAAAAACCCCGCAAAACTTAATGAAAAAAACTATTAAAAAAGTCTTGACGGAAAGCAAAAGATGTGCTATCTTAATATCAGTAACAATTACTATTATTAATAGCAAGGATTCAACCTGTGAATGTTCAGAGCGTAAAAGTTTTGGATATCCCAGGATTAGCTTATTAAAAATCAAAGTGAAAAGGAGATCAAAAAAATGGCAAAATTTGTATGTACAGTATGTGGTTATGTTTATGAAGGCGAAGCAGCTCCGGAAGTCTGTCCAGTATGTAAAGCACCGGCTTCTAAATTCAAAGAGATGGATACAACAATGGCATGGGCTGCAGAGCACGAAGTAGGTATCGCTTCTGATGTTCCGGAAGACATCAAAGCTGACCTGAGAGCAAACTTCGAGGGTGAATGTTCTGAAGTAGGTATGTACCTGGCTATGGCAAGAGTTGCTCACAGAGAAGGTTATCCGGAAATCGGTCTTTACTGGGAAAAAGCAGCTTATGAAGAAGCTGAACACGCTGCTAAGTTTGCAGAACTGCTTGGTGAAGTTGTAACAGACAGCACAAAGAAAAACCTGGAAATGCGTGTAGAAGCAGAAAACGGTGCTACCGCAGGTAAAACAGATCTGGCAAAACGTGCAAAAGCTCTGAACCTGGATGCAATCCATGACACCGTTCATGAAATGGCAAGAGACGAAGCAAGACATGGAAAAGCATTCGCAGGTCTGCTGAAGAGATACTTCGGAGAATAATATTCAAGTCGAACGCACGCAGAAGTTGGAGTTTTCTCCGACCAGAATAAATTCATTTCCACGGAGGTGCCAGTATGGATTTAAATGAAACCATCTGTTTCTGTGCTGATGTGACAGCCGGAGATATCAAAAAAGCGTATGACGAAGGTCATACTACCGTTGATGCAATCGGTGAAGCAACCGAAGCCGGAACCCACTGCGGCGGCTGCCAGGATCGTATCGCTGAATTGCTGGAAGAATTTGCAAAATAATTCCAGATAGGTCAAATCACTTGCTGCTCATTCAAGTCGAACGCATTTGATCGGTATGGAAATATAAAATAAAAAATGCCCTGAACCAAAGGAGATATCTGTAGGATCATCTCCGGAAGTTCAGGGCATTTTTGTTTCTGCTTTTGGGACTTGTCAGATTTTTTGTGAACGTTTTAAAAAATCCATTATGCTATTTCCACCAGGGTTTTACAGAAGCAATCTTGCTGTCAAAACTTTGTATGCAGCCGTTTTTGTCATGGCATCCGTCGCCATATTAGAAACCGCATCTGTATCTGTATTTGTCAGATCGTCCAATCCTTCAAACACACTCAAAAGTTCCTGCGTGTGCTCCTGCAAAGTACCAGCCGGATTGCCATCTGCGTCTATCAGATTTGCATCCTCCTTCACAATCGCATAATCATAGGCATTCTGCATATGACTTTTTGCCATCTTAAGGGCTGTTATTGCCATTGCCGTATAATTCTGGCTCATGCCTGACTGTTTCTTGGCTTTGGATGCATAATCAAATGCTTTTTTGCCCATTCAGCCGCCTTATCCGCATAACTGTTCATTTTCTTAAGATCAGAAGCGTCCCATTTTAAAGGATCTTTTGTGGAGGAATTATCGCCATCCTGTGTTCCGCCATTATCATTTCCGCTGTTGTTATGATCTCCTGACACATCCGGATACTCCATAAATACGATTTTAGCTGTTCCCTCCGGAACTAACAACTCATCACTAAATGATTTTCCCACTGCCAGTGCACTTGCATACAGCTGTGATTTATCCAGGATATTTCCGTTCTTATCATAAAAGAAAACGTATTCGCCCCAGTTTGTTTTTCCTGTCTTTCCGTATTTTACCATTTTGAATTCTACATGCATATAGTAACTGCCTGTCCAACCGGATGACTGATAAAAACTGTGGTTTGTGATTTTCATACGGTTTGATTCGTAACCCTGTTCACCGATGGTTTCCGGAATGACTACTTCTACATCGTCCCATTCAGCAGGGACAGTAACATTAATTTTTACTTTTTCTTTGCTGTAAGTATTTGTAAGCGTTATATAAGTGGAACCGGACTGTTTCGCTGTAATTGTCAGAGGAATCGACATTCCTTTCCATTTGCCCCATTTACAGGAAACAACCTTTGGATCCTTAATTTTAAATCGTATGTTATTTACATCTTTCTGAATTTTAATATTGACCTTCTTTGACTTACCAGGCAAAATCTTGATTGCACCTTTGCTTACCGATACGTTATTTCGAACAGTAACTTTGCATGTCCACTTTTTGTTTCCTGCTGCCGCAGTGATCACCGCACTTCCCGCTTTCTTCCCTTTTACAACTCCCTTAGAAGAAACAGCTGCAATCTGCTTTTTCGAAGAAGTCCATTTCACTTTCTTCCTGGCATTGTTTACTTTCAGCTTTCCTGTGTGCCCTACATAGATGGTAATCTTCTTTTTATTCAGCTTCGGTGCCGCCGCTTTGACATTCACAGAACCCACTGTGAACATCAGTGCCAGAAAAAGAATAAAACCGCCTAAAAAAGCCCTGAATTTCTTTACACTTTTCATTTGCATCTCCCTTTCCATCATATAATTTTCCGGTGCTTTTTTCTATTATAGTATATACCAACATGAACAGCAAACGGATTTTTCCGATTCTTTATTTTTATAATATTTCCATCTAATTTCAGACATTTATATTTATATTTCTTATTGTTTATGTTGTATTTATTTTCTTTTTGCTTTTCTATTGAAACATTGAGGGTTTTATGGTAGTATACCTTCAAAGCATATTTTTCTTAAAGTTCCTGGCATCATGCCATCTATATTATCTCATTCACATTTCAGAAATTCATGCTTTTCATTCAAACAAATCAATTAAAAAGCAGGAGTTTCCAATTGTGACAGATAGGTAATGCATATGGCTGTCTCACATTCGTACACTCCTGTAAGAGGAGGTACTGCCTATGGCACACAAAAAGCAGCTGACAACCCATCGTAACTATAAGGATACCGTATTCCGTATGCTGTTTTCTGACCGGAAGAATTTACTGTCCCTTTATAACGCAGTCAGTGGGGCTCACTATGATGATCCGGAAAAACTGGAAATCGTGACACTGGAAAATGCAATCTATATGGGAATGAAAAACGATCTGGCTTTTATCATTGATACAGACCTGTTTCTCTATGAACACCAGTCAACTTATAATCCAAATATGCCATTACGTGATCTATTTTATATTTCCAGCGAATATCAGAAACTGGTAGATAAGAAATCTCTTTACTCTTCCGTATTACAGAAAATACCGGCACCACAGTTTATCGTATTCTACAATGGCACAGAAAAGGAAAAAGACAGCTGGGTAAACCATTTGTCAGAAGCTTTCCAAAATCTATCCGGTAATCCAAAACTGGAACTGGAAGTGTTGACCATAAACATTAATGAGGGACATAATCCCGAACTCATGGAACAATGCCAGACTTTAAAAGAATATGCACAGTACGTAAATTGTGTTCGAAGATATGCGAAGAAATTCGAATTAGCAGATGCCGTAGAGCAAGCTGTGGATGAATGTATTCATAAGAATATTCTTTCGGAATTTCTTCGTAAAAATAAAGCGGAGGTAATTGCGATGAGTATTTTTGAATATGACAAAGAAGAAGAAGAACGGAAATTGCGGAAAGCTGAGTATGAGGCGGGTGTTGCGGCTGGTATGAAAGACGGCATGAAAGCTGGCATTGCAGATGGCATTTCAAAAGGTAAAATACTTGCTAAAAAAGAAGATACTATTGCCCTTAGCAAACTCGGATTACCTGTCGAACAAATCGCCTCAGCACTGCAAATAGACATAGAAATTGCCAGGCAATGGATTCGTGATGAATAGTAAATAAAAATTTGCGGAGGTTTCCTGGCAGGTGTAAGGAATGGAAATGCCGCACATTTTAAAATAGTGTTTGCAAAAAAATAGTATGATATGGGTGTCAAAACATAATAATTATCGCCCATAGAAATCTATGTTCCTTGAAAATTTCATATAAAACAACAAATATCCGCTGTTAGCTCTGTTTTGGTTAAGAAAATGCACCACTATTTCTGCTCTGTCAGCTAATTTTGGGAATAGATCTGTTGTTACAAGGTCAATGTTTTTTTCTGCCGCAGCATCTGTATTGTCCCTGCCGCTATAGGCCCCATCTGTTATAAGTACTGTTGGTTTCTCTGTTTTTTCCATGGCGTTAACGGTTTCCTTCAGGAACTGGCTGTCACTATGTGTGTTTTTTCATACTGGTAATCTGTTACGATGGAACCATTATCTCCGACAGTTTCTACAACATTCGCTGTATAACCGCGGTTTTGTTTCCCTGCTTTTTCACGGTAAGTTGCGTCCGGATCAGATGGATTCTGCAGGATCTGGGAACCCATAGCTCCATCTTCTTTGGTTTTCAGCCGTCTTGCACCGGATTCTTCCACAACCGTCTGTTCTTTTAAAACACGTACCAGTAACTGATAGGCAGAACTTTCATCACAAGCCCCTTCACATTCGACAAGAAGTTTGTCTACGTCAGCAAGGATCTGTTTAATCCTGTCTGATGCATCTTCACTTTTGCTATGATAAATAACCCGGTTATAATCATTAGGGTCATAATAGTGTTCCATACCTCCCAGAAGGTCGTCCATCCCGGTACGGTAGAGAAAAGATACAAGGTCAGCAACACAGGTATAAAGGAGCTCCATCCGTCCAAGCTTCCGGATATTAGAAGCAACCATAAGGGAATCCATGAATTCCTCATCTGTCAGTCCCATAAGCTCTTCAAGCACCATGCCGCCAACAATCACATTTACAGGAGTATTTGAGCGGGAAGCTTTATCACTATAAAGGACAGAAAAATTTTCTTCGTTGATCAGAGGGAATATTTTTTCAGCAAACGGTTTTGCCCAGGATTTTTCTATTAACCAATTGTTAGTTTCTTATTTTTCTTCTTTTTTTATCCGTTTTTTCGCACGGTGGGCGTCGCGTTTCTGCCGGATTTCATCGGCTTCTTCTGATGTTATGTTGGTAAGCATCTTGATCACATAGTACATATTATCTTCTGTTCGCCGGATTCCGATTTTCCCTGACACATAGCCGTGTTCCTGGCAAAGAGACACACTATAATATACCTTGGAATTATTCATAAACCATCGGATCTTCCGCTTGGCAGGATTATGTCACAAAGGACACCTTGTACTGGTTACTTCTCTGTCCTTCATGGCTTTTTCCCGGGAGTAAAATTCCCTTGACACATATTTATCATAGGTTGGATAGGACACATATATCTCTTCACGCCGGCTTTTAGGATTCTGATATACATCCAGAGAAGAATTGGGAAAATATATTCATCTTCTATTTTTTGCAAAATACATGCAGTATAATACGCATCTCCCAGTGCCCGATGGAACTCCATTTTCTTTTCTACGCCCATTTTATCTGCTGCAAATTCCAGAGCTCTTCGTTCGCCGTTTTCCTTATTCTTCGCCACACCATTCTATAAATTCTGTCACTGCTTGAGGAAAAACAGTTCCATTCTGCAGATCCTTGTAATTCATATGAATCACTTCATGGATACTGTCATGAATCCAGTTGTACACCTGCGGCTTGATCAGACGCTGAAAGCTATCCAAAATTTCTTTCTTTTCATTCAGTTTCACTGCACCGATTTCTATGATTTCGAAAGGCAGAGGGCTGTTGAACCAGCTTTTACCGTATTAATTCCTGCGGAATCTGGTCATAATCATACATTACTTCTGAATGATTATCCCGAATGAGCTGTTTGTCTGTTATTTCACCGGTGGCTCTGTCGATCACATTCCGGTAAATTTGTGAAATTCTGAAAAATTTCTCTTTTTCTTTATGGAAATGGTGGTTCTCTTCAATAATTTCATAATAATGAGGAAATTCCCTCTCGCTTCTCAGCTCTCCGCATAATTTCCCGTTTTCACACCATAACAGAAACTGTACATTCTGATCTGTATTATTTTTAAACCTGTAGTCTATATAATTATAGCTGACAGATGTCCCGGAACTGAATGGAACACGCTTACCATGATCCGGTGCAAGTGCATCTGAATGGCTGTGAAATTCTGTTACGGTAAGAGGGCTGTGAAGCACAAGAAGATGAATGGTATTTCCAAGATTGCAAAGTCCGCCTCCAAGCCCGGGTATAAGCTTATCTCCTATAATAATACGACCATCCCGGTAACCCTTCCTCTTTGATGTTTTCCCTACAGTCCTCCAGAACGAAAAAGTCTCTCCAGGATGAATGATCATCCCATTTATCCTGGAGGATGCAAGGCGAATGTTTCTTGCCTTGTTTTTCTGAAGCACAGGATCGATTCCTTTTCCTTTTTTTATGAGGCCAGAGTTGTAGCTGAACACCAGATTTGGCAGCTTCTCTTTTTGTTTTACAGTACTAAATTTCTCTTTGCCTGCAAAATCCTGTATATGTCTTTTACATACCTCTTTTGACTTTGAAATTTCATATGTAAGCGGACAGATCTCACAAAAAAGCTTTTTTTCTTTCTTTTTCTTCATATTTTTGGCCGTTCCTTCTGTATAAATATCACCAATTCTCCTGTAACAGCTTTTATCACGTTTCCAGCATTCCAGGATTGCATATTCAACGTATCTCCGTTTTCCGATCCACTTTTCATCATCCTGCCTGATAAACCTGACAAGAATACTGGCAAGATCACTTCTGTTTGCTCCCAGAATATCTGTAAATACCTGATCCCCTATAACCACTGCCTCTTCTTTTTTTATATTCAGCATCTCCACTGCTTTCAGATAATTTTGAGGATTTGGTTTATCCGCATCGCAGATGTAAGGTGTATCTATATTTTTAATAAATCGTTCCACTCTTCCTCTGTCATTATTTGACAACAGCAATGTTTTCAGACCAAGTCCCTGAATTTTACGAAACAGGTCATCAATTTCCGGTGTGGAATCGTCACCATGGTGTACCAATGTATTGTCTATGTCAAAAATAATTCCCCGAAAACCTTTCTGATATAGCTTTTGGTAGTCAATCATAAATACACTTTCGGCATATTCATATGGATAATATTTTTTTATCATGTTATCTTCTCACTTTTTATGTACTGACAAACTTTATTGATCTGTTCTCCGAAATTACCGTCAAACTTGTTTTCAAAAAAAGCACTGCCTATTGTAAATGCCCACGGGGCTGCTTTCCTGATCTCATTCAGTCTCTGATAACCATTGATGCTTCCTGCTATGCAGACCGGTGCATCCACAGCTCTTACAAACTCTTCATTCAGCCTGGCTGCATCTCCTGTATATCTGTATCCCAGAAGATCAATTCCATAGACACCTTTCGCAAGATATTCTCTGGCCTGAAGGATCATCTCTTCGCAGGTTCCCTCCAGAACGGATGGGCGATCATGGATTTCTCCTACAAATGGCATATATTTGATTCCATTTTCCCTGCAAAATTCATTCACAACATCTGAATAAACAGTCCCCATCAAAAAATCACAGCCACATTCTGCTGCCATTTTTGCACCTGACATACACTCCGCCTGTGTATATGCAACCACTTCCAGAACTGTTTTTTTGCCACAGCTTTTCATATATGCATAAAGGTCTTTCATCTGGGAAAGGGGGAGCGGCTCTTCCTTAAATCCCCAGTATTCTGCATCAGAATCCTTATATGCATCAAAAATCTCATATGCGTTTTGAACAGTCTGATCCTCATGGGTAAGCATCACGATCAATGACGGGGTATGATACCTGTTTGTTAAATTTTTCTCCTTTTCCATACTTAACTCCTTCGTAACCTTTTAACTCTGGTAGCATATATTATACCTTACATTTATTTTTCACACAAGAAAAGCCTGTCGGCAAATAGCCGACAGGCAATAATGAATGGCAAAAAACCTTTCGACACTCATATCATAGTATTGCATGTGCAAATGAACGAATTCCCCGAAAGGCACGTAAAAGTGCCTTCTTTGGAATTGTTCATTTTGCACATTGCTGTACGTTTTTGAACGGCCATAGTTTTTAAAAACACTTCATATCATATTTTACACGCTGGCAGTAAACAACCTTTTGCCACGCTGGTGCACGCAGAAAGTTTTTAGAATCAAAACGTTCCGCATCAAGATAGTAAAAAAGCAGAGGCACAGTGACGGCGGCAAATTTTCGTTACTTTACTTCTGCTTTTTAATGTTCTGTATTTTGGCTTGAGAAAGCTTTTCGCTTAAGCACTCACTGACAGGCCAGGAGCTTTTGACAATGTGCAGACGAACTGCATTGTAAAACATGGTGCGTAAAATAATACAGCCATGATGAATTCGAAAACAAATCGCTCTGACGGTAGCAAGGCTTCCGTCGTGAGGTTTGCGATGCTGCCGCCCCAAAGAGCCGCTGTCTGAGCCTCGAAGAGGCGAGTTTAGGCGAAGGGCGGCTAACAGGCGGGCGAACCGAACAGGAAACGCAGCGTGTCAGGAGATTGTTTTCGAATCATCATGGCGTTATATTTTACGTATAAGTTTTCTTAATACCCATCTTCTTGCCCTTCGGACAAGAAGCATCCCTCGCTCTAAAGAGCTCGGTCAATTTTAATTCGCCGCATCAAACCAGTAATCTACCACTCCATTTCGGAAGCTTACCATGGATCCGTCATCCCAGTTCCAATAAGTAAATCCATAAGAACTGCTGCTGGTGCTGCTTGGAGCACCCCATGTATAGCGTACCTGCTTCTGTGTCATACCTTCCGTAACTCTGTTGCTGTACCACACTTCATCATTGTAATCGCAACTATCTTTTCCAATCTTCTTTCCTTTATAATACAGAGCAAGTTTTATTTTCTCTCCATATTCTGCCGGCTTAATATTAAGTTTGACTGTTTTTTTATTATTTTTAATTTTTTTCTTGTACTTTTTTGTTCCTATCGTAGCCTGAAGAACTGTTCCTTTCGACGGACGTTTTAATTTTACAGTAATACTGGTCTGGCGATTGAAAACCGTTCCATGTTTGATATCATAATTACGTGAATAATCAGTCCCGCTCTTCCATTTTTTGTAAACTTTTTTTGTTCCATCACAGTCAATGCAGGAATATACGAGAATTCCCTTTTTATTAAATGTTGCGTATTTTGCTATTTTATCATAAAAAGAAAAATATCTATGGGGTGCTCTCAACTCTCTTTTTGCATTGCACTCTTCACATTTCTGCTCATATGTATGATATTTTTTATTCTCATAATAATATGTATAATACTCATCATAATCCTCGTCTTCCCAGGAATGTGCTTGCTTTTCTGTTTTTACTGCACCACAATCCATACATTCATACTGAACGGTATGATAATTTGCATCATATTGATTTTCTAAAATCTCTTCGTAAAGCCAGGTATGCTTCTCTTTTTCTGTTTTTTTTGCATTGCAGTAATAACAGTAATATTCTGCCTGGTGATAGGTATCATCAAGTTTTGTGTAATCTGCAGAATAAGACCAGTTATGGTAACAATCCTCAGCATTAACATTTGTTGGTACTGCTGCCACTAACATTCCAGCTATCATAAATCCAATCCATTGTTTTTTCATAACCCTTCTTCTCCTTATCAAATATTTTCACCGGTTTTTCTTCGGTTTTCTGTTAAATTTAAGTTTATCAGACAATCCCTGTCTTGTAAAGTTACAGCATCACACCGCTTCTATCTGTTATAGCATCACACCTGCCTGCTTCCTGTCTCATAATTATCAATCAGTAGCATATTCAGTTTTTTCCACCTCTGCAGCTCCGTTTTGGTAAAGAGCAGATGCTTCCGCAGTTCTTCATTCAATTCCTGTTTTTCCAGTGCCACCAGACATTTGAATGCACATGGCATCAGATCTGCACTGGAGATACCGCAAAGCAGCCCATCGGTATGTGTTCGAAACTCCAGCGGATTGAAAATATAAAGCAGATCTTCTTCCAGCGGATTGTACTGATTGACAAAGGAAAATCGGATCAGCATATCACTGTACAAAACGCTTCCATTATAATAACTCTCACTGCTTCTTCCATTCCCGGATACGGAACAGATAGAAAGCGTCGCACGGTAACTGCCATTCCCTTCTTTTTCGTGGATATTGATTACACCATCTTTCATACGGTTATAGCGGCCGTCATAAAAATAAAAATATAACATCTTTGCCTGGAAAAACGGACTTTTCCGGGCTGCGTATGCAGAAGAGTGATCTGCTTCTTCCTGCAGCCGTCCTATGTCTGTCAGCTGCGGGACAGACACCTGCAAAACCTGACTGATTTCGTATAAAGTTTCAATATCCATTGAGATATCACCATTTTCGTATTTGCAGATCGTGGCACGGCTTTTATGGATTGCATCTGCCAGCTGCTGCAGTGTCAGATTTGCTGCTTTTCGGTATTTTCGGATCATTTTTCCGACGTGTGTATTTATGCTGCTCATTTCCTTTTCCTTTCATTGCCTGATTTTTTAAAAAAGACCCCCGATATGCTTATGGAATTTTATCCGATTTCGGTTTCTGTATCTGTACCATTGTTTCGTAAAAATATATATTTCGGATCTGTTTTATCCGCTTCTTCCTATTATATCTGTTTTTACTTCAAATTGTAATATGTAAAGAAACTTTTTCTTTAAAAATTTCTTTACAAGAAATTCTGTGTGTTTGATTTTGCCGACATATTTTCTTAAAATAATACAGAAAAATCTGACACAAACATCCTGCTGATTACAGAAGTGTGCGGAAAAATATGTCATGTGCTGCAAGTCTCACGTGCGTTCGACTTGAATGTAAAGCGGACATTCACAATCCGCTTAGTGCTCTGCACACTTGAAGCGGGGGAATGCTTCTCTGCGTTCAAACAAAAAAGTAAAACGAGGTAAAGAATGAAATGAAAGAAAAAAAGAGTAACTTCAGTGGTTCGATCGGATTCGTCCTCGCCGCTGCCGGCAGTGCTGTCGGTGTGGGGAATATCTGGCGTTTTCCCTATCTATGTGCAAAGGATGGCGGCGGTCTGTTTCTGATCGTTTATCTTGCACTGGTGCTGTCTTTTGGATTTGTATTGCTGACCACTGACATCGCCATCGGCCGCCACACAAAACAAAATGCATTGAAAGCCTTCGGAACTTTAAATTCAAAATGGAAATTTCTCGGATACCTGACCTTTCTTGTTCCGGCATTGATCATGACTTACTATTCGGTTATCGGCGGATGGATTACAAAATATTTCTGCACGTATCTTGTCTCAGATGGTTCGATACTGTCACAAGACAGTTATTTTACATCCTTTATCACTTCCAAGGTTTCGCCGATCGTATTCATGCTGCTGTTTCTGGCTTTAACTGCCTGGGTTGTATACCGTGGTGTAGAAAAGGGAATCGAAAAATTTTCACGTTTCATTATGCCTGGACTGATCCTGCTGATCCTTGGCATTGCAATTTTTTCTCTGACGCTTTCGTATACCGATGCAAATGGAACGGTTCGCACCGGACTTCAGGGACTTAAAGTTTATTTATATCCGGATTTCAGTTCGCTGACCGTGAAACGTTTTCTTGGTGTACTTCTTGATGCGATGAGCCAGTTATTTTTCTCCCTGAGTGTTTCGATGGGAATCATGGTTACTTATGGATCTTATGTGAAAGATGATGTCAATCTGAATAAATCGATCAATCAGATTGAAATCTTTGATACCGGCGTGGCATTTCTTGCAGGAATGATGATCATACCGGCTGTGTTTGTATTTCTTGGAACAGACGGAATGGCTTCCGGCCCGAGCCTGATCTTTATTTCGTTGCCAAAAGTATTCGCATCCATGGGTGCGATCGGCAGAATCATTGCCATTGCCTTCTTCCTGATGATGGGCTTTGCTGCCCTGACTTCCTGTGTATCGGTTATGGAAACTCTGGTCGCAAACTGCATGGAAATTTTCCATAAGTCACGCCAGAAAATGTGTGCTGTCATCGGAATTTATTCTCTTGTTACCGCAGTGCTGATCTGCCTCGGCTACAATGTACTTTATTTTGAAGTAAAACTTCCAAACGGAACCGTCGCACAGCTTCTGGATATCATGGATTACATAAGCAACAGCTTCCTGATGCCGTTCATCTCACTGCTGACCAGTATTCTGATCGGCTGGGTTGTAGGGCCTAAGCTGATCATTGATGAAGTAGAACGAAATGGCGAACATTTCAAACGTGCAAAATTGTATTGTTTTATGATCCGCTATGCTGTACCGGTTGTGATGCTGATCCTGTTTCTTGTTTCAACCGGCATCGTATAAGATTCAAGAATGCTTCGGATAATTTATTTCAGATGCAGAATATCCCACAGAAAAATCTGTGGGATATTTCGTATTTATATAGGAATGATGAAAAGAGATTTGTATTATTTTTTGATGGTTACTTTTTTTGCAGTACTCCATGCAGTACAGATCTGTTTGCCATTGGAGTCTTTACTGAAAGCCCTTACTCTTACATAATAGGTTTTTCCTTTTTTCAGTCTTTTGATTGTTATGCTGTTCTTTTTGATTTTTACATTTTTCGCACTCTTCATGGATTTTTTCAGGGAATACTGCACCTGATATCCTTCTGCACCAGCTACTTTTTTAACGGTAACGATTGCTTTTCCGGCTTTTTTACTCTTTACAGATTTCACAGCTGCTTTCTTTGCTGCCATTTTTGCTGCCTGAAGATCTTTCTTTGCTGCTTCTACTTCTGCTTTTGCTTTTGCAATCTCTGCATCTTTTGCTGCATTCTGTTTCTGCAGTTCTTCCAGATTTTTCTTTGCTTCTTCAAGATCCTTCTTTGCCTGATCCAGATTTTCTTTTAAAGTACGTTCTGTTGTGATCTCTGATTTATTTACTGTCTGATAATTTGTCAGATCACCGCAGAGTGCTGTGTAAGATCTTGTTGTTGTACCGTAAATTCTTGCCATATCTCTTGACTGCATAATGACTTTCAGGTTGTTGATCGCACTCTTCTGCACATCACCAAGGCAAATATTGTTGTTTTCTTTGTAAGTACCTTTATAAACAATGGTTTTTCCATCTTCGCTTACAGATGCCACATCTGTCGTAACCGGTGTTTTATAGTTTCCTGTTCCGGCCCAGACATTTGCCTGATACTCTCTGTAAATTTCCTGTCCGTTTACCAGAATCTTTCCATCCTCACCTACACTTGCTGTGTAGTCATCTCCCAGTTTTGCTTCCGCTGTCTGTGTTCCATCCGCTGAAACTTCAAAATCGCCCCATGCTGCTGATTTATAACTGAACATATACATCAGTTCATCTTTCAAACCAATCTGTCCGTTTGCTTCAAAGGTCGGTTTTACATCTTCTGCACCTATGATAATTTCGTTTGCTTTGGATGCTCCGCCCGGCATGATCAGGTCATTTCCTGCATGCATGGATGTGGATGGGTGAGATACACCGCCGTTCCAGTCGGTCATGATCAGACCTTCAAATCCCCATTCACCGCGTGCAATATTGGTATTCATATCATAAGAGTCTGCCGCCGGAACGCCATTGATCTGGTTGTAGGATGTCATGATGGACATTGGTTTGGATTCTTTTACTGCAATTTCAAAACCTTTCAGGTAGATTTCTCTCAGTGCTCTTTCGCTTACAATGGAATCCGTTCCGGAACGGTCTGTTTCCTGATTATTTGCTGAGAAATGTTTCAGGCATGCCCCTACACCCGGCTCTTCCTGCACACCAAGTGTGATTGCAGATGCCATCGTACCGGAAATGACCGGATCTTCTGAGAAATACTCAAAGTTACGTCCGCAAAGAGGATCTCTGTGGATATTCAGGGACGGTCCAAGAAGAATTGTAATATTCATCTCTTCCAGTTCTTTTCCAAATGCTTCACCAATACGTTTCAGCAGATCAGTATCCCAGCTCTGTGCCAGAACAAAATCTACCGGCCATGCGGTACAGTACTGATAGTAAGTTGCTGTTTCTCCTGTTTCTACATTTTTTGCCTCGTATTTCTGTTTTACACGGATACCACCAGGGCCATCTGCTAAAACGATACTCGGAATACCATACTGATCATAAGTCAGCGTTTCTCCTGCTGCTCCCGGTACGGTTGCTGAGTTGGAGCCAACGATCGGAGCATTTTCATTTGCTACTCCCCAGCCGCTTCCACAGTTCAGCTTTGCCAGTTCTTCCAGACTCATCTGTGCCACAAATTCGCCCATGGTTACTTTGTTATCCACAACATCTTTTAAAGTAGCACCTTTTTTGTCTGTAACAACTTCTACTTTTTCGTAATCCTGAACTGCCTTATAGTCTGGATCTGTTGTGTAAGTAGTAACTTTTTCATCTTTATATTCAGAAACATTATTTTCTGTTTTTACTTTGGATGCATCCAGTGTAAATACCGGGGCTTCTGCCATTTCCTGCTGCTCTGTCGCATAAGTATATGGTGTTTTTCCTGCCTTGCTCCACTCGGTCAGATTTTCGCTTTCCGGAACTTCCATCTGATTGGACAGAACTTCTGTCACTGCACTCTGATTCAGTTTGATCGCTGCCGCTACTTTTGTATTTCTGGAAGAATCACCAACACGCACATAGTAGGTTCCCGGGTCAAGTATGTAAGATGCCTTTTCTTCACTATAATAAGCCATCTCATCGGTATCATAAGTCAGTGTCAGTACCTGACTTTCACCCGGTGCCAGTTCATCGGTCTTTCCATAGGCAGCCAGCTGCTGATATTCTTTTTCTGCATCTTTTGAGTCTGGTGCGGAGAAATAAACCTGTACTACTTCTTTTCCACTGTAAGTTTTTCCGGTGTTTGTAACTTCTGCTTTTACCGTCACCTTATCTTCATTTACCGATACATTCTTTACATTGATATCAAAATTTGTATAGGAAAGACCATAGCCAAATTCATATGCCGGCTTGATGCCAAAGGTATCAAAATAACGGTATCCTACATAAATTCCTTCCTTGTACCATTCCTTCATACTATCACCGTCTGCTTTTGCGAACGTGGCAGATGCAGGATAGTCTGAATAATTTTCTGCCCAGGTATCTGTCAGTTTTCCGGAAGGTGTGACAGCTCCGGTTACTACATCAAGCAGTGCATTTCCGCCTTCCTGACCGCCCTGTCCCATCAGAAGCAGAGAATCCAGACCTTCTGTTTCCTCGAAGAATTTCGTGTCAATGACACCGCCTACATTCAGTACAACAATGGTATTTTCAAAAGCAGAGGCTACCTTTTTCAGATTTTCTTTTTCTACATCGCTTAACTCATAGTCACCTAATTCATATTCTACCTCATTTACTGTAACCTTTTTGGTCATTCCACGGTCGGCACCTTCACCGGCATTTCTTGAGATTACATAAACAGCAGTGTTGGTATCTTTTGCAGATGCTGCCAGTTCTTCATCCGTGAAGGTAAGTTCCGGATAAGCAAAGGTTGCCATCGGATTGCTTGCTGCTTTTGCATTTTCTACATCGTATCCTTCTGCATATTTTTCAAGAATACTTGCCGTCGTGATATCGTAACCTGCTTTTTTGAAAGAATTATAAATGTTAATATTATATCTCTCACTCTGGTTTACATTCACATCACCGCCACCGGAAAGTCCGCCGTTAAACGGATCACCGGAACCGGTACCACCTCGGACGGTACGTACAGCTCCGCCTCCGAACAATGCCAGCTTCTTTGTCTTAATCGGAAGAGAATTATTCTTGTTTTCCAGAAGAACCATTCCCTGTGCAGCTGCTTCTCTTGCCAGTGCTGCATTTGCTTTTTCTCTTGCTGTCACTTCATTGGAAGTAGTTGCCGCAAAAGATACCGGGCATGCCGTTGCCGCCATACTGACAGCAAGAACCGTACTCAAAATACTTCTTGTTGCTTTTTTCATGTTTTGCTTTTCCTCCTTTTTCTGGAAACACCTTATTTATCCGGTGCTTTGTTTGTGCTCTCAGTATAGGAAAAACAATATGTTTTTTAAAGAAGCAGCTTTTGATTTTACGCTTCATTTTTTGATATCAGCTCTTTATACTGCGATGGAGTAATGCCTTCATAGCGTTTAAAGGCTCTTGTAAACGCCTGTGCATCGGTATAACCTACGTCAAGTGCTATATTTTTGATGCGTACATCATTTTTTAACATATCCTTTGCATGTTCCAGCCTTACTTTATGAATGTACTCCAGTACGCCATAATCTCGGAAGTTTTTAAAGCTGCGGCTTACGTGTGGTACACTGATGCCAAATTCCTGTGCCAGACTGGTCACGTTCATATTGCAGTCCTGATAATGCCCCTGAATATATTCCTGCATTTCTTCCATCCACTCCGGTTCTCGTTCTGCAGATTTATTCTGTCTGTACTGAATGATCGCCTCAAAAATTGCCCTGCTTTCTGACAGCAGCTCATGGATCGACTGGATACGAAACAGACGCTCTTCATAATTCAGTGACTGATAATAAGCTTTGTCTTCTTCATTTGCACTGATATCAAGTGTCGTGATCAGGGTTCCGATCAGACCATACATGCGATAGCGATTAATCCTCAGCTCTTTCTGATTTCTGGAAAATGCACTCTGGTAAATCTGGTTAAGCTCCCGGTATGCTCCTTCAAAATCTTCACTCTCCAGGCAATTCAGAAGTCTTCTGCTGCCTGTCATGTAAACCGAGGAATGACTGTCTTCATCCGCATCCATCATCTCACCATATACATAGACTCCGGCAGGTGCACTCGTACTCCAGAACTCCAGATACTGCATACTCTCTTCCAGAAGATGATACGCTTCTTTCATCTTTTTGTAATCGCTCTGACATTCTCCGATCATGATACAGGCAGAAATATGAAACGTCCGGCTGTAAAACTGTTCTACCGTCTTTAACAGACTGCGGATTTCTTTTTCATCATGTTCCGGTTCTGAAAGATTGACAACTGCCACAAAATCTTTTTCCGGCTGCAAAAGGATTCCTGGATATTTTTCAAAAATCTGCTCTTTCAAAATATTTTCAAGCACGAAATGCTCCAGCTCTTCCGGTTTCTCCTTTTTTTCCTGATCTCTGAAAACTGCATCACCATTTTCATCAAAAGCAAACTGGATCATTATATACTTTTCTTGATCTGACAGTTTATTCAGACTTGCATATGGAAAATTTTTGACCGCACCTGTCAGATATTTTTCCAATTCCCTGCATTCCCGGGTCTCTTCTTTCCTTTTAACTTTTTTCGAAAGTTTTTTGTTATCACTGATCAGATTTCCCACCGGGACATAAGTTTTTTTTGAAAAATACCAGGAACCGATAACCGCCACGCTGATCAGCATAAGAAGTTCTGCCGTTAGAATCATTGCAAAACGTCTCAGTTCTCCATAAAACAAGGTATTCGGAACATACATATCGCAGTTCCATTGAAACATACTCATCTGTTTTTCTACTTTTATGCATCCGTTTTTCTGATTTTCTTCCAATTTTCTGCTGTAAATAACATTTTCTTTTTCCGGCGTTTCAATATAAATACAGTTTTCTGCTCCTGGATCGCCGATCAGACGGCTTCCGCTGTACTCTGCGAAAATAACGGCAATGCGATTATTCTGCGTGTCATTGACCGGACGGAAAAACCAGATTTGATTATCTGATAAAACCTGATAAGATTTTTGATTTTCTTCTGTCATCCAACAATAAAAATCCTGTGCAGTGATACCATACTGTCGGCAGAAAAAGCTGATATCCTCTTTTCCTTCCCGACGCTGCGAATTGGAAGAAAGAATGGAATCGCTCTTCAGAAAATAGATATGCAGATTCTGACAGAGATTGTTCTGTACATTCAATTCTGACATTGTATTTTTCAGTTTCATGGAATCTAAAATCTGCTGTGGTGAAAAATTTCCTTCTATCAATGCAATATCATCCAAACCACCACTGACGGCAAGCGTATCACACAACTGATATGACAGCCGAATATTATTTTCAATCTTCCCCACAACTTCTCTCATACGCAATGCAGCTGAATTTCGTATTTCTTTCTGCACATAAAAAATCGAACTGCTGTAACCGATGATCGTAACTGTGAGCATTGCTAGGCATAATACCAGATAAGAAATCAAAATAGAACGAAAAGTAAGTGATTTTCCTGTTTTCATAAGTTTTTATCTCCTGCTCTTTACAAAAAGATTTCTTCTCATTTCTTTTAATATAATGTCTGTCTTTTTGTTTTGCAAGGAAATTTATGATTCTTTCTTTTTTGCTGATGATTTTTTTCCTGAGTATTTACTTTTTACTTCCAACACAGTAAACTAAAAATAAAGCTTATTATCTGGAGGAAATCATGAAACACAAGTATAGGAATTACTATTTCCCGGTACTGATCTGTATTGTTTTCTGTCTGTGCATTTTTCTTGTCCGACACGCTTTTTCTGTCAGGACACAAACAAATGCTTCTCTTCCGGTTACAGAAGTCAGACAGAGTTTTTCTTTTTTGAATACCATTGATTCTGAACTTTCAGAGCTCTGCGACGGAGATCTGAATAATACTGCCTTTTTCCAGGAACTGGAAAACAGAACGAACATCCATATTGACTGGATCACTTCTTTATCCAATCTGCAGATTCAAAACCGTTTTGAGCAAAACAGCGATTCCGTACCGGATTTGATCGGTGCCGGAAATTTTTCATCCATCTATGGGAATATTTCTGCGGATGATGCGATCGCTCAGGGGGACATCTGTGATCTGACGGAACTGGTTCCAAAATATGCACCGAATTACTATAAGATCATTCAGCAAAAGGACATAAAAGATATCGCCTACACGGATTCCGGTCGAATTGCAGCTGTTTATTCTATAAAACAAAACTCGCAAAAACCATGGTGTGGTCTTCAGATTCGAAAAGACTGGCTGGATGAACTGGGGCTTGAGATTCCTGTCACTTATGATGACTGGGAAACGGTTCTCACTGCATTTAAAGAAAGGAAAGGAGCCACAGCCCCATTGTGGATTTCATACAATGCTTATGCACAGGATGAAAGTCTGAATGCCGGTTTTGGAGTCAGTTATGATTTTTTTCAAATGGACGGCAAGGTCTTTTATGGACCTGCCAGGCAGGGATGGAAGGATTATCTCACTTTAATGAACCGTTGGTATCAGAAAGGTCTGATAGATGTTGATTATATGACAGGCAACTCGACTTATGCAGACAGTAAAATGATCGCCAGCGGCACTTCCGGTGCATGGTTTGGTATGTATACCATGCCTTCTGATCTTTCTGCAAAAGATCAGAATATTAAGGTTATTGCTGTTTCTCCGCCCAAATTAAACGAACATGATACGCTGCACATACAGAAAAAATACAGCATCAGTGATAATATGTTTTACATCTCTTCCGAATGCGAACATCCTGAAATTGTTCTGAAGTGGATTGACTATTTATTTTCTGATGAAGGTTCCCGTTTTGCAAGCTACGGAACAGAAGGTAAAACCTATACCCTTGATAAAGATCAGAATCCTGTTTTCACCGATCTGATCTTGCATAATTCTGATGGACTGACTTTTTATCAGGCATTGAAAAACTATACGCTGGCTCCCGGCCTGCCTTCTGCTTATATTGACTGGAAACGGGAACTTCAGTGTGTGCCTCCTTCCAGTGCTGTTATGTGCGATGTATGGGCTTCCACGGATACTTCATATATGCTTCCGGTCAGTCTGAGTTTTACATCTGAAGAACGTACCAGACTGTCTCAAATAATGGCGAACGTCAATTCCTGTATGTATGAATACACAACTGCTTTCATTACCGGGATCAAATCTTTTGATAATTACGAAGAATATCTGAACACCCTGAAAAAAAACAAGATCGATGAAGCTGTTCAAATATATCAGAATGCTTATGATCGCTATCTTGCAAAACATTCTTCCTGATCCTGCAAGAAACACTTGCACACATCATACACAGGTGTTAGAATTTATTAGCGATTCGCATAAACGCAGGATGAATCTATATGCGAAACCAACATAAACCAGGGGGAGCTGACGGAAGTCGGCTGAGAGGAAACGTGTTCCCGTTTCGACCCATTACCTGATTTGGATAATGCCAACGGAGGAAAAAAGAGATGAGAAATTACACAACTCAGATGGATGCAGCCCGCAAGGGAATTGTAACACCGGAAATCGAAACTGTAGCAAAAAAAGAAAACATGAATGTTGATAAGTTAATGAAACTTGTCGCTGAAGGCAAGGTCGCAATCTGTGCCAACAAAAACCATAAATGCTTAAGTGCAGAGGGTGTCGGCAGTATGCTGCGTACCAAGATCAATGTCAACCTCGGCGTATCTCGTGACTGCAAGGATTATGATATCGAAATGCAGAAGGTTATGAGTGCCGTTGACCTCGGTGCGGAAGCGATCATGGATCTTTCCAGTCACGGCAACACACAGCCATTCCGTCAGAAACTGACAAGTGAATGTCCGGTTATGATCGGTACGGTTCCTGTTTATGACAGCGTGATCCATTACCAGAGAGATCTGGCTACACTGACTGCAAAGGATTTTATCGATGTTATCCGTATGCATGCAGAAGACGGTGTAGACTTTGTAACGCTGCACTGCGGTATTACACGCAAAACCATCGAACAGATCAAAAAGCACAAACGTAAAATGAATATCGTAAGCCGTGGAGGAAGCCTCGTATTTGCATGGATGTCCATGACCGGCGAAGAGAATCCATTCTATGAATATTATGATGAAATCCTGGATATCTGTGAAGAATATGACGTGACCATTTCTCTTGGCGATGCATGCCGTCCTGGATGCCTTGCCGATGCAACCGATGTATGTCAGATTGAAGAACTGGTTCGTCTCGGAGAACTGACAAAACGTGCATGGGATCACAATGTACAGGTTATGGTAGAAGGTCCTGGCCATGTACCGCTGGATCAGGTTGCCGCCAACATGAAAGTACAGCAAAGTATCTGCATGGGTGCTCCTTTTTATGTACTTGGTCCTCTTGTAACCGACATTGCTCCGGGATATGACCATATCACTGCAGCGATCGGAGGTGCAGTTGCCGCTATGAACGGTGCTGCTTTCCTTTGCTATGTTACACCGGCTGAACACCTGGCTCTGCCGAATGTGGAGGATACCAAGCAGGGTATCATCGCTTCCAAGATCGCAGCTCACGCAGCGGATATTGCGAAGGGTATTCCGGGAGCAAGAGACATCGATGACCGCATGGCTGCTGCCCGCCAGAAACTGGACTGGGATGCACAGTATGCATGTGCCCTTGACCCGGAAACTGCAAAAGCGATCCGCGACAGCAGAAGCCCGGAAGATGACCACAGCGATACCTGCAGTATGTGCGGTAAATTCTGTGCCGTAAGAAGCATGAACAAAGCACTTGCCGGAGAATACATTGATATTCTTTAAGACAGAAAATGCCCGGGTCAAAAGACCTTTTGATTCAAGAATGCCTCTGGCATTCTTGTTTCTCGCCGCCTACAGAGGCGGTAGTCACCTCACATCTGATGTATAACACAAAAGCGAATCTCGGATATTGTATCCTTGATTCGCTTTTTTATTGCTTTTTATTTGTTATTTTATTTATTCTTCCGGTGCTTCAAAGCTGTGATCTACGGTGATCACACAGGTTGCACCATTTTCCATTTCTGAGATCAGCTGCATCAGCTGATGCAATACACGGTCGGTATCTTTCTGTGTATATTCTGCCGGGACAAGAAGATCAAAGATCAGATTGACCGGCGTTGTTTTCACCAGTCGGAAATCGTGAAAACTCAGTTTGCTGTCTAACGCTTTGATGATATGTTCCGTCTTTTCTTTTAACCGAAGTACTTCCGCATCGTGCAGCTCGACCGGATCCATATGGATCACCAAGGTGATATTCAGTTCTTTTCCGACTTCCCGCTCAATACGGTCAATGATTGCATGGGATACTTCAATATTCACATCGTTCGGCACCTCTGCATGAATGGTTGCCATTCCCTGATTTGGTCCGTAATTATGCACGATCAGATCATGCGTTCCGACAATACCATCATAGGATTCTACCATCTGTGAAATTTTCTGATACAATTCTGCCGGAACCCTCTGTCCGATCAGCGGCTCCAGTGTGTCTTTTGCAATTGAAAATCCGGACCAGATGACAAGCAATGATACGATCAGTCCTGCGATCGCATCAATATTTACGTTTGCAACATAACAGATCAAAATAGAAACAACGGTCGCACTTGTCGTAATGACATCTCCGAGGGAATCTGCCGCAGTTGCCAGCATGACTTTTGAATCTATTTTTTTACCAAGTTTTCTATTGAATGCTGCCATCCACAATTTCACCAGGATCGACAGGATCAGGATCAGAAACGGCACCAAGTCAAACGTGATATCTTCCGGATGCATCAGCTTGCCTGCTGACGTTTTGAAAAAAGTAAATCCAACCTCAATGACCAGAAACGATACGATCAGTGCTGCAATGTATTCAATTCTTCCATGACCGAACGGATGCTCCGCATCTGCCGGTTTCCCTGCCATTTTTACCCCGATAAAACTGATGATCGATGATGCCGCATCGGATAAGTTATTAAACGCATCTGCCGTGACTGCCAGAGAATGCATCAGCGTACCGATGATTAACTTTGCCGCAAACAGAAATACATTACAGAAAATACCGACGACACTGGCAAGAATCCCATACCGGGTACGCACCTCCGTTGATTCTGTGTTTTCACTGTCTCTTACAAACCTGCGAACTAAAAAATCTGTCATACCTTCCTGAAAACCCCTTTTGATTTAAATTCCAGATTCAAGAATGTCTCTGGATGACCCGCCGTCTATAACGGCGAGAACCACTGCACTTCTGATATCATTCTCACTATTATATTGAAATCCTCTGAAAAAATCAATATCTGTCCGCTTTTTTTATCTTCCGTTTGCAGGCTCTACGTTAATTGTTTTTCCTTTAATTTTGGTGTTTTTCATGGCACGGAGTACATCAGCCGCATTTTCACGCGGAACTTCAACGAATGTATATTTGTCATACATATCGATCGTTCCGACCAGTTTTCCCGGAATACCGGATTCTCCTGCAACTGCCCCGAGAATATCGCCCGGGCGTACTTTCTGTTTTTTACCAATGTTGATGAAGAGACGTACCATGCCTGCTTCTGCCCCGGTATCACCGAAATCTTCCATATGCCCACGGTCATTATTCTGGTCATTTTCACCCAGTGCCTGTTTCAGAAATGCTGCCGCAATGTCCATCGCTGTGTAGTCTTCTTCGTTAAGTTTCTGTTCAATGATACGTGTCATGCGGTTTAAGTCTTCGTTTTTAATGATATGGTCGATCTCATCCAGCACTTTTTCCAGACGGATGGCTGTAATATCATTCAGAGACGGAATTGGCTGTGCGTAGATTTTTGTTTTACAGTAACGCTGGATGTCTTTCAGCTTATAAACTTCACGTCCTACAACAAACGTAAATGCCTTTCCGACACGACCGGCACGACCGGTACGGCCGATACGGTGCACATAAAATTCATCATCCTGCGGCACATCATAATTAAACACTGCCTCTACATCATCTACATCAATACCACGGGCTGCCACATCGGTGGCGATCAGAATCTCTGTTTTGCCGCTGCGGAAGCCTTTCATAACACGGTCTCTCTGGCTCTGCTTCATATCTCCATGCAGACCTTCCGCAAAATATCCCCGTCCTTTCAGTGCCTCAGTCAGCTCATCCACACGTTTTTTTGTATTGCAGAATACAAGGGAGAGCTTTGGATTGTACATATCCAGAAGTCTTGAGAGAACTTCTTCTTTGTTCTTCTGTTTTACTTCATAATAGTACTGGTCGATATTTTTTACGGTCAGTTCTTTCTTTACGACACGAACCAGAACAGCATCTTTCTGATAATTTTTCGTGATGTCCATGATCGGCTTCGGCATGGTCGCAGAAAAGAGAACCGTCTGACGCTCTTCCGGTGCATCTTTCAAAATCGTCTCGATATCCTCACGGAATCCCATGTTCAGCATCTCATCTGCTTCATCCAGCACGATCGTGTGAAGGTTGTCGAAACGTAAGGTACGACGGCGAAGATGATCCATCACTCGGCCCGGTGTTCCGATCACAAGCTGCACACCACCTTTTAAGGAACGGATCTGTTTTCCGATATCCTGTCCGCCGTATACCGGAAGGATCTTGATGCCATGCATAAACTTGCTCAGTCTGCGGATCTCATCTGCTACCTGGATTGCCAGTTCTCTTGTCGGACACAGAATGATTGCCTGCAGTTTCCGGTTCTTCGGATCAATCTTCTGAAGAAGCGGAATACCAAAAGCTGCTGTTTTTCCGGTACCTGTCTGCGCCTGACCGATTACGTCATGTCCGGCCATCACTTCTGGAATCGCTTTTGCCTGGATCGGGCTTGGCTCTTCAAATCCCATCTCTGTAATAGCTCGAAGAATCTTCGGGTCAAGTCCAAGTGTATCAAATTTTATGATTTCCATATATTAAATCCTTTCTTTCTGTTGCAAATACCCTTTTATTTCAAATCTCACTGACATAACGCTCCTCACTGCTCAGTGTTTCATGCACTTACAGCTACAAAATACTTATATGTTCATATAATGACGTCGGAGGCAAAAGTCCCCAACTATATTTGAAAAACAAGGCATAAAAATACCGCCTCTTTATTTATCTAATGTGAGGCGGAAGAGTAACAATTCACATATGCCAGTCATTTTAACATATCCCGTTTTGAAATTCAACTGTTCATTTTAATTTGAAACCAGACACATATTTGAGCAACATGCAATTCCGGCAAACAATGCTTCGCATTATCCTCTGTAAATTTCTGCACAGCCCGAACTGATTATTAGCTATTGTAAAAACAGGGTTGCATTTTTTATGTTTTCGGTATAATATACATATAACTACACATAGTATTCAAAACTACATGTAACGGTTTTGATTTCAATATTTATTTTATATTGCTTTCAAGTCATGAGGTATGATCACGAATATCTGAAAATTGCTCTCACAATTCTGTCATCTGACTTGAATCATGTTTCAAAGGAGGTATTCACTATGTTAGAAAAAATCAAAGATCCCGGAAGTGCGATCACACACTTCATTGGTATGCTGATGGCAATGTTTGCCGCCACACCGCTGATCATCAAATCTCTGCATGAGCCGGATTATATCCATGTGATTTCCCTGACTGTTTTTATTGTGAGTATGATCCTACTCTATGCGGCAAGCACGATCTACCATACTTTAAATCTTTCAGAAAGAACAAATCGTATTCTCCGCAAGTTAGACCACAGTATGATCTTTGTACTGATTGCCGGAAGCTACACACCAATCTGCCTGATCGTTTTGAAAGGTCCGGTCGGATATTTCCTGTTTGCTCTTGTCTGGGCAATCGCACTGATCGGCATTATCGTAAAAATCTGCTGGATCACCTGTCCGAAATGGTTTTCTTCTGTGCTTTATATCAGCATGGGCTGGGTCTGCGTACTGGCTTTCACACAGATTGTCAATTCGCTCTCTCCGGCAGCTTTTGGATGGCTCCTGGCAGGCGGTATCATTTACACTGTCGGCGGCATCATTTATGCTTTGAAAGTTCCGCTGTTCGATGCAAAGCACAAAAATTTCGGCTCACATGAGATCTTCCATCTGTTCGTGATGGCAGGAAGTGCATGCCACTTTATTCTTATGTATGTTTATATCGCTTAATGACTGTGAAATCATTTCGATTATTCAAGAATGCCTCTGGCATTCTTGCCGAAAAGGATAAAATTTCAGAGGTTCTGATTTTGCTCAGAGCCTCTTTCTGTATCCTGAGAACCTTTTTGCTGCATATTTTTTTCTTTGATCAGGTTTTCTTTTTCTTTTCTCGTCAACTGTTTGATCGCATATTCCCGCTTCATTGCTTCTTGTTTTCCCTGAAATTCCTCATAATAGACCAGTGTGACCGGTCTGCGGTTCCTCGTATATTTTGCACCGGATTTCCCGCCGTTATGGGCTTTGAGACGCTTGTCCAGATCATTTGTCCAACCGGTATAATACGTGCCGTCACTGCACTTTAAAATATAGGTGTAACACATACTTTTTTGTACTTTCATAATTAAATTTCACCACTACTGCAAATTTGTTGCCCTTCTCTTTCAGAAACAAGTATCATCTCACATCCGGTATATGTAAAGCGGAGGATTTCCCCCGCATTATTTCAAGCAATCGGCAAAGCGGTATATTTTCATTATTTCATAATCAAGCTCAAAGGACTAAGATAAAACCTGTAAAAGAAATTCCGATTGCAGACATTGCATACTGCGTGCAGCTCTTTGCGGATACCGCATAGCCTGATATAGTATACGCTTTCTCTCACTTTTTGTGAATCATCTTTCTTTTTGATGTCAAAACGGCTTTTGTACAAGCACATCGTAGTTTCAGGCTTTTGACCCTGGCATCATATTATTCCAGATACAGAAACGGATCTTCTGCTGCTCCGTCTTTTTCCATGGCAAAATATAGATTTGTGCCTTCTTTGCAGTAGTATTTGGTCGGCTGTGCCACGTATCCTAAAAGTTGTCCTCTCTCAACTACATCGCCTTCTGCTACGGCTACATTCTCAAGCTGGCCGTAGATCAGCGTGTACTGATCTCCGAGATTCATGCGGATCGTTGTTCCTGTTTCGTCGTTTGTTGTGATGGAATCAACGATTCCTTTTGCCGCAGATACGACCTGTGCTCCTTCTTCCGCCCCGAAGATCAGTGCCGGATTATATTTATACTGATCCAGCGTTGCAAAATACACGGTAGAATCCATGCTGTAGTCCATGAGCACTTTGCCGGCTACCGGCCACTGAAGTTCCTGTGTGGACGCAAAGCTGACCGTCGGACTGACCACTGCGTTGACCTGTCCGGAGGAAACTTTTTCGGTCTCCATGCCTTCTGTTTCTTCTTCCGTTTCCTGCCCGGCTGTTTCCTGTTCTGCCCTTATCTGACGATTGCCGCCTGCCAGTGATTCCGGATCAACATCCATCTCATTTGCCTGAGAAGCCAGATTTGCTTCCGCTTCTGATGAAATCACCGCCTCAGCTTCTGTTTCGACAGGACTTTCATTCAGATCCACCATATGCTCTTTTGCCGGTTCCTGTGCCGTATCCGACAGATCAACAGCATAGTAGGTCGTTGCCGCAGCCGCCCCTACAAGACATAAAGTCAGAACCAACATCGCACCTTTTTTTCGCGTAAACCATTTTCCATCCTTCTTCTGCATATCCCTTCACCTCATAAATTCAGATTTGCAACCAAACAGTTACCTTATTCTCATTTTTTCCGATTTTGGGTTTTTTATGCGAAGTGAATATGAAAGAAACTATATTTCTATGATGTTCTTTCTTTTTTATAAAAATAGGCAGTTGGCTTTTTCATATCCAACTGCCCATTTTTGCTATTTCTTTATCATTCTTTTATGCTTCTACGGTCACTTTATCCAGATGCCAGATTTCATCTACATACTGCTGGATGGTACGGTCTGATGTGAACTTGCCGCTGCATGCGGTGTTCATCATTGCCATTCTTGCCCAGCCTGTTTCGTCACGGTATGCTTTTTCTACTCTCTCCTGAGCTTCTGCGTAAGACTTGAAGTCTGCCAGGATGAAGTAAGTATCTGCTCTGTCGCTGCTGTTTGTGTTCAGCAGAGAATCGTAGATATCACGGAATCTTTCTGGATCATCCGGAGCATATTCTCCATTGATCAGCTGCATCAGGACACGACGGATATCCTGGTCGTTGTTGAAATAATCCATCGGATTGTAGCCGCCGTTGTTCTCGTAATTGATAACTTCCTGAGCGGACAGACCGAAAATAAATGCATTTTCTTCTCCAACTTCCTGAACGATCTCTACGTTTGCTCCGTCCATGGTTCCCAGTGTCGGTGCACCGTTCAGCATGAACTTCATATTTCCGGTTCCGGATGCTTCTTTACTTGCTGTGGAGATCTGCTCGGAAACATCTGCTGCTGCAAAGATCCATTCTGCATTGGATACACGGTAATCTTCGATAAATACAACTTTCAGTTTTCCGTTGATGCTCTTATCGTTGTTGATCACATCTGCAACAGAGTTGATCAGTTTGATCGTCAGTTTTGCACGACGATATCCGGCTGCTGCTTTTGCACCAAAGATGAAGGTTCTTGGATAGAACGGCATTTCCGGATGATCTTTGATCTTATTGTACAGATACATAACGTGCAGGATGTTCAGCAGCTGACGTTTGTACTCATGAAGTCTCTTAACCTGTACATCGAAGATAGAACGAGGATCTACATCGATACCGTTGTGCTCTCTGATGTATTTTGCCAGACGCAGTTTGTTCTGGTATTTGATGTTCATGAACTCCTGCTGTGCTTTTTCATCATCCACATAAACTTTCAGTTTGGAGATCTGAGCCAGATCTGTGATCCATTCATCACCGATATGTTCGGTTACCCAGTCTGCCAGCAGCGGGTTTGCATGAAGCAGGAAACGTCTCTGTGTGATACCGTTTGTCTTGTTGTTGAATTTCTCCGGCATCATCTCATAGAAGTCTTTTAATTCCTGATTTTTCAGAATTTCTGTATGCAGTGCAGCAACACCGTTTACAGAGTAACCTGCACAGATAGCCAGATGTGCCATTTTAACCTGTCCATCGTAAATGATAGCCATCTTGCGGATTTTCTCCTGGTTGCCCGGATATTTTTTCTGGATCTCTTCCACAAATCTGCGGTTGATCTCCTCGATGATCTGGTAGATACGAGGAAGCAGTCTTGAGAACAGCTCGATCGGCCATTTTTCCAGTGCTTCTGCCATGATGGTGTGGTTGGTGTATGCACAGGTCTTTGTGGTAACTTCCCATGCTTCATCCCATTCCAGACCTTCTTCGTCAAGCAGGATACGCATCAGCTCTGCTACTGCAACAGTCGGATGTGTATCGTTCAGCTGGAAGGTTGCTTTCTCATAGAATTTGCGGATGTCAGAATGATTCTTTTTATATTTTGCAACAGCTGCCTGAACACTTGCCGAAATGAAGAAATACTGCTGTTTCAGACGCAGTTCTTTACCTGCGTAGTGGTTATCGTTCGGGTAGAGAACTTCTACGATATTTCTTGCCAGGTTTTCCTGTTCTACGGCTTTCTGATAATCACCTTTATCGAAAGAATCCAGCTGGAAGTCGTTGATTGCTTCTGCATCCCATACACGCAGTGTATTTACTACATTGTTATTGTAACCAACGATCGGAATATCAAACGGGATTGCACGTACAGACTGATAACCTTCCTGGATAAATTTGTTGCGTTTTGTTGCTTCATCGTATTCTACACGGATATAGCCGCCGAATTTTACTTCTTTTGCATATTCCGGACGACGCAGCTCAAATGGATTACCGTCTTTCAGCCAGTTATCCGGCACTTCTACCTGATAACCGTTTTCAATCTTCTGTTTGAACATACCATAGCGGTAACGGATACCGCAGCCGTATGCTGCATAACCAAGTGTTGCCAGAGAATCAAGGAAGCATGCAGCCAGACGGCCAAGACCGCCGTTTCCAAGTGCTGCATCCGGCTCCTGGTCTTCGATCACATTCAGGTCAAAGCCCAGCTCTTCCAGAGCTTCTTTTACTTCTTTGTACTCTGTCAGGTTGATCATGTTATTTCCAAGGGCACGTCCCATCAGGAACTCCATGGACATATAATAAACCATTTTCGGGTCTTCTTCTTCGTAAACTTTCTGGGTTTCCATCCAGTTGTCAATAATCGTATCCTTGACCGCATAGGATACTGCCTGAAATACCTGCTGTTTTGTTGCGTCAACCAGTGTCTGACGGTACAGTGTTTTCAGGTTGCTTTTCACACTCTCAATAAATACTTCTTTGTCAAATCTTTTGCTCACAGCAAATCCTCCTTATTTCTGTGTCTTTTCAACACCCATGCGTACACTTTCACCGTTAATACTCCATTCTTTTTCGTATCCGGCAATACTTCCAAGAACAATCTCATCTGCAAGGACTTCATCCTTAATCTCATCCATATGGTCTTTCAGGACGGTGAGGATCTTTTCGTTGTCAGCTGCATACAGGCGGATTCTGTCCATTACCTCAAAACCTGCCTCTTTACGCATGGTCTGGACTTTACTGATCAGTTCTCTCACAAATCCCTCCTCAATCAATTCCGGAGTAAGGTTGGTATCCAGAACAACGGTAATATCGTTATCCTGCTCAGATACATAGCCTTCGATCTGTGCTGTATCAATCAGTAAATCTATCTCATATAATACAACTTCACTGCCATTGATGTCAAGCGTGAGGGATCCTTTGTCTTTCAGCTCATCCATTGCCTGATTGCCATCAAGTGCAGAAAGTGCCTGTTTGATACCGCCAAGCAGTTTGCCGTATTTTGGTCCTACGGTTTTCAGCTGCGGTTTGAAGCTGTAAGAAGTAAAGTCTTTTACATCCTGTGTAAAGGTAACTTTCTTGCTGTTCAGCTCGTCACGGATAATGTCTGCGAAGTATTCTGGCAGTTCTTTCGGTGCTTTGACAAACATGTTTGCGATCGGCTGTCTGTTCTTGATGTTTGCAGTATTTCTGCATGCACGTCCCATAACAACGATCTTCAGTACTTCATCCATGTTTGCTTCGAGTTCTTTGTCTACGTGAGCCATATCTGCCTTCGGGAAATCACACAGATGTACGCTTTCCGGTGCAGTCTTGTCAATGCTGCATACCAGGTTGCGGTAGATGTCTTCTGTCATAAACGGAATCATCGGTGCAGCTGCTTTTGAAACATTTACCAGAGCGGTGTAAAGTGTCATGTAAGCATTGATCTTATCCTGCTCCATGCCTTTTGCCCAGAAACGTTCACGGCTGCGGCGTACATACCAGTTACTCATATCATCCACAAATTCCTGAAGTGCTCTTGCAGTTTCTGGAATACGGTAATTTGCCAGGTTGTCATCCACGGTCTGAATCATGGTGTTCATCTTGGAGAGCAGCCATTTATCCATTACGGAGAGTTTGTCGTAGTCTAATGTATATTTTGTTGCGTCAAATTCATCAATATTCGCATACAGAACGAAGAATGCATAAGTATTCCACAGAGTTCCCATGAATTTACGCTGTCCTTCCTGAACGGCTTTGCCGTGGAAACGGTTCGGCAGCCATGGTGCACTGTTGATGTAGAAATACCAGCGGATCGCATCTGCTCCGTAAGTCTGAAGTGCATCAAACGGATCAACGGCATTTCCTTTGGATTTACTCATCTTCTGACCGTTTTCATCCTGTACATGTCCAAGAACGATAACGTTCTGATACGGTGCTTTGTTGAACAGGATCGTGGACTCTGCCAGCAGAGAATAGAACCATCCTCTTGTCTGGTCAACTGCCTCGGAAATAAACTGTGCCGGGAACTGTTTCTCAAACACGTCTTTATTTTCAAACGGATAATGATGCTGTGCGAACGGCATTGCTCCTGAGTCAAACCAGCAGTCGATCACTTCCGGTACACGGTGCATCGGCTTGCCACACTTCGGACACTTGATCGTGATCTCATCGATGTACGGACGGTGCAGTTCTACGGTTTTTGCCTTTTCATTTCCACTCATTTCGAACAGTTCCTGACGGCTTCCGATCGAATGCTGATGTCCGCACTCACACTCCCAGATGTTCAGCGGAGTTCCCCAGTAACGGTTACGGCTGATACCCCAGTCCTGAACATTCTCCAGCCAGTCGCCAAAACGTCCTTTACCGATGCTTTCCGGAATCCAGTTGATGGTGTTGTTATTGCGGATCAGGTCATCTTTGACAGCTGTCATCTTGATGAACCAGGATTCTCTTGCGTAGTAGATCAGCGGAGTGTCGCATCTCCAGCAGTGCGGATAGCTGTGTTCAAACTTCGGTGCATCAAACAGAAGTCCTCTCTCATCGAGGTCTTTCAGCACGAGCGGATCTGCTTTTTTTACAAAGATACCGCCAAACGGTGTATCTTCCGTCAGGTTACCTTTGCCGTCAACCAGCTGTACAAACGGCAGTCCGTATTTACGTCCGACTTTCGCATCGTCTTCACCAAATGCCGGTGCGATATGAACGATACCGGTACCATCTGTCAGTGTTACGTAAGTATCACAAACAACATAAAATGCTTTTTTGTTCTGTTTTTCTGCATGAACGGCTGCACAGCTGTACAGTGGTTCGTACTCTTTATATTCCAGGTCTGTTCCTTTGTAATTCTCCAGTACATTGTAAGCATCTTCGCCGAGCACCTTGTCAGCCAGAGCCTGTGCAATGTAATAAACACGGCCGTCTTCTTTCATCTGAACTTTTACATAATCCTCATCCGGGTTTACGCAAAGTGCAAGGTTGGAAGGCAGTGTCCATGGTGTGGTTGTCCATGCCAGAATGTAAGCGTCCTCGTCTTTGACTTTGAAACGTACAACAGCAGAACGTTCTTTTACGTCCTTGTAACCCTGTGCCACTTCCTGGGCAGAAAGCGGAGTACCGCAGCGCGGGCAGTAAGGAACGATCTTGAATCCTTTGTACAGCAGGCCTTTTTCCCAGATGGTTTTCAGTGCCCACCATTCAGATTCGATATAGTTATCATCATAGGTAACATACGGATTTTTCATGTCAGCCCAGAAACCAACCGTTCCGGAGAAATCTTCCCACATGCCTTTGTATTTCCATACGCTTTCTTTACATTTATCAATGAAAGGAACCAGTCCATATTCTTCGATCTGATCTTTTCCGTCCAGACCGAGCATTTTTTCTACTTCCAACTCAACCGGCAGACCGTGTGTATCCCATCCGGCTTTACGCGGAACCATTTTGCCTTTCATGGTCTGATATCTCGGAATCATATCTTTGATAACACGGGTCAGAACATGTCCGATATGCGGTTTGCCGTTAGCTGTTGGCGGTCCGTCATAAAAGGTGTAAGTTTCACCTTCTTTACGATTTTCCATACTCTTTTCAAAGATGTGATTTTCTTCCCAGAATTTCTCAACATTTTTTTCTCTGTCTACGAAATTCAGATTTGTCGAAACTTTTTCGTACATAAGCAACCTCCTGTCCTTATTATAAGGAATAAATCAAAAAGCTGCCATCCTGTAAAAGGATGACAGCCAATACTCTCATAACCACCTGTTACAACATACCGACAAAATGCGATATGCGTTCCCGATAACGGGGGAATCCGGCACGACTTACTTTCAGCGATGCTGTAAAACAGCTTTCAGTCTGCAACTCCGAAGTGATATTCCGCCTGTGTTACTTGTACTCCTTCCCACCCACCGGAGCTCTCTGTGTCTTTTACGACAGGCGTACTTGTCTTCTTCTGCGTTATTTTCCTGTTAGTCTGTCCCTATTATATAGTAGAAATTCCGGAAAAGTCAAGGCAAAAAAGTTGTTCAGCTATAAGAGTTGCCTGACAAACATATTCTTTTTCTATTTGTCATTTTCTCAATCTTATATTTGCCAAAAGGTACTAAATATTTCATATATCATCATTGAATTTTCAGTTAAATATGCTATGATAAATTTGAATTATGATGCCAGAGTGAGAGGGTCCATCACTTTATAACGAAGCAATTCGCCGGCATCATTTTTATTCTCAACATCTTTAATATTTATCTTATGAAAGGAGAGAAAAGAAATGAAGAAAAACACACTCAAACGCTTTATGGCTTCTGCAATGACAGCCGTTATGTGTGTCAGCTCACTGGGAACATTAGCTGTAAATGCTGCTCCTGCTGACCCGGCTGCTGAAACCTCTGTTGTCGACAATCTGATGAGCAAAATGACGCTCCGTCAGAAGATCGCCCAGATGATGATGCCTGATTTCCGTAAATGGCAGACAGAATCGGACTCGGGACAGAAAAATTTCCAGGTGATGAACGATGAAGTGGCTCAGATCATCAAGGATTATGATTTCGGCGGAGTTATTCTTTTCGCTGAAAATGTAGCTCAGACAGATCAGACACTGAAACTGACAACGGATCTTCAGGAAGCTGCCACAGGCGGAACCGACGGCAGCAACATCCCGCTGCTCCTGACAATCGACCAGGAAGGCGGTATTGTTTACCGTCTCGGAAGCGGAACAGCTCTTCCTGGAAACATGGCTCTCGGTGCAACCAGAAGCACGGACGCTGCAACACAGTCCGGAGAAGTGATCGGACGCGAGCTGAGTGCCCTCGGCATCAACGTAGACTTTGCACCTGTTGCCGATGTCAACAGCAATCCTTCCAACCCGGTTATCGGCCTTCGTTCTTACGGAAGCGATCCGAAACTGGTAGGAAGCATGGCAACTGCTGCCATGAAAGGTATGCAGAAGTACAACATCGCTACTGCTGCCAAACATTTCCCGGGTCATGGTGATACCGCTACAGACTCCCACACAGGTCTTCCTTGTGTAGACAAATCTCTGGACGAACTCAGACAGTGTGAACTCGTTCCGTTCCAGAAAATGATCGACAACGGCGTAGACATGCTGATGACAGCACACATTCAGTATCCACAGGTTGAAAAAGAAACTGCCATTTCCAAGAAAGATGGTTCCGAGATCAGTCTCCCGGCAACGCTTTCCAAAACCATTCTTACTGACCTTGTAAGAAACGAAATGCACTATGACGGCATCATCGTAACCGATGCCCTGAACATGGATGCGATTTCTCAGAACTTCGGCGAAACCGATGCCTGCATCCGTGCCATCAAAGCCGGTGTTGACATTTGCCTGATGCCGACTATCCTCAGAAGCAAGGCAGATATGCCGAAAATGGATGCGATCCTGGACGGCGTAGAAGCTGCTGTTAATTCCGGAGAGATCTCTGTGGATCGCATCAACGAATCTGTTAAGAGAATCCTTTCTCTGAAAGAAAAGAGAGGCATCCTGAATTACACAAGCGATACTCGTACTTACGAGGAAAAACTTGCCGTTGCAAACGAGCAGGTTGGTTCTGAACAGAATCGTGACATTGAGAGAAATATTTCTGCCCAGGCTGTTACCGTTATCAAAAATAACGACAATATTCTGCCGCTGAAACCGCAGGCAGGACAGAAAGTGCTTCTGCTTGGTGCATACAACAACGAAACTCCGGGACTCGCACTTGGTATGAGACGTGTGATCGCAGATCACATCATCAGCGGAAAAGTAGATTATGAGACATTTCGTTACACTTCTGCAAACCTTGACCAGGTAAAACAGAAAATTGACGATGCAGACTACGTGATCGTTATTTCCGAAGTTTCCACAAACTTTTCCAACTGGCTGACCACACAGCCGACCGCTATCACAGAATACGCAAAAGCACAGGGCAAGAAATCCATCGTTATGAGTATTTCCAAACCTTATGATGTTGCAAACTATGCTGATTCTGATGCGATCGTAGCTGTATACGGAAACAAAGGTATGGATCCGACAGAAGCTCTGAAACCGGATAATGCATTTGGTCCGAACATCATCGCCGGCGTAGAAGTTATCTTTGGTCGCTTCGCTGCATCCGGTAAACTTCCGGTTAATGTTCCAGTTATCGAAAATGGTCAGATGACATCCGATATCAAATACGCTTTCGGTTATGGTCTGACTTACGATGCAGTCGAACCAAGTTCCTATTATGCAGTTGAAAACTCACTGCTGAACTTCTACAATACATGGAAAGACGCTGATCTTTCTGTTTATACAGCAGATTCCGCAGCTGCACTGAAGAGTGCTTTAACTGCTGCAAAAGCTGTTCTTGACAAATCCAATGCTTCCATCACAGAAATGGACAGTGCTGTGTCCGCTCTGGTCGATGCAGTCAACAACCTGGCATACGGTGTTCAGAAAACACATCTGAACGTTGCCATCGACGCTGCTGACAAGCTTCTGGAACGTGCTGCTGATTATGAAAACACCGAAGATCTGACAGCTGCTCTGACAGCTGCAAAAGCTGTTTATGCAAACACATCTGCTACTCAGACAGAAGTTGACCGTGCTGCTTCCACACTGCTGGATGCACTGGCTGCTATGGCTGAAAGAGCTGACCTCGCCGCTCTGAAAAAACTGGTTGCTTCCGCAGGCGGTCTGGAAGAAAAAGACTTTACATCCGACAGCTATAAAGATCTGAAAGATGCAATGGATGCTGCAAAAGACGTCATTGATGACCTGAACCGTGCACCGGAGGCGATCGGCAAGGCATATGCTGATATCATCACTGCGATCACCAATCTGGAACGTGTCGGAAACAAAGCTGCTCTGGTTGCTGTCATCGCAAAAGCAGAAGCCATCGTTGCTGCAAAAGACAGCTATGTATCTTCTACACTGAACGGTCTGGAAGAAGCTCTGGCTGCCGGAAAAGCAGTGAATGACAACCCGGATGCACTTCAGGATGCAATCAACAATGCAGTTACCTTGCTGACCGAAAAAGTTGCAAACGTTCGTCTGCTTGGCGACGTAAATAACGACGGCAGCGTAACTACTGACGACAGTGCACTGCTGCTTCGTTCTGCCGCTGAACTTGATACTCTGGACGATGCTGCAACCGTAAGTGCAGATATGAACCAGGACGGTATTGCAGACACTTCCGATGCCGTTCTGATCCTGCAGACAGCTGCTGAATTCTGATGCAGAAGTTTTTACCGATCAAAAAATCGATTTTTATAGTTTGTCTTGCCATGATGCTGTGCTGGATTCCTGTCACAGCACATGCCGCAGGGCACAGGGAAGCACCAACATCTCCCACACGCATTTTATTTGTGGGAAACAGCTATACACAGCGAAATCATATGCCAAATATTTTTCGGAAACTGTGCAAGAGTTCCGGGCAGAACGTGATCGTAAGGTCACTCACCAATCCGGGACGTTCCCTGAAAAATACAAGCAACCCTACAACTGCCAACGGCAGAAAACTTTACCGGCTTCTGCGTATGCAGCGATGGGATTACGTCATTTTGCAGGATCGACGCTATTATCCGATTTCCAAACCACAGCGTATGAAAAGAACCATCCGCAAGCTGGCTCCTTATATTCAGGCCAGCGGTGCAAAGATGGTCCTTTATCAGACATGGGCCCCAGGGAAATGGCATAATGATTATAACCGGTACGATTCCGTGTCAAACCGCTCTGATTACCAGAGTATTCTTAACCGTACGATTGCGGAGATCGCCGAAGAGCACAATGCTCTCGTCGCTCCGGTTGGCACAGCATTTCTGCTCTGCAGCCATTCTTCGTATGGGATCAAACTTCTGATGGGTGACTATTCGCACCCGACCGCAGAAGGAAGTTACCTGGCAGCATGCGTCATTTACAACACTGTTTTTTCGAGATCCTCAATGGGCATCCCCTATACCGGAACTCTTGATGTGATGACTGCATTCAAGCTCCAGAAACTGGCTGAAACTGTATGTTTTGCATCTTAACCGGAGCAGTATTTTCAACGAAATCACTCCGCAGATATATACAGTGATCCTGCCGCAAAAAAATCCGGAACAAAACAGTTTTTACTGTCCGTTCCGGATTTTTTTCTTTCATTTATTTGTGTTTCTTTTTTACTGCTGTTTCTCTTCGATGATCTTCTGGCTGTCGCTGTTCAGAATCTCCATAAATTCTTCTCCGGTGATCGTCTCATGCTCGTAGAGGAATTTTGCGATCTCATGCAGCTTCATAACGTTGTCTTCCAGAATTTTCTTTGCCTTCTGATGCTGTTCTTTGACCAGCTGAACAACTTTCTGGTCGATCAGCGTCTGTGTCTCCATGGAGCAGGTCAAAGAGCTGTCTCCGCCAAGATACTGGTTAGAAACGCTTTCCATGGCTACCATATCAAACTCTTCGTTCATACCGTAACGTGTGATCATGGCTCTTGCAAATTTCGTTGCCTGCTCGATATCATTGGAAGCTCCGGTTGTGATCTCACCAAAGATCAGTTCTTCTGCCGCACGGCCGCCGGTAAAGGTTGCGATCTTGTTTTCCATCTCTGTTTTGTTCATCAGGAAATGCTCGCCCTCTTCTACCTGCATCGTATAGCCGAGTGCACCGGAAGTTCTCGGAATGATCGTGATCTTCTGAACCGGTGCGGAATTGGTCTGCATGGCAGCAACCAGTGCATGACCAACCTCGTGATAGGAAACGATTAGTTTCTCTTTATCCGACAGGATACGGTTTTTCTTCTGATATCCTGCGATAACAACTTCCACGCTCTCCATCAGATCTGCCTGTGTTGCAAATTTGCGTCCGCAGCGTACAGCATGAAGTGCTGCTTCATTCACGATATTTGCAAGTTCCGCTCCGGATGCTCCGGATGCAGCTCTGGCGATCGCATTGAAATCTACGTTATCCGCAAGTTTGATCTTTTTTGCATGGACTTTCAGAATATCCACACGACCCTGAAGATCCGGCAGTTCCACCGGAATACGACGGTCAAATCGTCCCGGACGGAGCAGTGCCGGGTCAAGAGAATCCGGCTGGTTGGTCGCTGCCAGAATGACAACACCTTTGGAACCGTCAAATCCATCCATTTCCGTGAGCAGCTGATTCAGCGTCTGCTCACGCTCATCGTTGCCGCCGATGCGTCCGTCACGTTTCTTGCCGACCGCATCGATCTCGTCGATAAAGACGATACACGGTGCTTTCTCGCTTGCCTGTTTGAACAGGTCACGCACTTTTGCAGCACCCATACCGACAAACATTTCAACAAACTCAGAACCGGAGATCGAGAAGAACGGTACGTTCGCCTCACCTGCAACTGCTTTTGCCAGCAATGTTTTACCGGTTCCCGGAGGGCCTACAAGCAGTGCACCTTTTGGCATCGATGCTCCGATCTCCTGATATTTGCCGGGATTGTGAAGGAAATCTACGATCTCTGTAAGCAGTTCTTTTGCTTCTTCCTCTCCTGCCACATCGGAGAATTTGATGCCGCTTGTGGATTTTACATAGATCTTGGCATTGCTCTTTGTGCCAAACATCATGGAGTTCATCGGGTTTGCCCCGTCACTCATCTTGCTCATCATCTTTTTGGAAAGCCATCTGCCAAGTGCAACAAAAATAAAGATTGGCAGTACATAGCCGAGCAGAAGATAAACGATCGGAGACATTTCTTCTGTGATCTCCGTGGAAAAAGTTGCACCTGCTTTGTACAGACGGTCTACCAGTTCCGGGTCGTTGATCACGCCGGTTTTGTACATCTGCGAATTGTCTTTGTTTGTAAAGAAGATCTCAGAATCGGTGATATTTACCGAGCCGATCTCCTGATTATTTGTCATCTGCATAAAAACATTGTAGCCGACTTCCTTTACCTGATGCTTCAGCACATTCGGAAAAACAAGTGTGTTGAGCAGTATCATGATCGTTGCCGCAATGATCAGGTAATAGATAAACGGCTTCTTTGGAGTTTTTACTTCATTCATGATGTTCCTCCTTGTAAATACTGGGGTTAAGCGATGCCATAAAACCACTCTTGTGCAAGCACATCGTGGTTTCATGCTTCTGACCCTGGCATCTTTAAATCTTAAATCGATATCCCACGCCCCAGATTGTCTCGATATACTGTGGCTTGGCTGTGTTAAACTCAATCTTCTCACGAATCTTTTTGATATGTACCGTAACGGTCGCAATATCTCCGATCGACTCCATATCCCAGATTTCACTGAACAGCTCTTCTTTTGTGAATACATGGTTTGGATGCTCCGCAAGGAAGGTCAGCAGATCAAATTCTTTTGTGGTAAATGCTTTTTCTTCTCCATTTACCCACACACGGCGTGCTGTCTTGTCGATCTTGATGCCACGGATCTCTACGATATCATTCTTCGGCATATTTGTGCTGACCAGACGCTCATAACGTGCCATATGTGCTTTGACTCTCGCTACCAGTTCACTCGGACTGAACGGTTTGGTCATATAGTCATCTGCTCCAAGTCCCAGTCCACGGATCTTATCAATGTCATCTTTCTTTGCGGAAACCATCAGAATTGGCGTATTTTTGTGATTTCTGATCTCTTTACAGATCTCAAATCCATCCATTCCCGGCAGCATCAGGTCGAGAATGTAAAGATCAAATTCTTCTTCCAGGGCACGTTTGAGTCCAACGTCTCCCTTGCTCTCAATTTCAACTTCAAATCCGCTCAGTTCCAGATAATCTTTCTCCAGCTCTGCAATACTCTCCTCATCTTCTATGATTAGTATTCTGCTCATTTACAGGCACCTCCTGATATTTTCTAAGGACAAAGTACATCACTGTACCACATCCGAGTTTACTGTTTGCCCAGATCTTTCCGCCGTGATCTTCGATGATCTTGCGTACGATGGAAAGACCGATTCCACTTCCTCCTTTGGAAGAATTCCTGGATGCATCCGCCCGGAAGAACCGGTCAAAGATTGCCGGCAGATCTTTTGCCGCAATACCTCGTCCGTTATCTTCGATCTCAACCTGGATGAAATCACCCACATCTTTGACACGGATGCTGATATAGCCTTTTGGCTTATCCATATATTTGATAGAGTTTCCGACAATATTGTTAATGACTCGCTTCAGCTGCTCTGCATCGGCGATCACAAGCACATCATTTTCAACTGAATTAAAGTAAGACAGCTCAATATTTTTGGATTCCAGATCCAGTCCGACCTCTTCTACACAGTCATCAAAATATTCACGTACATTAATCTTATTGAATGTATATGGAATACGGTTTGTATCGATCTTTGAATAGAACGTCAGCTCATTGATCAGACGATCCATATCATTTGCTTTATTATAAATCGTGCGGATGTAACGGTCCATTTTCTCCGGCGTATCCGCCACACCATCCATGATCCCCTCCGCATAACCTTTCAGGGCTGTGATAGGAGTTTTCAGATCGTGTGCAATGTTGCTGATCAGCTCTTTATTCTCCTTGTCGTACTGTATCTTTTCCTCAGATGACTCCCTCAGTCTCTGCCGCATTTCCTCAAAATCGCGGCACAGCTCACTGATCTCATCGTCACCTTCTGCATCCAGAACAAAATCCAAATTTCCCTCTTTGATGTTCTGCGTTGCTTCCTTAAGCTTTTTCAGCGGAATGTTGATTCCATTGTAAATCCACATCGTCAGCATACCTGCTGTCATGATCAGAATGATCACGATAGAAACAAGCATATCTCTTGTAAGAGTCCTTATCTGACGCACCATCGTCAGGCTGGTGATTACAAAAACACTGCCTTCTGTCTGATCTGAAAACGTCAGATCCATCTGCTTGACGAACGCCTTCACATCCTTACCGATGTAAACGCCGCTGTCCGACTGGCTGACCACGTCACTATACTCCGGCAGCTCCGGAAACAGCTTATTCACGCTCTCATCACTTCCGGAATAATAAAGACTGTCGCCCTTTCTTACGATCAGAAAAGAATATTTCTCTTTCAGCTCATCATTCAGCTGATCCAGATAATCACGATTCAGAAATGCATCCGGATTTTCACTGCCCTTTGCTTTGATCTGTTCAAAATTGGAGTTCGTCGCTTTGTTCAGAACCTGCACCGAATCCGACATATTTTCATAAGTCACACCGGAAATGCCGAGATGATCCTCCAGATTACGGATCTGATACGTAGAAAAACCAACCAGCGATACTCCTGCAAGCAAAAGAGGCACACAGATAATAACAAAAAAGGCTATGATAAGCCTCGTTTTTAATTTCATAAAAATCGCTCCTTGCCTCGGTTTTAAATCCCTTTCAGTATAGCATATCGCTGTTGGATATACACATAAAGTTTTTCTAAAAAAAGACAAAAAAAAATTATCGTTTTTTCTTTTTCAGTGTAAAAGAATGGGATGAAGGTGTTATAAAGTGCTGGCTTCCAAAAATATGCATGTGCAAATGAACGAATTCTCCGAAGGGCACGTAAAAGTGCCTTCGGAGAATTCGTTCATTTGCACGTTCACAACTCCTACTCCTTCTTGCGAAGCCCCCTGGTATTTTTCTCCACTTGTTTTCTCGGTATCATGATCTGATGTGAGCATCCCATACACTCCAGTCGGAAGTCCGCTCCTACCCTGAGGATCCTCCACTCTTTACTTCCGCACGGATGCTGTTTTTTCAGTTTCACGATATCGCCTACTTCATAATCCATACTGTCCCTCCCAATCTACAAAATGATCTCATATATTCTTACAGATCGTTATATGTTCAGATGCCGGCAAATACTTTTCCGATCGGTTCCTGGATCACCAGATCTGCATTTTTATCCTGCGATGTGACACTCATATTAATCACGACCAGTTTATTTCCTCTGTAATAATCAATCAGTCCGGCTGCCGGATAGACGATCAGGGAGGTTCCGCCGATGATCAGCATATCTGCATCCTGGATCGCCTGGATGGCTCTTGCCATGACGGTCATATCAAGCCCTTCTTCGTAGAGCACCACATCCGGTTTGATCCTTCCGCCACAGGAACAGGTCGGCACACCTTCTGCATGAAGCATATATTCTGCATCATAAGATTTTCCGCATTTCATACAGTAATTGCGGTGCACGCTTCCGTGAAGCTCCAGCACTTCTTTGCTTCCTGCCGCCTGGTGCAGTCCGTCGATATTCTGCGTGATGACTGCCTTTAATTTTCCGGCCTTTTCAAGCTCTGCCAGCTTTTTATGTGCCATGTTTGGCTTTGCATCCAGGCAGAGCATTTTATTTTTGTAAAAACGATAAAATTCTTCCGGGTTTCGCATGAAAAAACTATGGCTCAGAATGGTTTCCGGCGGATAATCATACTCCTGGTGATAAAGTCCGTCCGTACTTCGAAAATCAGGAATCCCGCTTTCTGTCGAGACACCGGCCCCGCCAAAAAATACAATATTATTGCTTCCATTGATGAGTTCTTTCAGTTTTTCTGTGCCATTCATACAAATCACCCTTTCATACCCAAATTATATGATGCCAGAGGCAAAATCTCTTACACTGCCTTGTAGGTTTCGATCAGCTTGCCCTGCACGAGAAATCTCGTCTCAGAATTTCCGGTACAGGTAGAAAGTGTCACGATTTTATCATCTCTTGTCACTTCGATGTCACGTTTCAAAACGGAACGTTCAAAACAGGAATCGATATATTCTTGAAATTTCTTTTTGTCGGAAAACTGAAGCTGATAGGTTTCGCTTGTCGCACCGACTTCCTGGCAGGAGAAAATTTCGTATTTATAAATCTTCTCCGGCGTATATACCCAGAAATATGCATCCGAGTCAAACACTGCCTGATCGCGGAATTGTTTTAATTTTCCGAACATGGAAAGATTTCGCATATTGTGTCCGTAAATGATCGTGTTCGGATCGGAAAAATCTTTTTTGCAGCCGTGATCCATAAAAATACATCCGGCAATATTCGGCTGATTTTCAAAGGTATTGTGCAGATAGTAATCGTTATCCTTGCCCTGCGTGACCGGATAACCGATATCGATCGCACCGACCCTCAGCCAGGCGATAATATCCTCATTCACGGCTTTCAGTCCGGCAAAATCGATCGGATTTTTCATCGTCGGCTCCGCCGCATCCGTGTTGATCTCTTCAAACATGCCCTTTTCATCAATATATTTATTCTCCAGTGCATGATACTCATCACTGCCCTTTTTATATTCCTGATAAATCGAAAGCAGCTGATAGCCGGAATAACAGAACACACCAAGTGCCACGATCATGATCAGCGTCCGGATCACATCTCCGGCGGTACGCTTCTTTTTCTTGTTTTCTTCCATTTAAATAACACCTCCCGATTGCCGCTGCCCCTTCGGCAAAAGTCGCTTCAGACGCACCACAAAACGGGTGGACTGAATGTCACTAAAGGCTTCGATCGTTCCTTCATGCAATTCCACGATCTCTTTTGCCACCGAAAGTCCAAGTCCGGCTCCTCCGGTCTGGCTCGATCTGGAATTGTCCGCACGGTAGAACTTTTCAAATACGGTCTGCAGTTTCTGTTTCGGGATCGGCTCACCCTGATTAGAAAATACGATGACAACGGCAACACCTTCCCCGTATGCACGCACATCAATGTTTGTGCCGCGGTAACTATAGGCAACCGCATTTCGCAGAAGGTTGTCAAACACACGGGCAAGTTTGTCCGGATCACCTTCTACCATAAGATCTTCTTCCGTATAAATATTTCCGGTCAGATTGTTATCGGCAAACACGGCATAAAATTCATCCATGATCTGCTCCAGCATCAGTGAAAGATTGATGGTCTCTTTCTCCAGACGGATATTCTGGAGATTGAACTTTGTGATCTCAAAAAATTCGCTGATCAGTTCACTTAGACGGATCGCCTTGGTGTGTGCGATATAGATATATTTTTTGCGTTCTTCCGGCGGCATATCCGGTTTTTCGTCCAACATACTTAAATACGCGATCACAGATGTGAGAGGCGTTTTGAGATCGTGTGCCAGATAAACGACCAGATCATTTTTCCGCTGCTCACTTTCCTGTGCCATGCGTTCTTTCCGTGCCAGCGTCATTTTCATGGTATTTAATTTCTCTGCGATCGGCTCCAGTTCCGTTTCCAGCTCGATCGGCTGTTTTGAATTTGCTAAAACATTGTCGATCCCATCTCCGATGTTTTTCAGATAATTAGCAGTCTTTGACAGTACCGCATAATATCCGACCAGAAACAGCAGCATAAATCCGATCCACTGAAACACATCCCGGTTTGCCCGAAATATATTCTGATAGATCACATCTGCTTCTGCCTGCGAAAGATTCATTTTCATCAGAATACCGATGATCAGGTTTGAGAGCTTTCCCTGAAACAATCCGTCAAGGATCAGTGTGATGATCACTTTTCCGACCACCAGGCTCATCATCATAATGCCCATCGTCTGCAGCATCATTTTCCATTTCAGCCTGCGATATTTATTTTTCAACGCGGTATCCCACTCCCCATACGGTCTTGATAAAATTACTCTTGCCGGTCGGTCCGCTCATCTTTTCTCTCAGGTGACGGATGTGGACCATAACCGTATTGTTGCTGTTTTTATAATATTTTTCTTTCCAGACTTCTTCAAACAGCCGCTCAGAACTGATGACCTGCCCGCGGTTGTCACACAGCAGCCAGAGGATATCAAACTCAATCGGTGTTAAAGTCAGATGCTTTTCATTGTAAATACACTCATGCGTGGTACGGTTCAGAAACATATTTCCAAAATCAATTACATCTTCCTGTGCCCTTCCGCCTGTATTGTACTTGGTAAACCGACGCATCTGTGCTTTGACACGTGCGATCAGTTCCAGCGGATTAAATGGCTTTGCCATGTAGTCATCTGCCCCGAGCATCAGACCGTTGATCTTGTCCATATATTCTGTTTTTGCCGTCAGCATAATAACCGGAAAATTATATTTTTCACGGATTTTCTGAAGAACCTCAAATCCATCAATATCCGGAAGCATCACATCCAGAAGTGCCATATCCGGCGCTGCTTTCTCAATCGATATAAGTGCATCTTTTCCTGTATAAAACTTTTCGACCTCAAAGCCTTCGTTTTTCAGATACAGTTCAATAACATCTGCGATTTCCTTTTCGTCATCAACCACTAAAATTCGGTTTCCCATTTCTGTACTTTCCTCCTGATACAGCTTGCACCCATTTTTCAAGTCGAACACAGGCAAAACCTGGTATGCGGTTCTGCGAAGCCTTAATCGTGCAAGAGTCTGAACTCCACCCAAGATTACAGACACCCGGCTCTGTCAAGAAAACCGGGTGCCGCCTGTAAGACTATGCTTTTATTAAAGTTCGCAGTTTCCTACTGTTCTCGGGAACGGGATTACGTCACGGATGTTTGACATACCGGTCAGGTACATAACGCAACGTTCGAATCCAAGTCCGAATCCTGCATGTCTTGTAGATCCATATTTTCTCAGATCCAGATAGAATCCGTAATCTTCTTCCTTCAGTCCCAGCTCATTCATGCGTGCGAGCAGTTTTTCGTAGTCGTCCTCTCTCTGACTTCCGCCGATGATCTCACCGATACCAGGCACAAGACAGTCCATAGCAGCAACGGTTTTTCCATCTTCGTTCAGTTTCATGTAGAACGCTTTGATCTCCTTTGGATAATCTGTTACAAATACCGGACGTTTGAAGATTTTCTCAGTCAGGTAACGCTCATGCTCTGTCTGCAGATCACATCCCCAGGATACCTTATATTCAAATTTATCATTATTTTTCTCAAGCAATTCGATTGCTTCTGTATAAGTAACGTGTGCAAACTCGGATTCTACTACATGTTTCAGACGGTCAATCAGTCCTTTATCGACAAAATTGTTGAAGAACTGCATTTCTTCCGGTGCATTTTCCATGACATAGCGGATCACATATTTCAGCATGGACTCTGCAAGGATCATGTCATCTTTCAGATCAGAGAATGCGATCTCCGGCTCGATCATCCAGAATTCTGCTGCATGACGTGTTGTGTTGGAGTTCTCTGCACGGAAAGTCGGTCCGAATGTATAAATGTTGCGGAATGCCTGTGCAAAGGTTTCGCCATTGAGCTGTCCACTTACGGTCAGGTTGGTCTGTTTTCCGAAGAAATCCTGGCTGAAATCTACGCCGCCCTGCTCTGTTTTCGGGATGTTGTTCAGATCCATGGTTGTTACCTGAAACATTTCGCCCGCACCTTCGCAGTCACTTCCGGTGATCAGCGGAGTATGCACATAAACGAAATCTCTCTCCTGGAAGAATTTGTGGATCGCATAAGCGGTCAGGGAACGTACACGGAACACTGCCTGGAACGCATTGGTTCTCGGACGCAGATGTGAGATAGTACGCAGATATTCAAAGCTGTGACGCTTTTTCTGAAGTGGGTAATCCGGTGCGGAAGCTCCTTCTACCACAACTTCGTCTGCCTGGATCTCAAATGGCTGTTTTGCTTCCGGTGTCGGGATCAGCGTACCGGTAACGATAACGGCTGCTCCTACATTCAGTTTGGAAACCTGTGCAAAGTTTTCCATTTTATCGTGGTATACGATCTGCAGTGTCTCAAAGAAAGTACCGTCATGCAGCACTAAAAATCCAAATGTCTTGGAATCTCTGACGCTTCGAAGCCATCCTCCCACTGTAATCTTCTGATTTAAATATTTTTCCGTATCACGGTAAATTTCTCTTACTGTTACCAATTCCATTTTATAAACTCCTTTGTTTTCCATTTTTACAGCAGAATCTGGTTCTGCCGTTTTCTTACTGCTCTCAGTATATCCTAATCTTTCCGACGGTGCAAGCAGGATATGGAAAAGCTTGCGTACATTTCGCTTTGTTTTTGCCTCCAGACCATGAAAAATGTTCAGCATCTTCATCATTTTCTGTAAACGGTTCTGCGTAAAATCCATAACCGTGTCTGCCTGAGTCGCTTCAATGATCTCAAAAAGGGCATCCACGATCTCCTGCTGCTCCTCAGGAGAATACGATGCGATCCACTCATTGATCTGCTGATTTTTCTTTTCGGTCGCCGGGTTAATCTCTTCTTTGTATACAAAATCCCCTTCTTTTACTACCCAGGTGAACATATCATGCTGCAGCACACCTTTCCCGGAACTTTCCACAACCTGATAACTTCCCGCAGTATGCAGAAGCATGCCCACAAAGGAATCCTGCGGAACCATTTTGATAATCTTCTTTTCAATCCGAAGATAACCTTCTTTCCGGTAAATATCTTCCCGGAAACCCGGCCCGTCAAAACAGTATACGGCTCTGATCCGGTCCTGGATCTGCGGTTCTGTCTCCATCGCTGCAAAGACTGCCTCATTGCCGCCTTTGGAATGTCCGCCAATCATCAGCGGGGCATCGCCGGTGTATTCTGCAATGTGCCGCAGATAGAGCCTTGCCGCCGTCTGCGACGGAATCGGGCTTTTCAGTGCCATATCAAAATCTTCTCTCCAGCCGACGATCGTCTCATCTGTCCCGCGAAATGCCACATACACCGTTCCGTCTTCCAGCAGAAATGTAACTGCCGAGAACTGCATCTGCATTTCTTTGTCCGTGAGATTGGTGTAATAATTGAGCCGCATTTTTGCAAAACGCCTGCTTCTGGCAACCGCCGCATAGAGCCTGCGATTATCTTTTTCATACCAGTCTGACACATACAGACTGTCGTATTTCGGATGTTTGCGAAGAGAACGCATCGTCACTCCTCTGATGTCATTTCCATCCATTTTTTCGACAAGATCCGGCACCAGATCCTGAAATTTAAAATAAGACAGCTGACACAAGATCAGACTGTCTACGTGGGAAAAAGGTCTTTCCCCGAAAGAAAGACCTCCATATTCCTTTAAATATTTTAATGTATTATCCGTAAGTTTCATATTCTATCACCTGCAGATTTTAAAGATAAAAGCTTTCCGTTCACCGATTTCTGTGAACTGCCGCTGTCAAAGTTCCAGTCTTCCGACTTCTTTGTAATCGTTTGCCATGTCATAAATACGGATCTGTCCGCCGCCGACCAGATAAAAATCATCGCCGATAAAGCAGCCTCGGACTTCCTGAAGTCCTCTGTAAGAGTAGCCATAGTAAGAATCTCCGAGATTTTCCGTGAAGACATTTTCAAATCCTTTTTCTTCATCATAGCAAAAGACCATATAACTGGAATCACACATGAAGCCAAAAACATTTTTTTCCGTATCAATCATCGCCGCTTTGTAATTGTAGAACAGCGGGCAGTCGTAAGTGTCTTTGATCACAAACTTGTGCAGCTGTTTTACGTTGGATGGATCGGATACATCAAACATCGCAAGTTTGATACCTGTATAAGCTCCTGTCTCCGGATCAACTTCGTTGCCCACACCGAGCAGTTTGTTTTCTCCGTAAAAATGCAGATACGAGGAAAATCCTGTGATTTTCAGTTCTCCAAGTATTTTCGGATCAGACGGATCGCTTAAGTCAACCGAAAACAGCGGATCTGTATTGCGAAATGTCACAAAATATCCGATATCTCCGAGAAATCTTGCGGAACGGATGTCCTCACCTTCTGCCAGATCTCCAATATTTCCGCAGACCTGCATCGCATCATCCAGCACATAGAGTGCATTTTTCTGTGTCTCCCCGCTGTAGTCTGTCAGAACAACTCTGAGATAACTGTTGTACTCATTCATGGAAAAACTGTCGTTCAGAGAACCTTTTAAATCTGCCGCACCTTTTGCCTGGATCTTCCCTTTCTGGCAGGAGAATTTCAGAATCTGTGTCATCGTCACATCACTGCTCCAGTTTGTGTTGCTGATATAAATATTATTCTCACTTACATAAAAATTCTCCGCTGCAGATACAACTGCTTTCTGATCTATGATCGCATCCGGCTTTCCGGTGCTCACAGAAGAGATTACCAGGCAGGAAGTACTGTTCTGATACTCCGGAAGAAAAATATCCGAGGACTCCATTCTTGCACCATTGACTGCAGGAATGTACTCATCAATTTCCGATGCATCGCTGACCTGCGGATCAAACTGCGTAAACAGATAAACGATATCGCCGTTTTTTCTGGAGGTGCTGTAGTGTCCCTGCTGCTGAACCACACCGGTGAGCTGCGGCTGGGAACGATCGGAAATATCATAGGTGTAAAGTTTTGTATAATTTTCCGTATCCGCCGTGTAAGTATCTTCTTCAGCATCACTGTTCAGCGTAGTCTTGCTTCCGGTCACGATTAGGCTGAGTATATTGCCATCTACATACATTTCCTGTGGTGTCTCATTCAGGGCATCCAGCATGATCGTTCCCTCTGTCTGCAAAGCCTTGTCTTCTGCACGGATCAGACGGACACTGCCGGTTGCTTTCATCACATACAGATATTTTCCGTCCGTCTTGACTACATCTGCTTCATCCACGCCTGCTTCCTGCAGATTTGTCTTTGAATAAGAAAGCCCTGCTCCCGCATTTGTCTCAGAGCTTCCCATATCCATGGCCGCCATCGCCGAATCTTCCACCATATAGTCGTTTGTCGTACCTCTTGCCAGCTCTGCTGTCTCATACCCGCCATATCCGCTTTCTGTTTTTTTCAGGGCATCAAAAATCTCCTGATAACTCTTTGCACCGGCAAAAACATAATTACCGGATTCAACATCCGCTGACGTCTGGGCCGTCGTTGTTTTTTCTGTTGTTGCTTCCGTTGTATTTTCTGTTGTAACTTCAAAAATTTCTGTCTCACCTGTCGCTTTTGTACTCTGCGATGCGTCTGCAAGCGACATCGTTCCGGCTTCATTCTGGCTGTTTTCGCCATTTGTGCCGGAAAGTCTGGTAAGACCCGTCACCCCTCCGATGATCACCAGTGCGAAGACTGCCGCAACTGCTCCCCACTGGGCATATCTTCGAAACCGGCTTTTTTTATCCACCGGCTGTTCTTCCAGCAGACGTTTAATCTGCTCTGGATGGATTTCTTCCGGTGCATCGACATTTTCACCGGATTTTTTTATCATATCCAAAATCTTTTTTTCATCCATACAATCCAACTCCTCTCACTCACTAAGCATCTGCTCCATTTTCTTAAGAGCACGGCTTTTCAGAGAACGCACGGTATTCTCATTCATTTCCAGCATGGAGGCAATCTCTTTTCCGGTATATCCGCCAAACAGACTGGAAGAAAGTATCAGACGTTCTTCGTCATTTAATTTATAAAATGCCGCCCGCACATCCATATCTTCGCTCGTGTCACGTTCCCGCCATGCCAGATCGGCCGGAAGCTCCACGGCACGGTTCAGATAGGATTTCAGCTTCTGTCTGCATTTGTTGGCAAGAATCCGGAAAATCCAGGCACGAAAAGCATTTTCGTCTTTTAACCCTTCAATCCCCTTCCAGGCATCCAGTACCGTCTCACTTACAACATCTTCTGCTTCATGCCTGTTTTTCAGGGTATATAATGCAAATCGAAACATATCCTGATATACTTTCTCGTATTTTGCAGCAAAATCTTCTGCATTTCGCTCCATATGATCACCCCATTCTTTTTATGCTCAGGAGGCGTTCCGTCTGCAGCCTTCCCGCCTCTCATCTATACAGTGTCATTTTTTTCGTGTTTTGTTGCATGGAAAATTTTTTCTGTTTTTACTCCTCAAGCGGATCAAAATACGTTACAAACTGATTTCCGGCTGCTTCAAACATATCGGCACTTTCTTCCAGGCCGTAATAATAGGTCTCGGCTTCTCCCGGTTTTAACAGGATTGTATTGTACTGGTCATATCCGGCAATGATCACAACGCCGTCTGCTGTTTTTGCCAGAACCGGCGTGCCCTCGCTTACATAATACAGCACACTGTCGAGTGTACATCCGGTCAGGTCAAGTACCTGTTTGCCGAGATTTTTTGACAGTTTTTTGATGTTCATCTTACCGCTTAAAATCACATCCGGGAACGTACTGATATCCAGCTTGCAGGTGGTCTGTTTGTTGCCTCGCTCCCAGATCAGCTGCTGTTTGTTGTTTACCACAACGCCAAGCTGATCATCTGCTCTCTGTACCGCCTCACTGATCGTGGTGTACATGCTGTCGAGATGACCTTTCGCATAGACATAGTAAAGTTCTTCTGTCTGTTTTTGGGCCGGAATCGATACTTCTGCAGCCTCTTCGCCTTCTGCCTTGACCTGTTTTGCATAAAGGATCTGCGGTGTTGTACCTTCCTCGATCGTCTCACCCGTTTTCAGAATGGTTTCTGTCTGTTTTTTGTCGCTTTCTACATACGCAAATCCATAAGCCGCTTCATCGTCCGCACTGCTGTTTACGATGTGATCCTGGCTGGTCTCTGTATAGCCGCGTTTCGTTTTCTTGACACGGTCCAGCGTCAGCAGTTTGTCATTTACGCTTCCGCCGATCACGTAACAGCCGTCCGGCTCATAAGTCTTTAATGTCTCTCCCGCAGAATTTACGATCAGTACTTTGTACATCGGGAATACTTCGCTTCCCTTGTCTTCTGTGTCAATATCCGAAACCTTCGCCACGCCGTACACCAGGTCAGAATCGATAAATCCGATTGGCTGCAGACGTTCATCACTGTCGCAGGTAAATGCAGTATCGTTTCCTGTTTCCAGATCACGCAGATTCAGCGTAGAAGAATCGTATTTTTTATTTTCCTGAAGCCATGCAAATTTTCCTCCGGTGGAAGAGCCGACATAACATCCGCTGCTTAAGTTGGAAAATTGTTCTGTCACTGAATTATCTGTGATATTGATATCGTAAAAACTTCCTTCCAGTGTCAGATAAAAATGTGTCCGGTCCGCTGACATATAACCCAGATTTTCGACATCTTTATCCAGCAGGGAGAATGCTTCCTGTGTTTCCACATAAAGCCGCTCCGTGATACTTGTTGTCGCTGCATCGTAAGTATAGACCGCAACGCCGCACTCTCCTTCGTGTTTGCCGCGGTTCATATAACCGCACAGAAGGAAGGTCATATTTCCGCTGGAATCTATATTTATGATGCGGATATTATTTTCATCATAAATATCTCTCGCATCCAGCTTTCCATTCTGAAGGAAACTGAACACCTGCGTCAGCTTTTTCGTCCCCGTTTCATAAAGCCACAGGGAACCCTGCTGTGCAAATGCAAAATATTTTTTGTCGGTATCACTTTTGTAGGTCAGATCCCGGCTGTTGATGCCAAGGCGGATACCATTTGTCACAAGAATCGAATTTTCCGGATCAAAAATCTCATTTGTATCACGCTCAAAATCAAGCAGCATGACCTGCGATTCTGCGTATCGCATACGGTAATATTCTGTCACATGATACATTTCCATATCCTCGGTATCACCGGTCGCTGTGATCACATAATCCATTTCCAGTGTTGCCGTATTTTCGTTTAATTCCTTGATGCTCGGGATCGGCTTTAAATATGCCTGCGGCGTGAGCTTTCCCCACATCAGCTGTGCACCGGAACTGTGGATGTCCATATGGGCAAGCGTTGTGTTATCGGCATCTTCATTTGGCTCGATCGTCTGTGAGATCATTCCGTCTTCATCATTCCCGTTTAAACATTTCTCATAAAATCCGGTTGCAAAATTCAGGTAGTTTTCTGTATTCAGGTTCGCCTGGTTGATAATGCGTGTGTAATAATAAATATCCCTGACACCGGCAGTCACTTTGATCTTCATGATATATTCTGTGTTGATCAGGATCTTATTATTAACTTTCAGTTCTGCCGTCACATAATCATCCTGTTTGCCAAGTGTCGTTACCAGCGTATTTTCCAGTGATTTGCTGCCATCCGCAGACAGTACTTCGTAGCTGACGCTGCTGATCTGGTTTTCAAACGGCTGGATCTGTATATTTACTGTTTTATCATTACTGAGCGGTGTCAGTGTATCCCGCATGGCAATGACATCCATTTCCTGTGCATAACCATGCATACAGTTGATCTGTTTTCCGTTCAGATCAACATAAACCAGCGGAAACGTAGCCTGTGCCATCACTTCAGAGGTATCTGCCATTTTTTTCCCGAGGATTTTGGATGTACCAAAGACAGCCGCCGCAAAAACAAGCACCAGAACTACGATCCTTATCAATATTTTCTTCATTTACATTTCCCCTTTTTCTTTTCTCAAACGTCCAAGCAGCGGATCAACACCAAGAAATTTCTCACAGGCATCCAGTTCTTTGATCTCATGTGGTTTTCCTGTTTTTACTGCTCTTATAAGAATATTTTTCGGAGTATGCTCCATATCAATAAACTCCAGAATCTGCACCTGATATCCGGCTTCTTCCAGTCTTCCTGCCCGGAGTGCGTCCGTCACAAGTGCAGCGATCCGCTCCTTGATCAGACCATATTTCAGAACTGGTTTCAGAATCTCATTTTCCATCTGTTTATTCAGTTCATGCTGACAGCAAGGCACAGACAGGATTACTTTTGCATCCCATTCCAGAGCCTTCTCCAGAGCATAATCTGTGGCCGTATCACAGGCGTGCAGCGTCACAACCATGTCCACTTTGGAAACGCCCTCGTAATCTGCAATATCTCCGGTCAGAAAAGTCAGTTTATCATAGCCGTATTTTTCCGCAAGGGCATTGCAGCGTGCGATCACATCTTCTTTCAGATCCAGTCCGACCACACGGATATCATAGCCATTTAAAATCTTCAGATAATAATAAAGTGCAAACGTCAGGTAAGATTTGCCGCATCCGAAATCCAGAATCGTAAGCTCTCTGCCCTTTTCCATCTGTGGCAGGATATCCTGCACAAACTCCAGGAAACGGTTGATCTGGCGAAATTTGTCGTATCTGGCATGCACGATCCTGCCCTCTGCAGTCTGCACTCCAAGATCAATCAGAAACGGCACCGGAATCCCTTCCTCCAGAATGTAATGTTTCTTACGATTGTGCATCAGAACTGGTGCATCCAGTTTTGTCACACTCTTTTTACGTTTGATCGTCACTTTTCCCTTTTTGCTGATCAGAACTGTGATCAGCTCGTCCTGCATCTGAATCTGAAGCTGCCGGAAATCCTCTTCCATAAATTTCAGAACATCCCCGATCAGCTCATCACGATCGCGGTTGCTGTGAAACTCCTGCTTCCCCTTGCGTGCTGCAGACTGAAACATCAGACTTCCTTTTTGCAGAACCGGCCGGATACGCACTTTGGAAATGCCATCCTTGTCCCTCGCCCCACTTGCTGTCATATGTATCAGCTTTTCACAGACACACTCCTCCAGCAATATTTTTAATTCTTCCATATATCCTGTACCCTTTCTTTTCAAGTCGAACGCACGTGAGACTTGGTGCGTGATTCTGGTCAGCGAAAGCTGACATATTCTTCTCAGAATCACTGCACATACTCGCGGAGCGTTTATCTCAGTCGGAGATTGTACTCCCACTGAGAAAGACTTGCTATTACTCACCACTTGCAGAAGTGGGAGTCTTCTCGACTGAGATAATACGACTGAGATGAGAACTGCTGTATGACCCCAGCAGTCCCCTCCATTGTAATGTCTTTGCTTTAAAACCACAACTTAAATTTTTTTAAACTGACCGCAGTATCCCAGGTTCCACGTGCGTTCGACTTGAATTCAGTATCTCCTGCGGCAGCTTCGCCGTCTGCACCTCCTGCGGTACATTTCCTGATACAGAAGCACCTCGATTATGTCCCCCAGCCAGTTTTTACGCGGCGGATAACGTCTGTACACCTCCTGCTGCATGACCATCGCCTGATCCCGGTCATCCTCCTCTTCGACCGGATATTTCTCCTGAACCTTATCATAAATCCGGTTTTTGATCCGCTCAAACATCACCTTATCCGGATACTCATCAAACATCATGCTGCCGTCGTACTCCATCTGGTCACACTCATCCTCCACCACACTTAGAACATCCTTCGCCACCTCCGGATAAAGTTCCTTCATCTTCTTCATGTCCCGCTCATTTTGCATCTCATCCAGATACGCCTGCGGATACATGTTTGCCGGATAAACAGGATAACCACCTGCCATGCCCATCCACGGTACCATCGGGCTTTCCACCGGCATCATCGCTCCCGGCATCGGATAACCCTGATGATATGACATAAAATTCCACGGAAATTTTTCTTCAAAAGAATCCACGATTGTCTCACTCCACTCGCAAAACATTTGCTATAAAATATGCTTTCCCCTGTGCAGACGTGAAAAAAGTGGTACAATAAATGATGCCAAGGATGAAAAAGTCCAACGTCGTTCTTGCTTGCAAGATAAGACGATTGACCTTTTCATCCGCTTAAACATGAGGAAGAAGCAATTTACGCAGTAAATTTGCGTATTCCGAATGTTTACAGGATTGCGAAAGCTGATTTTCAGCGGAGCAATCCGTGGCATCATCTTTCTCACCATGCAGATTTAACATGAATGGATTTTGGGAGCTTGCTCACAAAAGACCATTCTGATAAAGCAAACCGAGGTGTCCCCACATGCGTACGATCTTTCATATTGATGTAAATTCCGCTTATCTAAGCTGGACGTCTGTCGAAAATTTAAAAACAGGAAACGGTCCGGATCTGCGAGAAATCCCTGCCATCATCGGCGGCGATCAGAAGACACGCCACGGCGTTGTCCTCGCCAAATCCATCCCGGCAAAAAAATTCGGCATCCACACAGGCGAACCTGTCGTGAATGCCTTAAAAAAATGTCCAAATCTTGTAATGGCACCGCCCAACCACGACCTTTATCATGCGTACAGCTGCCGCATGATGGACTTTCTGCACAGCCTGACTCCTGATATTGAACAGGTCAGCATTGATGAATGTTTCCTGGATTTTACCGGGATTTCCCATCGCTATCCGTCACCTTACGCCGCTGCCAGATACATCAAGGACGAAATCCACAGCCGCTTTGGCTTTACCGTAAATGTCGGTATTTCTTCCAATAAACTTCTGGCAAAAATGGCATCGGATTTTGAAAAGCCGGATAAAATACACACTCTGTTTCCGGACGAAATCCCGCAGAAAATGTGGCCTCTTCCGATCGGAGAACTGTTCATGGCAGGCAAATCTTCCGTGAAAGCTCTGAACAACCTCGGCATCCGCACCATCGGAGAACTTGCCGCCTCCGACCCGAAACTGATCACGCTCAATCTGAAAAGCCATGGAACCATGCTCTGGAATTACGCAAATGGGATCGATAACAGCCCGGTCTGTTCCACCCCGGCGGAAGCAAAAGGGATTGGAAACTCTACCACTCTGTCCTCCGACCTGACAAAAGAATGCGAGGCTGTACCGATCCTGCACTCCCTTGCAGAAAGTGTTGCATCCCGCCTGCGAAAAGCACACAAAAAAGCCGGCAGCATCTGTGTGGAAATCAAATACTACGATTTTCAGTCTGTTTCCAGACAAACCCAGATTGATATTCCAACAAATTCTACCGACCTGATCACTCAGACCTCTAAACGGCTCTTCCACGAACTCTGGAATCAGCAGCCCGTTCGCCTGTTAGGTATTCGCACTACCAAACTCGTTGATGAAAACGAGCCCGTCCAGCTTTCCTTGTTTGACCTGGATTTTTCCGATATTTCTGCAAACAAAACAAATGCCAATGCCGATTTTCCGAAAAAACCATCCCCGGAAAAACAGAAAAAACTGGATGCAGCACTTGATTCTATTCGCAAAAAATATGGAAAAAAAGCGGTGACACGAGCAAGTGAGATGGAGTAAAAAACTACCTCTCCACTTTCTTCTTTCTTCTCTTCTGTGGCTTTTTCGTCTTTTTCTTCACAGAATATCCGAACGTCCCGATCTCTTTTCCGAGATCCAGATATTCTCCGTGCGAATATGCAATCAGCCCACTTTTATTGAGCTGAAATTTTCCATTCTCATCAAGATATTTTTCATCGACATGAACTGCCAGTACTTCTGCGAGGAACATATGGTGCGAACCGAGTTCTTTCTTCTCGGTGATACGGCACTCGATATTGACCGGTGCTTCCGCGATCAGCGGTGCTTTGACCTTCGTTGCTTCCACCGCAGTCAGCCCGGTCTCTTTGAATTTATCGACATCCCGGCCGGAACGTACACCACAGTAGTCAGTTGCCCGTGCCAGCTCTTTTGTTGTCAGGTTGATGACAAATTCTCCTGTCTCATCCAGAATATCATACGAATAACGCTGCGGTCTTACCGAAATATAAACCATCGGCGGGTTGGTACAGACGGTTCCCGTCCACGCCACCGTGATGATGTTTGGTTTCTCGCCTTCCCTCTGACAGCTGACCATCACTGCCGGAAGCGGATAGATCATATTTCCCGGTTTCCAGATTTGCTTTGCCATAATTATAATTGCCTCCTACTGCTGCATTGCCGTCATAAAGCTCGGGATCAGCTGTTTCTTTCTGGAAACAACACCCGGCAGGATCACAGACTGCTCGCCTTCCTGCGGCTCTTTGTGGAACGCTTCGCTTACCACATTTTTGCTGTCTCCGCCGTAGAACAGCAGCTCTGTGCTTTCGTTGATAATATCTGTCAGCATAAAGAACAGCATGGATTCCCCGTGGCTTCCCAGAGCCTTTTCCATATATGGAAGCAGTTCTTTCTTGATCTCGGTCAGCTCATCCGCATTTACAGAAGTGATCTGTCCAACGCCAAAGCTGGATTTATTTAACTCAAATTTCTTGAAATCCTGATAGAAGATTTCTTCCGGTGATTTATTCTTTAAGTTGCTTCCCGCTGCAAACATCTCGGATGCCAGCTCTTCGCATTTGACACCTGCGATCTCCGCCAGCTTTTCTGCCGCTGCCTTGTCCATCGCCGTACAGGTCGGAGAACGGAACATCAGCGTATCCGAAAGAATCGCAGAACAGAGCAGTCCGGCAATATTTGGTTCAATCGTCAGATTTTTTTCCTGATAAACCTGATACAGAATCGTTGCCGTACATCCAACCGGCTGATTGCGGAAATAAACCGGAGCCATCGTCTGCAAAGATCCGATCCTGTGGTGATCGATAATCTCCAGAATCTCTGCACTTTCGATGTTGTCAACCGCCTGCGAAATTTCATTGTGATCCACAAGGCAGAGCTGTCTGCGTTTGATACCCAGCAAGTTACGTCTGGAAACCATTCCCACATATTTTCCGTGTTTATTCAGAACCGGGAAATCTCTGTGACGCAGTTTTGCCATAACTTCTTTGATATCATCCGTATAATCGTCAATGCTGAATTTCACCAGATTCTCACTGGTCATAAAATGTTTCACCGGCATACTCTGATTGATCAGTCGTGCAACCGTATAAGTATCATGCGGAGAACTGATCACAAAACATTCTCTCTCCTCTGCCAGTCGGCGGATCGTCTTCGAAATCGGAACACCCATACAGACGATGATGCAGCTCGCCCCCATCTCGATCGCACAAAGCTGAGCTTCATAACGGTTTCCCAGAATCACCAGATCATTCTGCTCCACACTTTGTTCCATCACTTCCGGGCTGGATGCCGCGATCAGCACCTTTCCATCCGTAAAATGTGCATGCTCATTTCCAACGATCATCGTTCCATCTACTGTTTCCAGAATGTTGCGATACGGCGTTCTTGCCTCAGAAAGTGCTGCATTGTTGTAAACATCCATGTACGATTCTGTAATGTCGTTTGTCGTGATCAGACCCTCCAGCTCCTGATTCTGATTAAGGATCGGAAGGGTAAATACATTTTCATTCCGCATCAGCGTCCATGCTTTTTTCAGAGAAATTTTACTGTCTACTCCACCGACTTTACGCACATCCATGTCTTTGACACGCGTACCGACATTCGGCATATAGCCCGGTGTATTCATCTGAAAACGTTTCAGCACATACAGCGTTTCTTCGTTGATCTGACCGGCACGCTTTGCCTCGTAAACGGGATTTTCCTCCGTTCTGTTTTTGATATCTGCATAAGCGATCGCAGAACAGATCGAGTCCGTATCCGGATTCTTGTGTCCGATCACATAAATTTTCCTCTTATTGTTTTCCATAATAGCCTCCATATGATTATAACGTAAAACGCTCCGGCAGTAACTGCTCCAGTGTATAACTTTTCCAGTTTTCCGTATCTTTTGCCAGCAGAATCTCAAAATCTGCTTTGCAGAATTCTGCCATCACCTGACGGCACACGCCGCACGGCGGACAGTAATCTCCGGCTTCGCCCCGTTTATTTCCGACGATCGCTATCGCCGTAAAATCCCGCCTGCCTTCTGACACTGCCTTAAAAAATGCTGTCCGTTCCGCACAGTTGCCCGGCGAATATACCGCATTCTCAATGTTGCATCCCTGATAGATCTTACCGTCTTCTGTGAGCAGTGCCGCCCCGACCAGAAACTCTGAATACGGTGCATAAGCCTGCTGCTGTGCCAGAAAAGCCTGTCTTACCAGCTCTGTTCTGTCTCTGTCATCCATCCTGCAAATCCCTCCGTTATTCAGGTGCGATTTCAAGTGCCAGTTCCATCATATCATGAAAACTCTTTTCACGTTCTGCTGAGTTTGTCGCCTCTCCGGTAACAATGCTGTCCGAGATCGTACAGATCGCAAGAGCCTGTTTTCCGGTTCTCGCCGCATTCATATACAATGCCGCCGCTTCCATTTCCACGGCCAGTACGCCCATTTTCCGCCAGTTCACATCCAGGTTGGAATCGCTGTAAAATGTATCCGAAGAAAGCAGATTTCCGACCATATAATGCAGACCTTCCCTTTTTTCTGCCGCTTCCACTGCTTTTCTCAAAAGTGGAAAAGATGCCGTTGGAGCAAAGCTTCCCGGAAGCTGATACTGTGCCGCAAAATTCGAATTTGTGCAGGCACCGATGCCAAATACCAGATCCCGCAGATGCAGATCTTCCCTGAGTGCACCTGCCGTGCCGATCCGGATAATATTTTCCACATCATAACCATTGAACAGCTCATAAGAATAAATGCCCATTGAAGGCATTCCCATGCCGCTCGCCATCACAGAAACTCTCTTGCCCTTATAAGTTCCCGTATAACCTGACATCTGGCGCACCGAGTTGACCAGAACTGCATCTTCCAGATAATGTTCCGCTATAAATCTCGCCCGCAGCGGATCACCCGGCATCAGTACTGTTTTTGCAAAATCACCCTTTTTTGCCTCTATATGAGGTGTCGGAATATTCATAAGTCCATCCTTTCCGCAGACACCCGTCTGCTCCTGTTTTTATTATTTTAGCATTTTTGAATGTCATGGTCAAAAGTTATTTCCCAAGTTGCTTTACAAATTCATCGCAAAAAGGTATATTGGAATCATATTTTACAGACCCGGCAGCAAGTCTTCTGGTCTGCATCTTTTTGCCTTAACACCACAAAATCAACAGGAGGTATTACAATGTCAGAAGAATTAAAAACATCTGAAGAACTCGCAGCAGAAGCCGAAACTTCGGCTGCTGAAACACCGGAAACCACCGAAACTGCCTCACCGGAAGAACCGGCAGAAACCATGGCTGATTACGCTGAAGAACTGGAAGCTTCTTTCAAACAGATCCATGAAGGCGATATCCTCACCGGAACCGTAATCGGTGTTTCCGAATCTGAGATCACACTGGATCTGAAATACTACACCGAAGGTATCATCCGTCTGGAAGATTTCACAAGCGATCCTGGATTTAATCTCAAAGAAGATGTTCACATCGGTGATGAGATCTCCGCAACCGTGATCCGCAGAGATGACGGAGAAGGCCACATTCTGCTCTCCTCCAAAGAAGCGAATGACATTCTCGCATGGGACAAATTCAAAAAATACATGGAAGAAGGCACCAACCTGACCGTTAAGGTCGGTGGCATCGTAAAATCCGGTGTGGTTGCATACCTGGACGGCATCCGCGGTTTCATCCCGGCATCCAGGCTTTCCCTGAACTATGTAGAAGAAGACGCTCTGAACGACTGGCTCGGCAAAGAACTGGAAGTCCGTGTCATCAATGCTGATGCTGAAAATAAACGTCTCGTCCTTTCCGCAAGAGAGATCCTGCGTGAGAAAGCAGATGAAGAACGCAAAGCAAAAGTTTCCAACGTTCAGGTCGGACTCGTTACCGAAGGAACCGTAGAGACCATCAAACCTTACGGTGCATTTATCAACCTTGGAAATGGCCTGTCCGGTCTGCTGCACGTTTCTCAGATCTGCGAAAAACGTATCAAAACACCGGCAGCTGTTCTGTCCGAAGGTGATACTGTAAAAGTCAAGATCACTGCGATCAAAGACGGAAAACTGAGTCTGAGCATGAAAGCCCTGAACGATGTAGCCGCAGAAGAAGTCGAAGAAGAGACTTTCGAACTTCCGGAGACAGAAGCCGCTACCACAAGTCTTGGCTCCCTGTTCAAAAACATTAAGCTTTGATGTTACGATGAAAAGATGCATACGAATTGTTCCGTACTTTGTACTCCAACAATTCCGTCATGTATTAGTACATTCCAACAAAAAACAGGTCTGTTCAAGACCTGTTTTTGTTATTTTCACACACTTTTCACAGAGTGTTCATATTCTATTCATACATCATTGTTACTATGTAAACAGTTCAAGAGCGAAAGCTTTTGATACACTTTACACAAAGCAATAAATTTTTTCATAATAGCCTCCAATGTACCAGACATTGGGGGCACTCCTCATTTTACGGATATTTTTGTGCCGGATTTCACACACTCTCCGATTCGTTTCTATTTTTCAATCCCCATTCTGGATGCCTGACCCTCATCAAACGGATGCTTGATCTTTTTGATCTGCGATACATAGTCTGCCGCAGCGATCATCGCCTCGCTTGGTGTATTTCCGGTCAGGATCACTTCCAGCTTGTCCGGTTTCTTTTTCAGAAAGTCAAGTACCAGCTTTTCATCCAGCAGTCCCGCACTGATCGTATAGATCGTCTCATCCAGAAAAAGCACATCGAAATCTTCCTCCACCGCTTTCTTTGTCACCTTCTCAAACTGACTGTTATAGAAAGCAAGACGTTCTTTCTTTTCCTGTTCCGTCATCTGAAAGCTGAATTTCTCCTGATCCAGTCCGTTTACGATTGAAACATTCTCTATCTTTTCCAGAATGTTTCGTTCACTCGTCTTGTTGTTTTTCATAAACTGATAGATCAGTACACGGTAGCCATAACCGGCTGCCCGCACACAGAGTCCCATTCCTGTTGTTGTCTTTCCTTTTCCGTCCCCGAAATAAATATGGACAAGCCCTGTTCCTTTTCGATTCATAATTTCTTTTTACACCTCCTGCATATTTGATCAAATCAGATGCATAGGAAATCTGATACATGATTCTGTCGGAATCACTTTGCAGGAGGCTTAAGCTCACTCCTACAGTTCCAGTTTCATATCGCCGTCTTTGATCCAGCCTTTTTTTCTCATAAATTCGGACACTGCCAGTGTGATCACTGCCGGCAGCACAATCTGGAATACCACAATGATGATCATTGTCATGGTACCTCCGATTTCCGGTGCCATCGTCTGATAGGTCATGATCTGCCCTACAAATCCTGCGGTTCCCATACCGGAGCCTGTTGCATTGCTCGTCATTTTGACCAGCATTGTGCTGACCGGTCCCAAAACGGCACTGGAAACAATCGCCGGAATCCATATGATTGGTTTTCTTACAATATTCGGCACCTGCAGCATAGATGTTCCAATGCCCTGTGCCAGAAGTCCGGCAACTTTATTTTCACGATAGCTTGCCACTGCAAATCCTACCATGTTACAGCAACATCCAATCGTCGCCGCACCGGCTGCAAGTCCGGAAAGATTTAAAATAATACCCAGAGCCGCAGAACTGATCGGCAGTGTCAGGATCATTCCCATCAGCACGGAAACCACGATTCCCATGATAAATGGCTGCTGTTCTGTTCCCCAGTTGATGATTGCACCAAGTCCGGTCATAAATTTGGAAATCGGCGGTCCTACGATCAGACCGACTGCACATCCGGTTACGATCGTCACGATCGGCGTTACCAGAATATCTACTTTTGTCTTACCGGAAACCAGATGTCCCAGTTCAATTCCTGCAAATGCCGCTACAAATGCACCGAGCGGTTCTCCAGGTCCTGCCAGAACAACGCTTCCGTCAACCAGAAGTGAACCTGCCAGAATCTTACTTGCAAATCCTCCTGTCATGCCGGCCGTTGCCGCAGAAAGCACCACCAGCGGACTTTCCTGATAACGGTGTGCCACACCGACACCGATACCAGCACCGGTCATCGCTGCTGCCATCTTTCCCATGATAAAAAGCATGTCTCCAATGTTTCCGCCGATCAGGTTTCCAATCTGTTGGATTATTGTACCAACAATCAGTGTAGAAAACAAGCCCAAAGCCATGCCGCTCAAACCATCAATAAAAATGTGGTTCAGTAATTTTTTCATGCCTTTCTTTCCTCCTCGATAAAGTTTTCCCGGTCAGACTGCCTGTATGCACTTCCCGGAGTGAGTTTACACCTTTATATTGATTCTTCAGCAATGTCATTTCAGGTGTCTTGTCACCTTGAGAATGTAGCATATTTTCCAGCATTTATCAAGAATATTTTTCTGTCTGAACTCTTTACAGAACGAAAAGTTTATTGTATGATTCAGAATGATGTCAGAGCATTGGCAGACATTGTTTTGTATCTTGATCCATCAAACTGTTTTTCAGGAGAAAGGATGTAGCATGACCTCTAAGAAACTGAAAAAAACTTTTACTGCTGCCTTTTTGTCCGGCAGTATTCTTTTACAGAATTTTCCTGCTTTGGCAGCTGCTTCTGATACAACAGACTGGCTGAAGGAATCGCCGTTCCGCCAGGATATAACAACCGAAAAAAGTACTCCGACAGAATCCGTTCCGTCCGAAACCGAAACGGTATCCCCTGAAACATTAAGCACTTTTCAGACCGAAGCGGAGACAGAAGCTGAAACGGAAATCCCGGAAGAAAGCAAGTCTTCCAATAACACAGCTTCTTTTCTTATGGCTGATAATTCCGATACCTTTTCACAGATTCTGCAGGAAGCCACTCTTACACCTTCCTACACTTTCGATTCTCTGAATCAGGATTTTTCCTGGAAAGAGCTGAAAACAGAGCTTACCAGACGCGTCAACAGCTATTCTTCCAAGTGGTCTGTTTATCTGAAAGACCTGACCACCGGAAATGTGATAAGCATCAACGAACGTGCCCAGGAGTCCGCAAGCCTGATCAAACTTTATGTGATGGGAGCCGTAATGCAGGAAATCCAGAACGGCAATCTGGAAATGAATGACACGACCAAACATCTTCTCGATGAAATGATCACAGTCAGCGATAATTCTGCCACAAATGAGCTGGTCCGTTATCTGAACAAAGATCACGACCACAAAAAAGGCATGAAGAAAGTAAATGCTTTCATAAAAGCACAGGGATTTGAATATACGCACGAATACAACGGTCTGGAAGACACCAGTCTGTGGTACGACGCTGATACCAAAAACACAACTTCCGCCAAAGACTGCGGTCGCCTTCTGGAACGTATTTACCGCGGAGAATTTATCTCTCATCTCGCTTCCCGCCAGATGGAAGAACTTCTGTTAAATCAGCAGGTTACCTACAAAATCCCATCCACGATCCCGTCGGAATCGCGTGTTGCAAACAAAACCGGTGAGACTTCCGACTGCGAAAACGATGCAGCAATCGTCTACACACCAAAAGGCGATTATATTTTATGTATCATGTCCTGCGAGGTTTCCAGCAAAAGTTCTGCCGTAGATTCTCTTCAGGAAATGTCCTCCCTGATCTACAGCTACTTTATGAACCGTGACACCTCAAAAGTCAGCCGCCAGGTGGAGGCTACTGCAAAGGAAACCGATTAGGTTTGATATACAAAATGTAAAATTAATAGATTTTATGTTGTATGTTGTCAATTCATTTTATATATGCTAGACTAATAGTAATCAGATTAGAGCTAACGTAGGAATAGTCTGGTGGTTGTTCCTTCCGGAAACGGAAAGGAGATATTGTATGAATACACTTGAAGTATTAACACTTGTGCTTGTAATTTTTGCAACACTTACATATATTGACAACCACCGTAAATAAAAAAGTGGCTATCTCCTACACCCCTAGGAGATAGCCGTGTGTAATTTATAAACTTCGTTTATAAGTTTCCGGTGGCAACCATCGGACATACGCAAACCCTCTGATTGCTTCTAAGATGATTATAAACTATTCACTTCCATTTTTCAAGTGAAAAAGTTTGAAGAGGCTGCCGTTTTCAGGCAGTCTCTTTACTTTCATTTTAAAATCCGCTATACTTGAAATCAATTACTTCTGCCCTTTATGGCAGCTTTTATATGGAGGTAGAAATGTTATGTTCCGTTTATGGGGGAAAATTTTTAAAGACAACCATATGCTTCGAGATACCGTCATAGAAGATGACCGAAACGATACACGCACACACAAAATCTTTGATTCTTTAGATCAGATCTGCTACGACTTTGATCTCGGCAAACCAATCTGGCTCGATTCCAATATTCAGGAATTCAAACGCCACAGCAAAACTCGTTTTTACCAGGATAGTTTTATAGAAGAAATCCCCTTCGACTACCTTGAACTTCAGGTAATCGAAGAGGATTGACAACTGTTTCAGCTATGTGCATCCTGTGATATCGAACTGTTTGATATCACAGGATTTTTTTGATATTTTCATAGACTCCGTCCAGCAGTCTTTCACGAGTCTCTTTCGGTGCCCAGGCAATATGAGGCGTAATGATCAGCTTGCCGCTGTCCTGGATCTGCCTTAATGGATTGTCCTCCCTCATCGGCTCTCCGTCCAGCACATCCAGAGCCGCTGCCGCAATCTTATTTTCCTGCAAAGCCCACGTAAGTGCTTCCTGATCCACGATCGCTCCGCGTGCCACATTGATAAAAATTGCGGACTTCTTCATCTTCTCAAAAGCCGCTCTGTCAAAAAGTTTTCTTGTGTCCGGGTTCAGCGGTGCATGCACCGATATCAGATCCGAACGTTTCAGCAGTTCTTCAAAATCCACTCTCTCATACAGCTGATCGGTGTTCTTCCCGGATGTTGAATAATAAATAACGTTGCAGCCAAATTCCTGTGCATGGGATGCCACACGTTTTCCGATCGCTCCCATGCCGACAATACCCCAGGTCTTTCCGTCAAGCTCTGAAAATTTCTGCTCAAAATGAGAAAACTGAGCGGAGGTACAATACGCACCTGATTTTACATAGTGATCATAATAGGCCAGTTTATGCAGAACATAGAACATCAGTGCAAATGTATGCTGTGCCACTGCTTCCGTAGAATAGCCGGCTACATTCGCTGACAGGATGCCGTGGCTGTCTGTATATGCCCGGTCAATATTGTCCATTCCCGTAGCCGTTACGGCTACCAGTTTCAGATGCGAAGCACCTGCCAGCGTTTTTTCATTCATCGGAATTTTGTTGATCACAACAACATCTGCATCTTTTACCCGCTCCGGCACCAGTTCCACCGGTGTGTCTCTGTATTTTGTTACATGTCCCAGTTCGTCAAATCTGTCCAGATTTATGTCATCACCAAGCGATATGGTCTCCAGAAATACAATCTCCATAGCAGTTTCCTCTCTTTCGTAATGCTAGTCTGCAGGGGAAATCCCTGCTCCATTATGACAATAACTCTTTCAGAACTTCCCGTATCACACGTTCTTGCTCATCCGAATCCATCTGCCGCAGAATCTTCGCCGTCTGCTCTTTAGGTGTATCCGCCGCAGCTGCTGTCTCACGGATACCCTCCCGGATTTTTCCGAGATTCTCCTTCAGCTCCTGCTTGTCCCTGATACCATCCTTGCTGTTCTTTACGCTCTTCTTTTTCCGTCCCGGCATGGAAACCATTTTTCCGAAATGTCCGGATACGTCTTCCGACTCAGCAGAAGCTGCCACTTCTTCTGACGATGCATTGCATTTTGCCATTTCCACCTGATTTGCCGGTTTTGAAAATTCCGCCAGTATCGGCTGCACCGGCTCCGGCTGTTTCTGTCTTGCAACAGAAGATTTTGCAGCCTGTACACCGGAAGAAGCATGAAGCACCAGCACATTATCCAGCTCGTCCTGCAAAGTAATCTCCAATGACTGTTTTGCAAATCCTGTATCCAGAACGCCAAAGACCAGAAGAGAAATTCCCTCCATCAGCAAAGTGCCTGTCAGATAAGTCTGACGCATGCCGCCAACCGCCTGCGGCTGGCTGATATACCATCCGACCGCTCCCAGTGCTGCACATAATATGGCAGCCATCTGTGCCATCCGTTTCCAGGTATGCAAAGAGCCTCCAAAAAGACGGTACTCCAGCAGATTTTTGCGTATAAATGCTTCCGTGTTAAAAGCATTGACCGTATTCTGTTTCATTCTGCATACGTTCTGATAACGCTGGCGAAGCTGTTTCATAAACTTGCCTTTCGCCATGCCCTGCCTTCTGACATCTCTGAGCAGGTTTCCATACATCGAACGAAGTACCACCTGGCTGATCACTCCCCAGGCACAGATCAATGCCATTGTGTAGAACAATATTGTCTGCTGACTTAAAAACTGTAACATGGATAATCCCCCTTCTGATCCTGCTTGTTTTCATTTCACGTGTCGCTGCTGCAGCAGTCACATTCTCCGGATGAATGTTGCAGGCACATTATAGCCTCAGAATTTGCATTTGAAAAGCAGAATCGTTCGACAATTTCTGCTCTTATGGCTCGAAAATCGGGGGATTTTTTTATGAAGTTCTTCAGTTTTCGTTCTTTTTTCTACGCTTCTTTTGCAGCCAGATTCTTCATCATGCCGCGAACCAGTCTGACGCTGTGAGCAACCGCCTGCTTCTCAAACGTCGGATAATCCATGGATGCACTGTCATCTGCCTTATCTGAAATCGCACGCAGAACAACAAACGGCACTTCATTTAAGTGTGCAGTCTGTGCGATCGCAGCACCTTCCATCTCGGTACAGTATCCTGCGAAAAGTGTCGAAATGTTCTCTTTGGTTTCTTTGTCTGCGATGAACTGATCGCCGCTGACAACTCTTCCGTGAAATACCTGAATTTCCGGATTAACCTCTTCACATACTTTCTCAGCCAGATCCGCAAGTGCCTTGTCCGCCTCAAAAGAGAACACATCCATCTGCGGAATCTGTCCCTTCGGATAACCAAAGCTTACTGCATCCATATCGTGATGAACCAGATCGCTGGAAATAACCAGATCACCGATGTTGATCTCCGCTTTCAGAGAACCGGCGATTCCTGTATTGATCACTGCTTTTACATCAAACACATCGATCAGGATCTGTGTGCAGACCGCCGCATTTACCTTCCCAACACCGCTGCGTACCACAACAACATCCTGACCTTCCAGAATGCCCTCGCAGAATTCCATGCCTGCTTTTGTCAGCTGACGCGTAATCTGCATCTGCTCCTTCAGCTCTTTTACCTCAACTTCCATTGCTCCTATAATTCCAATTGTACCCATGTTTGTCTGCCACTCAAAATGTGATTAAATATGCTCACATTGAGATAATGTAAGTTCTCACGAACATTACTTACTATTTCATCGTGTATGCTTTGGATTGACCGAAATCATATCTACTCGCAAGTTCTTGTACACTCCATAGTCGTAAATTCCCGAAAATAGCCTTCGGTACATACTTACGTTTGCGTTTTAGTTATGCAACTTCGTAAGTTATCGCATCTCTCAAATTAAGTGCAGCATTGAAATCTCTGTCTTCGACATAACCGCAACTGCATTTAAACATTCTATCTGAAAGCTTTAAATCTTTTTTGACAGCGCCACAGCAGTGACAGGTTTTAGATGATGGATACCATCTGTCTACTACTCGAAGTTCGATTCCATTTTCATTGCATTTAGCTTGAAGCTTTGTTCTAAATTCATAAAACTTCTGTGAAGCAACAACTTTTGAAAGATGTCTGTTTTTCATCATACCTTTTACATTCAAATCTTCAACCGTAATATAAGATGGTTTGGTTTTTACTATCTCTGCGATTGTTTTATTGATGTAATCAGTACGAATATTATCTATTCTATGATGAAGTTTCTGTACCTTAAGCCTTTGTTTTTGTATATTTGTTTTTTGAGTGGACTCTCCTTTCTTTAAATTTTCATACTTTCGAGAAAGACTTCTCTGTTCTCGAATAAGCTGTTTTTCAAGTTTCTTTAATCTTGCAGATTTGTTAATGTTCTTATAAGTTTTACCATTAGAAACAATGGCAAAATCCTTTAATCCAAGGTCAATGCCAATTCCTGCATTGGAATTATTGGCTATCTTGTTATTTAAAATTTCTACAAGAACAGAAACATAGTATCTGTCAGCTTTCATTGAGACCGTGCCGCTTTTAATTACATATCCGTCTTTAGTTGTTGGAATATATCCTTTTTCTTTGATGCGAACCCAACCAAGTGACGGAATATTGATCCTGTGCCTTTCGCAACGACAATCTTTTGGATTATTCTTTACAAAATACATCTTTACATCAGATTTTCCTTTCTTTTTGAAATTAGGAAAAGCACTCTCGTGATTAAAAAATCTTGCAAAAGCAGTTTGTCCGTTATTTACTGCCTGTGTTACTGCTTTTGAATAAACTTCCTTAATCCACGAATACTCTGGATGCTCAGAAAGATATTCATGGTTAAGCCAGACTCTAAACTTGTTACTACTCATAAACTTTTCACCGTTGTCGTAAAGTTCTTTGTTATGAGCAAGATAGAAATTATAAATAAATCTACAAGTTCCTATCGTCTTATGAATCTTGACTTTCTGTTCCTCTGACGGATTTATTTCCGTCTTGAAGCTCTTTAGCAATTTCCACATCCCTTTCTATTTGTTTTTTATACTTACGAAGTCCGTATAACCTACAAGAGAACACATGGAGTATTGAAACAATATCCTGCACGAGTTCTTCTTGTGGTGATAGTTCTTCATTGTTCACTACCACGATGGTCGTATTGAACTTCGTACAGAATTTTTCAAACCAGTCGTAACCAAATCTGATAAATCTATCTTTGTGAGTTACGATTATAGTTTTGATTTTTTGTTCCATCACTTCATCTAATAATTCGTTCCACTTTTTACGATTGTAATTAAGACCGCTTCCATAATCTTCAATACACTGGTCTACAATAATACCTTTGGCATTACAAAACTGTCGTAAAAATGTAACCTGGTTTTGTAAATCATCTTTTTGATTTCTTGTAGATACCCTGGCATAAATAACTACCTGACGTTGGTCATCTTCAGTATTTATTCCTTTGAATTGTAGATATTGGTCATAAGTGTAATAACGTCTATCAGTTGGAGTCCGGTTTGCCTTTAGAGTTCCTTCTCTATCCCAACGCTGTAATGTTTTTACAGATACACCTAACAGTTCAGCAAAATCTTTTGGCTTGTAATTTGTGATATTTGATGTGTTCATAATAATTTATTCCTTTGAGTATATTTAAACACATTTAATCACATTAGTCAATAAATCCGATTACTTAGGATACTCTCCTTCTATATTAATGATGTTGGGGTCAAAAGCCCCCAACTTTGATGCCTGCGGATTGTTCCGTGCTACGCACTCCCACAATCTGGCATCATATTAATGAATTTGGCACTTATAAAATCCATTCATTTTTCTGTAATTTAAGATTTTTATTACAACACTTCTATTTTTACCGTAAAATCAGGTCTATGTCAAGCTGAGCAAAATTTCATATCAGTGGGATTTTTGCAGAATACAATATGTCTTGCATCCGCCTGATAAAATGCGTATAATCAAGTCAAAGCATCAGGAAATCTTGCTCCGTGAGATGACAGGTATTTCCTGACTCGCATAAAAAACAGGAGGTATTTAAAATGCAGGTATATAAAACAAGAGGTGTCTGTTCTCAGGCAATTCAGTTCGAACTGGACGGAGACACCATCAAACACGTAAACTTTATCGGCGGATGTTCCGGAAACACACAGGGCGTTGCACGCCTGGTAGAAGGCATGAAAGTAAAAGATGCCATCGCCAAACTGGAAGGCATCCACTGTGGTCCAAGACCAACTTCCTGCCCGGATCAGCTGGCAAAGGCATTAAAAGAAGCAGCAAATACTTCGATCCAATAATGATTGCAATCGAGTAGGAGGCGGTGACTAACCGCCGTCCTCTCACACCACCGTGCGTACCGTTCGGTACACGGCGGTTTCAATAGTTGACGTGCACGGACTGATAGGCTGTGGCTAAATCATAGAAGCCACCGTTTATCAGTCTCTCTTTTGTCATGGCTTTCTTAACTGTTGTCAGATTCGCACAATACCAGTGTCCTCTTCGGCAGTTTGCCGCCATATTCGCATAGTATTCGTGTACTCCCATCTTTATCAGATTTCTTTTCTTTGTTTTTGGAAGTTTCCACTGTTTCCATATACACATGCGTATTCTGTGGTAGAGCCATCCGTTGATCTCTTCGATGTTGTTCTTCATGCTTGCTATTCCGTAATAGTTCAGCCATCCTCTTGCATATATCTTGATTTTCTCAAGGCTTGGCTTGATTGACTGACATCGTTTACGGGAAGACAACTCTTTCAGTCTCGACTTAAACTTTCTCCATGACTTTGGATGAACGCGAACATAAATACCCGTTCCATTCCTTCCCAATGCAAAGCCTAGATACTTAAAATTTCGGATTGCAAACACACTGACAGTACGGCTTTTCTTTCTGTTGACTGTAAGTTTCAGTTTCTCTTCAAGGTATTTCGTACTGCTTTCCAGAAGTCTCTCCGATGCCCGTTTGCTCTTCGCAAGGAGCACGATGTCATCTGCATATCTGACGCATGGGACTCCTCTCTTCAAAAACTCCTGGTCAAACTCATTGAGATAGATATTCGCCAGTAGTGGGGATAGATTTCCTCCTTGTGGCGAACCTTCCTCTGTTTCCATGACTACTCCGTTCTCCATTACCCCACTTTTCAGATATCGCTTAATCAACTGCACCACCCGTTCGTCCTTTACATTCTTACGGAGTAAGTTAAGGAGAATTTCATGGTTCAGTGTGTCGAAGTATTTTGATAAATCTAAGGATACTGCATATGTGTATCCTTGTTCTGCATACTCTTTCACTTTTTGTATTGCGTCCTTCGCACTTCTGCCCGGACGATAGCCAAAGCTACCATCTGCAAACAGCGGTTCATAGATTGGCACTAACTCTTGCGTGATTGCCTGTTGGATTGTACGGTCTATCACCGTTGGTATACCAAGCTTTCGCACACCACCATCTGGTTTGGGAATCTCAACTCGTCTTACTGGAGACGGAGTATACTTTCCACGATAAATGCGGTCGGTTATCTCTTGTTGATGCTCCTTTAGATATGGAAGAGCCTCTTCAATGGTCATGCCATCAATTCCTGGTGCTCCCTTGTTTGCCTTAACTCTCTTATACGCTCTGTTAAAGTTATCTTTATACAGGATCGCTTCTAAAAGTCTCGGCTGTGCACTGTCTCTTTCTTTCCATATCCGATTGAATGACCTAGACGCTTTCACATACCCTTCATGTTCCGCATTATCTCTTTGCGAACAGCCATTGTTTTCAATGTTTTCTGCCATAGACGGTCATTCCTCCTTTCTCGGTCATACTCAAGACTCCTACTGATTCGGTCCTTCACCTCTCGGCTACTATGACCTCTGCTGACTTCTGTGCGTTCAGCATTGCTTTATGCAGTGGTTACCTCTTTCAAGGCGTACCGCACAGACCTCCCTAGGTACCACACGTTTCTTCCTCTCCATCCATCTGCCTCATTTATCATGCATGATTCCGTGTAGTTATTGGACTTCGACTTGGTAGGCAGCCTTATCCTCATGCATAACCTTATATGAGATTTCTGTTCGTCAGACCAGAGATTTGCCCATGAGTTAGTATGTTCCTCACATCCAGCTTCCTTCAGATTCCATCTCACGATGGACACCCTTGCCTTCGGCTATATCCTTCCCACTACCGGGCGGATTCGGGACTTTAACCCGTTAGAAACGTGCGCCGCTAGGCGCACCTTACAAAAGCCCAGGCACACGGTATCATGCGCAGCCTGAGCTTTTTGATTTTTATACATTCAAGTCTTGTTCTTATGGTTTCAGTAACAAATGCGTTGACCTGTACGAAACCATCATCTCATTATCTGTCCCACTTATCGCAGAGGGAATTGATCTGACTTGTAAATCTCGCCAGATCCTTATTTGCTCCGCCTTCGTTATGGCGGATAACCGTAAGCAGTCTCTGACCTGCTGCCAGAAGTCTTGCAAACGGAGTATTTGCCTTCATTGCCTTATTCAGACTCTTCTCGGTCTTAACCACATGAACCGGTTCACATTCTTTCTCATACGCACCCGTCGCAAGATTAAAGACCGTACCGCTGTAAGGTGCTCCTGCATCCAGATGCATTTCGTTTCTCAGACGATCTGTGAAAACCTGGCACACGCTGTCCTCTCCATGAATCACAAAAACCTTCTCCGGCTTCTTTTCAAAGCTTCCGATCCATTTAAGCAGACCGTTATTGTCAGCGTGTCCGCTGATACCGGCAAGCCTTCGGATCTCCGCCTGTATCTCTATTTCCTCTCCAAACAGATTTACGGATTTTGCCCCTTCTAATATAATACGCCCCAGTGTTCCCTTTGCCTGATAACCGACAAAAAGAATCGTGCTTTCTTTTCTCCAGAGATTATGTTTCAGATGATGTCGGATTCTGCCTGCCTCACACATACCGCTCGCAGAAATAATAACTTTTGGTCTCTCATCGAAATTGATCATCCTGGAATCGTCACTTGTGATCGCTGTTTTCAGTCCTTCAAAACCGATCGGATTGATCCCCGCCTGAACAAGCTTTGTTGCCTCTTCATCGAAATCCTCATACATGTGCTTCATAAAAATGCGGGTCGCTTCAATCGCCAGCGGACTGTCCACGTAAACATCAAAATGATCATGGCCGTGGATCATCTTATCTTCTTTTATTTTGCGGATGAAATACAGCAGTTCCTGCGTACGTCCGACTGCAAAAGATGGTATGACTACATTTCCTCCCCGATCAAACGTCTTCTGGATGATCCTTGCCAGCTCCGTCACATAATCTGGAAATTCACCATGGCTGCGGTCACCGTAAGTAGACTCCATCACAACATAATCCGCATCTTTGACATACTGCGGATCACGGATCAATGGCTGATTCAGATTGCCGATATCCCCGGAAAATACAATCTTTTTCTCCACATCGTTCTCTTTGATCCAGATCTCGATGGAAGAAGAGCCAAGCAGATGCCCTGCATCCACAAACCGAATGCAGATTCCATCTGCAAGGTTGATTTTTTTGTCATAATCGCATCCAACAAGACAGTTGATCGCTCCCTGTGCATCGTTGATATCATACAACGGCACAACTTCTGCCCTGCCGGCACGCTGCCCTTTTCGGTTCTTCCATTCCGCCTCAAACATCTGTATGTGTGCACTGTCTCGCAGCATAATATCACACAGATCCGCAGTTGCTCTCGTCGCAAAAATCTGTCCCCGAAATCCCCTCTGGTACAAAAGCGGAAGTTTACCGGAATGGTCGATATGAGCATGCGTCAAAAGTACCATGTCAATGTCACTTGCCGCAACCGGTATCTCCTGATTTTCAAATTCATCCGGTCCCTGCTCCATTCCACAGTCAATCAAAATATGTTTTCCGCAGGCTTCCAGATAAGTACAGCTTCCAGTCACCTCATGCGTGGCTCCCAAAAATGTAATCCTCATAAAAACACCTTCTCTCTGTTTTAATGATAATCTGTTCCGTTCTGTTTTCCTGCTTTTATTTTATCACATATTCTGATTTTTTAGTACTGTAATTTTTAATCCAGCTTTCGGGAAATAAAAAATCCCGATCCGCAAACACCACATTTCTCTCCTGTCAGGTATACGCGATTGCGTCCCGACTCGGAAAGGATTTTTGTTATAAAATCTCCTGTGTCTGCACATCCGGATGGTAAAATATAATAGTGATTTAATTCCGTACGTGATTCCCCAATCCACGTACTCAGTTCCCCATCTGCCTGTTTCATATTTCCTGTTATGGAAATGTAGCGAATCTGATCTCTCACCTCTGAGAAATCCCTTTTTATTGCTTCTGAATACTTTTTAAGTGATATATTACCAAGAAGCATCGCACCTGCTGTATATCCTTTTCCTGTGTTCTGGTTATGGCCTTTGCACACATCAAAATCATTATACAGCCCACATCTGGCACAACACACAAGATTTTCCATATCAATTTGAGGACTTCCGCATTTGGCTTTATCAAAAATTCTGACACTCATCAGACAGTCCATTATTTTCCAGTCTATTCCTTTATCTCCGGCAAACATTACAAGGAAACAACCCTCATCTGTTCCATAACAATGTATCTTAAACTGCCAGAAGTCTTTTTCATCATATAAAGAGCTGCCCGGCTTCATCTCCACCACACGTTTTACACCGGCACTTTGCAGTTCTTTTGCCACCTTTTCATGGTTTCCAGGAAGAATCACCTGCTCCACACGATTCTTTTTCACAAATTCCATAAGCTGATGGATGGTTGCCTCGCTTCCATCTCCCGCAGCCACAAGCCTTACCTCATCCTTACATCCGGCAAAAGCTTTCTCTGCCTTAAATTCCAGAGACTCCTCATTTTCTCCTGCACAGATATAACAGGCTACCCAGCTGTTCTTTGTCTCTGAATCTGCAACTCCTGTGGAATACATAACTCCCTGTGAAATATTCTGGAACATATTTTTAAAATATTTCGTTTGCATACGCTCTCTCCCCTTGCCTTGCAATCAAAAGCATGATGCAACCATACTTCCTTTGCAGAACAAGCCCGGCACAACTGCAAAGGAGGGAAGCCCCACGCATGGTATGCACAGTTTTTGTTTTTGCATATTTGTAATTCTTTCGTTTTTGTTTTTTGTAGTTTCTATTTTAAATCACTCGCCATATCTTTGGCGAAAACCGTTCTGCCATGAAAGGTAATGTAATGGACATTCACGCATCCCGGGGCGGCTTGTTTTTTCAGAGTTTTGTTCATACCTGAACAATTTTTCACGCTCTAATATATTTTTGCTTAAACTCACACATAACCATTCCGTGCTTTTCACAGTTTCAGCAGTAGGATGCTGCTTCGACCTGCACCAAATCGTTACACTCACACATCATAAATACATTTATTCTCTTCGCAATGAAAAATAAAATTCACGTAACTGTTCACGCCATTCACACGTCAGCCTGTACGTTGATTCACTGTAGATGGAGACATTCACAATCGCGATAGGAATATTAAGATTTATGTCATTGTCATTTACATACGATGTGAATTTATACGTTTTACAATGAATCTCAGTACAGCTCATGCTTCAAAGCAGGCTAGCCGATATACAGGCTGTGACTTGATGCAGAACCAACTTCTGTTTTTCCATTCTTCGTTGCACTATGAAAAGATACTACGCGATAATAATATCCAGATTTTACAGTAATTGTATCACTTACTGTAACGCTCCCTACATTCTTCCTTATCTTATCTCTAGATGTCACATATGCCCAGGTACTTCCTTCCAGACGCTGTAGATTTACTTCTGCTTCAACTTCATCACATTTTTCATAACAATCCGTTGTTGCAGTTACATAAACAGATTTTGAACTTTGTTTGGAAATTCCGGCATGACCTGTCGCATAGTAAGTACCAAGTGGTGCTACTTCTGACTCTGAATTATCAAATTTCCACTCAAACAGTTCCGTTGTCTCCGCACTGTCATTATGGGTAAGTAAAGAACCATCAACCACCAGACCATCCATCGGCTCTGCTGCATAAATACTGAGTGGCATAGTCAGCACACAAGCACAGGCGGTCGCTGCCAACATTGCTTTGAGAGCTTTCTTCATCCTCATGTTTTTCTCCTCCTTCATCTCTGTTTTTACATTACACTATAATAAACGTTTCAGAAGGAAAAAAGTGACGCGTTAAAACATAATTTTTTCAATTATTTCATCAAACTCTTCTTTTTCCATTTCTCCAATCAGTAAATAATATACATCATCATAATAAAAGTCTGCCTTATACAGGCTTCTTCCATTCTCTTCTTTCATTTGCTCTACCTTTACACCCTTTTTTAAATATTTTACACTCAACAAATACTGATCTATAATTTTTCCATCAATTTCCATTACTTCTCGTGTATCGACAGCCTTTTTATTCATATAGATATAATAATATTTTTGGTTCTGCGTTAAATACTGCATCTTTGCTCTTTGAATTTTATCATCGATTGCGTAACTCTCATATGTCATTCCTTCAGGCTTATATATAAGCTTTGGCACATTAATTCCCAATTCTTCATTTATCTGCTTTCGATCTCTTTCTTCGTTCGCATCAGAAATCTCTTCATCTGTTTTTTCAAGAAATACCTTCTGCCCTTCGCTCCCTACTTTCCCAAAGATATTCATAATCTGCTCTCTGCTCGCATCCGCTCCTAATCCAGCCGCAAAAACTCCTCCGACCAGCACAATGATTGCTGCCCGCTGCATAATTTTTTTTCTGTTCTTCTTCCATTTTTCTTCGATCTTTGCCAGTTTCCGTCCTCTTCTCAGTGCAATCTGATCTTCCTGCGGCAACAGATCGTAAAGCTCTTTTTTACATTCCTGTCTATAGGCGTTATCATCCCATTTGCCTTCTTCTCTGAGCTGTCCGACAATTTTATTTAACAGATCCGGAGCATCACCTACATAATCCAGTTTTTCATCATTTTCAAGCTCGCCTGCAATTTTCTTTCCCTCTTTTGCAAAATTGCTTCGCATCGTTGAATAAAGTTTTGAATCAAATTCAGCTTTCTTCAGGTTCTCCCGGTTCTGACGTGAATGAATATTCCTGATTTTCCCCTCATTCTTTTTCATAAATCCTCTAGTCCCTTCTTGACTTTTTTTAATAACAGTATAAGATGATACCAGAGTCAAAATCCTGAAACCACAAAGTGCCTGCACAAGTGTGGTTTTACAGTATTTTTTGACAATCACATCATAATATTTAAACTTAGTATATTCCCTTTAAAACAGCCAGCCCCTTCTGTCTGCTTTAAAGGCAAAATACCAAAACAGGGAGGATAAACATGAAACGTATCGTCTTAACTGGCGGTGGTACCGCCGGTCATGTAACACCTAACATTGCTCTGCTCCCAAAACTGCGGGAACTTGGTTATGATATTCACTATATCGGCTCCTATGAAGGAATCGAAAAAAAGCTGATTGAAGATGTAAACGTACCTTACTATGGAATTGCTTCCGGAAAGCTGAGACGCTATTTTGATCCAAAAAACTTCTCTGATCCGTTCCGTGTATTAAAAGGCTATGGTGAGGCACGTAAAATCCTGAAAAAGCTGAAACCGGATGTTGTTTTTTCCAAGGGCGGTTTTGTAGCTGTTCCTGTTGTTCTTGCAGCCAAACATCTCCATATCCCGGTTATTATCCATGAATCCGATATGACACCGGGACTTGCAAACAAGATTTCTCTTTCTGCTGCAACAAAAGTATGCTGCAACTTCCCTGAAACCATGGGTTACATTCCGGAAGGAAAAGCAGTCCTGACCGGCTCACCGATTCGTGAAGAGCTTCTGCATGGCAATAAACTTGCCGCACTGAATCTCTGCGGATTTGCCGCAAACAAACCGGTTATCCTCGTTATCGGCGGAAGCCAGGGATCTGTTGCCGTCAATGATGCCGTCCGCGGTATTCTGCCTGAACTTTTGAAAAAATATCAGGTCATCCATCTTTGCGGTAAAGGAAAATTAGATTCGACAAAAACAGATATGGAAGGTTATATTCAGTTCGAATACGTCAAAAAAGAACTTGCTGATCTGTTTGCCCTTGCCGATGTCTGCATCTCCAGAGCAGGTGCAAACGCTATTTGTGAGTTGCTGGCACTCAGAAAACCAAATCTGCTGATTCCGCTTTCCGCAAATGCCAGCCGCGGCGACCAGATCCTCAACGCAGAATCCTTTGAAAATCAGGGATTCAGTGAAGTTCTTACCGAAGAAAATCTGGCACCAACTATTATACTGCCAATCATAGATAAACTATACGAAAAACGTGCTGACTATGTAGCTGCTATGGAAAAAAGCGGTCAGAGCGATGCTATTTCAAAAATCACCTCTCTGATTGAAGAAGTTACTTCCGGAAAAAATTAAAGTTCCTGATATTCTTCTCCATATTTCTTTCGAATATATCTTCTGGCTCTGTAGAGTCTTGCACGAAGCACCTGTACTTCAATGTTTAGGTGCTTCGCTGCTTCTTCATAACTCATCTGCAAAATACAGATGTCCATGATCACATAATACCATTCTTTTTTCTTGTCATATAACTCTTCAAGAATACGTTCCGTCAGCATATTGTGAGATAATCTGGTTATGACACGCTCTGTATTATCCTCATGGATCACCATGAAATCTTCGATTCCATTGATGCTGTGTGTATCTTTGCGGACTTGCATCTTTCTCAGATAATCATAGACCATATTTCTTGTTGTCAGCAAAAGCCATGGCTGAATCAACTCTTCTGAGATGTTGTTCATCTGCTCAAAATATTGTAAGAATACCTGTTGACAAATCTCCTCTGCCAGCATATCGTTACCAGATCTGCTGATCACCATTTTTCGCACAAGCCTGTTATATTTATTAAAGACTTCTGTGAATTTCTTTTCGTTCATCCTACTCTTCTCCCTGCCGATATTTCGACATCCCCTGTTACTTCCATTTCTGCAGAATCTCTTCTCTTTCCTCATCTGTGAGAGTTCCTGGTTTCCAAGTTACGCCTGCATGATCTCCTTCATATCTCGGGATCAGATGAATATGAAAATGGAATACCGTCTGACCTGCCGCAACACCGTTATTCTGCACAATGTTTACGCCGTCACATCCAAAAACATCTTTCATTTTTTTTGCAATCTTTTTGGCAAGAATAAATGCCTTGGCATCCATATCTTCCGGTATTTCAAAAAGATTGGCGAAATGATTCTTCGGCAGAATCAAAGCATGTCCTTTCGTCGCCGGTCCCAAATCCAGAATCACACGAAAATTTTCATCTTCATACAACGTAGCTGATGGAATTTCACCATTTGCAATTTTACAAAAAATACAGTTATCATCTCTCATAAGTCATTTCCCCTTCCTTTTTTGTTGTTCCAATAAAGTGCTACCCAAATTTATCCACTTTATCTGTTATACTATATATTAATGCTTTTCGTTTTTAATTTCAATATGTTTTCCTAATTTTTTGCACTTTTTTGTTTATTCCTGCCAAAAACTTTACTTTTATTCGTTTTTATGCAATTATTGTCGAATTATGTCGTTTATTTCTGTTTGCTTTTTTGTTGCCCAAATGATACACTTTTTAATATACTAGGGTCAAAATCCTGAAATCAATAAAAAATCAGAAATCGGAGGAATACACTATGGCTGCTGATAAACCTTCTCTCGAAAAACAACTTGAAGACTACCGCTTTGCTCTTTCAAAAGTATCACATGAAGTACGCAATCCGGTCACTCTGATCAACAGCTATCTCCAGTTACTTGAAAAAGATCATCCGGAATTAAAGCAGAACGAACTCTGGAGTGATATCACCGAAGAAATGCTTTTTCTTCGCAGACTTCTCGATGATCTTTCCTGCTACAACAACACCTTTCGCTGTCAGTTCAGTGCTACGGAAATGTCTCCGTTCCTCTTAAAATTATCCGAGTCTGTATATCTGCTTTTTCCGGATTCCCCGATTTCCTATCAGATTTCTGTTCCGGAAAATTTGCCGACACTTTCGGTTGATCCCCTGAAATTAAATCAGGCTCTTACCAATCTTCTCCGCAACTCCTTTGAATCTGCCGCACAGTCTGTATCTTTTTCTGTTGTTGAAAAACAGGACTGCCTTCAGATCGATATCATAAATGACGGAGCTTCCATCTCCAAAGAACAGCAGACTGAATTTTTCAAACCGTTTGTTACTACAAAACCAAACGGTACCGGTCTTGGACTTCCGATCGCCAGAGGTATTATCGAGGCACACCACGGCAGTATTGCTTTTCTTTTTCCGGAAGAGACTTCCGACAGTAAAAACACTTCCGATAATCTGGATAAATCAGACACACTGTTTAATCATATGTCAGGTAGTCATCTTCGGATTGTTTTACCCCTATGCTGAGAATCATACATAACAGAAATCCCATGATCAGACCACCGATATGTGCACTGTTGTCAACTCCCATGCTTGTATAACCCTGGAAAACAGAAAGCACGATCATAAGCACAAATTTTCGGCCGGAAATATCATCCAGCTTTCCTTTGTTTTTTATTACCAGCCACAGGATTGCACCCATCACAGCAAAAATTGCACCGGATGCACCCGCTGAAACCGGAAATTCCGCTCTTTTTATGTCCATATAAACGGACAGGCAGTTTCCTGCAATACCTCCTCCAAAATAAATCAGAAGATATCTTATTTTTCCAAGTTTCTTTTCCAGTATATCTCCCATGAAGATCAGCACTACCATATTGTTAAACAGATGGCTCAATCCAAAATGTAAAAACATGCTGGTGATCAGAAGATAATATTTTCCATCCTGCACGATATAAGGAGTGTAACTTGCTCCATGTGCCGCCATAAAATCTGCGTTTTCTGTATCACCAAAACAGGACAGGATCAGAAATACTGCAACATTAATGATGACAACCGTAAGATTTGCAACCGAACGAGATCTCAAAAAATCCCTGATTTCATCCATTCGCTACTTTTTCACCTCCTTCTGTATAATATGATGCCAGTTTTAACGCCTGAAACCACACTTAAGAATGACTGCGATATTTTTGCACAAGCGTGATTTTATGCCTTAAGTTTTCCCCAACATTCTAAGATTTCAGTATACTACAGGAAGTCTTTCTGTAACAGACAAAGGTGTATTTTTTATGTTTTTTTTAGTTTTACAATTCTCATCCGTCATTTCTGACATATCATGTGCTATCTTTATTGTAATTGAAAAATGTATTCCAGATCCGCAAAAGAAATGCGGTCACCCTGCTGTAGTTTTTCCATGCCATCCCCGCCAAGTCTTTTTCCGTTTATGTACGTTCCATTTGTCGAATCCAGATCCATCAGAAAATATTCTTCCTCTCTTCTCAGAATTTTTGCATGAACACGGCTGATCACATCCCTATCGATACAGACATCCGCCTGCCGTCCTTCTTTTCCTATCCGGGTTTCTTCACGATACAGCAGAATATTAACATACTCCTCCGGATTCAGACTGACCAGAACTGCTATTTTAATATTTTTTCCCTGCTGCAAAATACAGGTTCCCATCTCCTCATCAAAATCATCCGATACCTGTGATTTCTTCCGTTCACCTTTTTGGAAATTTTCCTTTTGAATCCCTGCCACATAAATAAAAATGCCAGCCGCCAGAAACAGCATCCCTCCGGCCTGAACGGTACTTAATACCTCAAATTCCACCAGCACGGCTGCCACTGCTGCTAATAGAATAAAAATTACTACATAGCCTGCATATTTTTTATATTTGGCTGCTTTTTTACGCCCGGCTGTTTTTTTCTGTTTCATTGATTTTTTTAAGCCGGTTGTTTTTTTATTCTGAATTTGTTTTTTTTGTTCCGCCTGACCTCTATATTTATCCGTCCTTCTCTGCATATCATTCTCATTTTTAGAAATGCCTTTTTCTCTCTGCTTCGCAGTCTTGATGTTCTCAATATTTTCCGGAATCGTGTATTCTAATTCTTCCTGCTCGAAAAACGAATCCTCGGAACAAAGATCTTCAAAGTTTTCCTGTTCAGAAACTTCCGACTCTTTTGAAATTTTCACTTTCTCTGACTGTTCCGGGTCTTCCGGCAATCCTTCCTCCTGAGCACAATTTTTCCGTCCAACCTGATAAATCATCTGCAGCACTTCCGATATCCGATAATTTTCTTCGGATGCTTTGCTGTATACTTCGTATCCAAGCATCACTGCCTGTTCGTCACTGTGATCCAGTCTTTTTAACAGGTATTCTGAGAGCTTTCGAAAACTTTCTGTCATATTTCCATCATACGTCGGAAGATAGCACAGATTCCATTCCCGTGTCTGCGTATGAAAAAAGAGAAATTCCGGTTCAAAGAGCAGTTGATTTCCATCTAAAAGATATCTCTGGGTGTTTTCCAGTGCCTCTTTGATATCCTGCAAAAGTTCAACCATTTCTTCCTGATTGATCTGCCTTTTTTCAAACACACGGAACATCGGCTGCATTCCGGTAACCTCATAAAAAAAGACCGCTTTTCCGTCCATCATCCGGCGATTGCATTTTAATAAATGAGGAATATGATTTCCAACCAGCATCCGTACCTGATATTCCTCGCCGGTCAGTTCCCCCGGAGCATCCAGTATCATATAATTATGATCTTTATCTCTGCGATAAGAAACATCCATAAAGTTATCCCTCCCCTGCCCGCTGCAAATTTCGATATTTTTGAATCTGTTTTTTTGCATTTTTAACGGATACTTCCGCTTTACTGTTTATTTCCATTTGCCCGCCCATAAAGAAGCGTGCCACAAATCCCGGAATTCTGAACGTTGCCTTTCCTGTCGCTGTCACTTTATTTTTTCCACGTTTTACACCACCGGAAACGTTGCCGCAGGCAAGTACTCCGCTCCAGTCCGTCTGGTTTTTTCTGTCTGTGTCCAGGGCTGCTTCCATCGCCTCTGTTCTCGTCTTATTTGCGATCCAGACCTTATCATGCTGATAAAATCCAAGATAAATAAGGGCGGTAAGCAACGGAATCAGCACTGTCATAAGCAGTGCAGCCTCCACCGTAAAACTTCCATTCAAATCTCTTTTGATTTTTTGCATAATTTTCATCTCCGTCCCAGTCATTACAAAAACGTGCATAAATATCCCGCTATCAGATACGGCACAAATGGCACGCCTGTCTTGTAAGTCCTCTTTTTACACACCAGCATAACAGCTGAAACCACGGAACAGAACAGCAATGCATAAAACAACATCGCAAAGGTCTGTCCCATTCCAAGATACAGACCGCACACACAAACTGCCAGTCCATCTCCATAGCCAATGGCCTGCCTTGTCGCATAAGCACTGGCAAGCAGAAACATTCCCGGAAGTATTCCACCAAATGCCTGCCAGATTTTCTCTTTATCCACAAACATCAGAAAAAGAATCCACAAAACTGTAAATATCCATATACTGTGCAATAATATTTTTCGTTTTCTTATATCATACCAGGCGTTTATCAGCAGAAATATTCCCGGCAGAATATAAACAATCTGATTCTTCATTTTTATGATCACCCTCCACATTTTGAACAGGCTTTACGTTTCCCTGCCTCTGACAGCGGTATCTCCCGGATCGTTCTCTTTAATCCGCTGCAGGACAGTCTGGCATGATAACGATTGCCGGTATCTGTAATATAAACTGCTGCACCAACTCCGGATTTACAGCATGAACAGGCATAATATTTCGCTCCATATCGATTTCTTCTGGCTTCTGCCTGTGTAACCGTTGTCTGCTCCACAGACAGCCGCAGGTGAGTACACTTCAGACTTTTATGGTAAACGGTACCATGTGCGGTCACAAAAACCTTCTCTTTGCTTTCTTCATTTCCTTCTTTCTGCAGTTCTTTGCGAAAATCCCTTCCGGTCCATGCCCTTACAAATCCTCTCTGGATAATCTGTGGTTTTCCAAAAGAAAATACCGGCATTTGACTGCTGATTCGATACGCCGCCACCAGATCAATTTCATCTTCTTTTCCTGAAAAAGTAGAATATCCAAGATGAAAGTCCTGATCTGTTATCTTCCGTGAATCATAAGCATAGACTGCCATCTGTTTTGCCCGGTCATGGATTTTCTGTTCCGTAGCTCCGGCTGTTTCCATAAACTGAACAAAAAAGAGTACACCAAGCATCAGATACAGAAAAATCGGAAGCACAAGTGCAGTTTCCACTGTAAGACTGGCACTTAAGGATGTTCTCCCGGATTTTTTGATAACAGCCAGGGGGATGTCTGTTAAATGATTTAATATTTTTAATTTTGAACCAGACAGAGAGCACGCCTCCTTTCATTTTCAAATTTTTATGTTCTTTCTCTCTGCGTTTCATACGGGAAATTCTCCGAAAGAACATCCTTAAATACCTTCTTTTCTACGGCTGCCCATAGCCATATTGTCCTTTTATTGTATAAGCAGTCCCCTGATTTCTGACATGCATCCAGACTGCCGGAACCCTCAGAAAAACAGGAGCCAGTTCAAAGTCTGCACTTGCCTCTGCCTGTGCCACAAGTGCATCCACCCGAAAGGTTTCTCCGCCCTTTTCCATTCTCCGGTTACACTCGATCAGATCAAGCACTCTCAAATTACGCTGCTGCTTTTTTCCAAGTATCAATAAACCAGAAAGATAATCTTCATAAGACTGCCCGTTTCCGCCGCCGGCATCACATTCTTTCAAAACCTCCGCCAGCATCCCAAGCTTTTCTAAAGGAAGTTTCCACTCTGTTTCTGCTTTGAGCATCGGAACCTTTCCTTTTGCAAGCAACGTTCTCACATCAAGCAGACTTTCCCCATATGCCCAGGCAAGCATCAGCAGTTTCTGCAATGCTCCTGCAAATTCCGGCAGTGCTGCTGCCCCTGTGATCGCAGCTGCCAGTGCCATCGCTTCCCCTCGCATCTTGGCACTTTTTGCCAGCGTAGCATAGTTCATACCTTCACGGATCAGCAGAATGCGATTGACTGTTTTCTTTAAATTTTCTCTGTCACTTTTCTGTCCGCCGATGATATATTCCAGTTCATAAGAAAGACTGTGTTCTTTGCTTCCCTTTTGATGCTTTCCTCCTTCATCAACTGCACACTGGAAATGTTTCTGAAGATAATTCAAAAAAATGACTTCTGAAACTGGATCCGCAGAAATTTCATTGACAAGAAGTGAACCTTTTTGCAGGTTACGCTCAGACGGCAGATTTTTTCTTTCTATTGTCTTATCAGAAACCACTGTACCATCTTTCAGGACAAGACCTAAAATCCCCATACTTTTGATTTTCTTTATCTGATCAAGCGGATTCTCCACTTTTGCCTGAACAGCCTCTGTTTCCTTTATATCCGTATCCGACTCTTCCTGCTTTTCGGCATTTTCTTTTTCGGATTCCTGTCGTTTTTTTTCTTCCATCTGAGCAGCCTGTGCCCTTTGATACTCCTCATCTGCTTTCTGTTCTTCATTTTGATATTCTTCTCCTTTTTGATGCCCCTCTTCCATTTGTTTTATATTTTTCTTTAAAGCTGATGCCGCTTCCCCGACAAACAGTTCTTTCTGATTTTCCACAGCCTGACTGTAAAACACTTGTCCACCGTGATCCGTCGCAAGAGCATACTTATCCACCGTACATCTATCAAGCTCTGTGGGAAATACATCCCAGCTTCTTCCTGCTGCCAGATTATATCTGGGATTGATATTCGGCTGAATATATTTTTCCAGCTTTGTCTCCAGCACTTCTCTGATTTTTTGCTCTTCACTGCTCCCATCCAGGAACCACAGATCATACTCTTCCAGAAGTACTCTGTCATATTCTCCAAAAACGGAAAACAATCCCATATCAAAAGCTGCCGCTGCCTGAAATCTCGCTGCCTGCACCCTTACCGATTCTGCCATCGTACAGAAAAGGGACAAAAACAGCATACTGATCAAACTGAGGAACACCGTAATTGTCCCTTTATTTCTATACATTTACTCCCCTCCCGAGTTTATGCTGCACATGAGACCAGACACATGATTTTTATCTCAGTCGAGAAGACTCCCACTTCTGCAAGTGGTGAGTAATTGTTTTGCTGATATTCATCTGGCGAAATTTCTGTGCATTCTTGCGTTTTTAAATGTTCTCTAAATGTTTTCATGTTGGATTTTTCAGATACTGAATGGATCAGATACTGTTGCTCTGACTTGTGATTTTGCTGAAGATTTTGTTTACCAGATTGGTAAGCTGTTTTTTGAAGATGATGACCAGACTGATCAGTACAACGAGAATCAGGATAATCTCTACCGTTGTAATTCCCTGCTCATCTTTCAGAAATGCCTGCACATGTGTCATATATTTTCACCTCCTTTCCCAGAAGATGCACAGTAATTCTAAAATGAAAATGACATCAGTGCCGGTGCCATCAGAATAATCAACACCACACCAAACATCAGCATCATTGGAACTAAGAGTTTCGTTCCCGCCTGTTCTCCAAGTTTTCGTGCAAGCTGATGCCGCTCTTCCATTCCCCGCAAAGCTTCTGCCTCCAGAAGATCCGCCAGTCCATCAGAACCTTTTCTCAGATTCTGTGCCAGTATCGTTCCCATTTTGATGTACTCCGGAAGCTGACATCTTCTGCCAAAATTTTCATATGCCTGTGCTTCCGGAACCCCACTTTTCATTTCGTTGCAGCAACGCCGTATTTCTTCGTCTATATAGTGCTCACGGACCTGTCTGCTCTGTGCCAGCCTTTCAAAAGCTCCCCGGATCGTAAGCCCTGCCCGCAGCAATGCCATTAATTTATAGAGAAAGGAAGCATATTCCATGGTAAGAGCCGTTTGCTTTTTCTTGACTGCTGCCTGTAATCTTTCTTCTTCCAGCATCCAGATACACAATGCTGTGATAACCACCAGAACCGCAATCATCTGCACGGGCGATTCTTTTTCTTTTTTCCATTCCAGCTTTTTGCCCTCTATTTCACCCGGAAGCCTCAGCTGTTCTTCCTGCACCCTTTTCTGTTCTTCACTCTGTAAAAGTTCCCGAATCTGTTTTTGCTGTTTCTCTTCCTCCGAACGCACCGGCGGAAAAACACATACAGAAAAACGGTAGTCCATCTCTCTGTCCTGACAGGAAAAATTTACTGTAATCTGTACCTGCGTGCCACCCTCTGCCGGCTCCCCGACCAGGTTTCCTTTTTCATCAATAAGACCCAGATCATCTGTAAACCAGTCTGCTTTCACTTTGCCATCTAAAACAGAAGAAGGAAATTCCAGGGAACTTCTTACTTCCTGCATCGATATATTTTCCCCGAGAATCACGCTTTCCAGATCTTCGATCGCCTGCTGAAAAAACTCATCGATCTGCTGGTCACTGTACTGTCTTTCCTGCAGCAAAATCGGGATTTTCTGTGCTTCTCCTTCCCCTTCTACCTGTACTTCCAGATCCGTTTCCATGCTTCCCTGCCCATAAGAAGGTCTTGCAAGAAACGTAATTTCTTTTGCTTCTCCCGTAAAAACGGCTGCCAGAAAACAAAGTCCTGTGCCCCAGAATAGAATCATCATTACTTTTGCAATTCTTCTTGCGGTAAATTCAAAAGCGTCTTTTTCCTTTGCCGAATTTTCGACAAACTGCAGTGTCTGTTCCAGTTTCTGATATTTTACATCTTCTTTCTTTACCATTTTTGATGCGATCCATTTTCCGATTTTATAAAACGGCTGCATCATCTTTTCTTCATATCTCAATCGCTACAATCTTCCTTCCCATCAAAAAAGCAAACACATAAACACCAAGGCAGATACTCATCACTACAATCCCCGCCGGATTCTGATACATCACATCTAAAAATTCCGGTGAAGCCAGTCCCACATAGGCAATCAGCAGACATGGAATCAGACTCATAATGTTCTGCTCCATTTTCTTTGCTGAAAGACAGATCTCAATTTCCTGTCTGGTTTCTTCCTTCTGCGATACAGAGGCAGTCGTGCTGCGTATGATGGCGATCAGATCGCCTCCGGTTCTTCTCGCTGTCTCAAATACCTCAGAAAAAATCTCAATATCTTCCACTCCGCTGCGTTGTGCCAGATCAGAAAGCAGCTCCTCCATCGTCCGGTTCAGCAAAATTCCCACACGAATCCTGCGAAATTCCTGTAAAACCGGTTCTTTTTCACTGTACAATTTCTGAAGTTCTTCATATGCCTGCGTAAATGCATTTTCAACCGAATATCCCGCCGTCAGGGCGGTAGAAACACACCGCATCCCGACCAGAAATCCCCGCTCCAGCTGTTTTCTTCTTTTCTTTGCCAGTTCTCTTCTGACTTCTCTGAAAAAGAAACAGATGCCCGGCAGAAAAACCACGGCTGCAAGCACAGAACGGTAAAATAAAAGACTGATCAGAACATCTGCCAGAATATACACCGCCGCATACCTGAACATTTCCTTTTTTGTTATCTGATAAACTTTATAATCCATACAAACCCCTTTTAAATCTGCTTTCACTGCTTATTTACGTTCAAGTCAAACGACCGTGAACCTGGCACACAATTCCTGCACGTATCAGTTTCTGCACATGGAACAGCTCCTCTTTTTTATGTAATTTTCCCACGACACGCCCTTCTTTTTGCTTTCCATCTTCCAGAAATTCATACAGCACCGAAGTTACTATTTCTCCGGATTCATAATCATAACCGGTGACCTCACGAATCTCCAGGACACGCCTGCTCTTATCCCGCAGTCTCCCCAGATGGATCAGTATATCGATTCCGGATGCAATCTGTCTGCGTACCGCGGACAATGGCATCTCAAGCCCCATCAGAACCATTGTCTCCAGCCGGACCAGCATATCCGACGGACTGTTCCCGTGACCGGTACTGAGTGATCCGTCCATACCCGTATTCAAACTCTTTATATGGACTCCCTA
>PVML01017572.1_pt1 | contig 155757 bp, 137 predicted proteins | sample 1853371 | NCBI WGS metagenome assembly PVML01 (sample SAMN08533508, study PRJNA380276) | Human gut metagenome, whole genome shotgun sequencing project. | isolation source: participant 1, chromium library | host: Homo sapiens | collected 2017 | reverse complement strand
GTTGGGTTCGTGACATTGAGAGTTCCTCCTTATTCTCTTTTATTATACATGAATTCCTTGAGAATAAGGTGTCAACTTTATTTATACAACATCATTACTTCGGTTTTTCAATGGAGAATTTTTCTTATGAATGTATTAAAAGAAATGTTACAGTCAGAGAACTTATCGAATTTTGAGCTTACTTATGGAAAATGGCATGAATGGGCAAGGAAAGAATTAGGAGCAATATTAAAAAAGAATTATTCGTTTATTGCTGATTATGATGAAATATGTGATAGAGACTTTGATAATTTGATTAATGGAAATAGTTTTAGAGTTAGTAGCGGAAATGGACGTGTTGTTATTGGTGAACTGGATGAAAAGGTAAAAAACCTTATTCCAATTATGACAATTCATGGAAGTAAAGGATGTACATTCGATACGACATTGGTAATTTCAAGTAAAAATGCAAAAAGTAAAGGTGGACATTGGAAAGAGCATTGGCTGAATGGTACGGGAGAGGCAAAAAGAATAGGATATGTAGCTAGTACGAGAGCAAAGCACCTACTGGTTTTGGGGGTACCTAATTTGAGTAAAGACGATAGAAATTTACTCATGACATATGGTTTTGTTGACGGCAAGAAATTACTTTGAAATTTTGAAAAATATAATATCTCAAAGTGTAGATGAAGCTATTTTAAATGTATATTCTGTGTTATCAGAAGAAAAAGAAAGGTTCATTATGATGAATGAATCCATGTAATCTAATATATATTTGATTCAAAATTAGAAAAAGGAGAACAGGGACTTGGATTAACAATATGTGGAAAATTTATCTTGATTTACTGCTGGTGTATGTGGAGGAATTAGTAAATCGGTAAGCTTATTTTTATTCTATAAATTTAAAAGATTTGTTTCAGATCCGCCGCAATTAGAGCGAATTGAGCTAACTTCTGTTGCTTCGAGTGAAGACAGGTACTCAGGGACTGCAGAGACAGGAATTGGAACAATATAAGGAAGTACCTGATCGACAACTTCTTCTTTGAGAAGATGCTTCCAGTAGTTGTAGGTGTGAAAGGAAAAATGGTTAACCTCACACCATTGCCGGACAGTCAGCCCGCTGGCTTTCTGTTCCGCAAAGCGACCAGCCCATTCTTGAAGACGGGCTTGATGAAGTTTTTGTTTTGCATTCATAAGATAATCCTCCTGGATAGAGTGACACGATTCGTACAAATCGAGCGAATTGCACGAAATCATGTTTAGATATGTTGATGGAGCAATTATCTCAGAAATGTGGTAAGATGAACAGGTACTGATTATTGAGGATGTACGTCCATCAAGACACAGTCAATGCTGCGTAAGCAGTTAATCTGTACATATGATGAATTTTCAGTAAACAGCACAATGAACCGGATTATAAAATCTACAGTTGAACTACTCCTGTGTTCAAATATATCGAAGCAGCGTAAGAAGAGTCTAAGAAAGCTAATGGTATACTTCGGTGAAGTGGATTTCATTGATTTGCACACGGTAAATTGGGATGTTCAGTACAATCAATACAACCAGACCTATCGTATGTTAATTTCGATATGCTACCTGGTAGTAAAGGGCCTGCTGCAAACGCAATCAGATGGACGTAAAAAGTTGATGGATTTTCTGGATGAACAGAGAATGTGTCGATTATATGAGAAATTTATCTTGGAATACTACAGGAAAGAATTTAAAAACCAGATAGTTGCAAATGCATCACAGATTCCATGGCAGTTGGACAATGAAGAAAATGCTATGCTTCCGGTGATGCAGAGCGATATTATGCTCCAGCGGGGTGATAGAGTTCTTATCATCGATGCAAAATATTATGAGCACAGCACTCAGGTACAGTTTGACAAACATGCACTTCATTCAGGCAACCTTTATCAGATCTTTACCTATGTGAAGAACAAAGAGTATGAGATGAGAGACAAGGATCATAAGGTCGCAGGAATGTTACTGTATGCAAAGACAGATGAAGAAATATATCCGAATAATGTTTATCAAATGAGTGGAAATCAGATTTCCGTTCGGACATTGGATTTGAATTTGCCATTTTCAGAAATAGCTGAGCAGCTAAACACAATAGCAAAAACGCATTTTGATTTATAAAGGAGGCGTTTCATTTGACAAAGAAAAAAGATGAGATAACCATCCGCTCAAGCGCAGCGGAATACTTAACCTATGTTGCCTCTGTGGGTGATCAGCAAGACAGCATTGAGATGCGCTATGAGGGTGAGAATATATGGCTGACACAGAAGATGATGGCCACATTGTATGACGTTGGTTTGCCAACAATAAATGAACATATTAAAAAGATTTATGCAGATAGTGAATTAGAAGAGTCTGCAACTATTCGGAATTTCCGAATAGTTCAAACCGAAGGTTCTCGTCAGGTCACACGCGATACCAAGCACTATAGCCTTCAAATGATCATTGCCGTAGGCTTTAAGGTCAATTCTGAGCGAGCGGTACAGTTCCGTAAATGGGTAAACCAGATCGCTAAAGACTACACCATCAAAGGCTGGGTGATGGATGATGAACGGCTGAAGCGAGGAACGTATCTGACTGAAAAGTATTTTGATGAACAGTTAGAGCGTATTCGTGAGATCCGTGCGAGCGAAAGAAAGTTCTATCAGAAGATCACCGATCTGTATGCTACAGCCATTGATTATGATAAGAATTCTGCAACGACGAGAAGATTCTATGCGACTGTTCAGAATAAAATGCATTACGCAGTTCATGGACATACAGCAGCTGAGCTGATCGTGGAAAGAGCCGACCACACAAAGGAACATATGGGATTAACTACCTGGGCAGATGCTCCTGATGGAAAGATTAAGAAAAGCGATGTCACGATTGCGAAGAATTATCTGAGTCAGGATGAAATGAAGCAGCTGAATCGTATGGTTACGGCATACCTGGATTTTGCGGAAAACATGACATTACGGCACATTCCGCTTACGATGCAGGATTGGGAAAAAAGGCTCAATAGCTTCATTGAAATGTTTGATTACGGTATTTTACAGGATGCAGGCAAGGTGACAGCGGAAATTGCAAAGCTTCATGCTGAGACAGAATTTGAAAAATACCGCGTAATCCAGGACAGATTATTCATGTCCGACTTTGATAGGTATATGCTGGAGTTGGAAGAAAGCGCAAAGAAATAGGGACAATATTTCAGGTCGAGACGGTGAAATCCGGCAACTCAACTCCCTGCTAGTGTATGGCCAATCAGAGGTCAGAGCGGATGGATTGTGTAGAAGTTGAGAGTTCTTCACTGTCTCAACGGTCGAGACAGTGGCAGGTGGCAGCAGTGTAAACTTACCTTGCATTATATAGGTAGAAAAGGCCTTATACCGATTTGTTTCCATAGACTTCAATGGTCAAGACCTTGATGTGAATGTCAATTTTGTCACGGATTGCATCTGCTTGAAGCTGTGAATAACCTACTGATGACCGGAGGGGCCGGTGCTGGGAAAACGCACATTGCCTGCGCCTTATGTATCACAGCAATGCATCAGAATCGTACTGTTAAATATATACGTGCGAACACTCTTTTAAAGGAATCAGACCATGCCAGGCAGGAAGGTAATTACTTCGAGTATTCGAATGAAATGGCCGCTTATGATCTCATGGTGATAGATGATTTCGGCTTAATGGATCTGGATATCGAAAAATGCCGCGACCTGTTTGAAATCATCGAGTCCAGAGACTGCCGCAAGGCAACTATTATTATCTCACAGATTCCAGTATCCGGATGGTATCAACTTTTTGGAGATTCTACCTATGCAGATGCCTGCTTAAGCCGAATGACATCCAAGGCATATCGTCTTGAATTTCCTGGCAGGGATCGTAGAGTAAACAACGGTAACTAATAAACCTGCTGAGCTTTGCTCAGCTTGAAGCGGAATGGAGCTCCGTTCCTCTGGAACGGATGCGCAGTTCTTGCGGAATATGCAGATATGACAGACGAGCATAAAAGACCAACATTGGCAAAAATGTATAGAGCATTTTTATCAGAGTGTGTTGCTATTATGAATGCAGAAACTGATTGTAAAGAAATAAATATTAATGGAGATTGTGTATGGGGAGTTTTTGATACCCCTTATAAATCTGATGTTGACAATGTTATTGCGGTGGCAGCTAGACTAAATAGTATGATTAAAATACTCAATTATAAATTAAGGAAGAAGAAATATTCGCAAATTTCAGTTGGGATAGGTATCGATTATGGCAGAGCATTGATGGTTAAAGCTGGATATTCAGGTAGCGGAATTAACGATGTTATTTGGATGGGGGATGTTGTAAATTCAGCGTGCCATTTATGCAATAAGGCAGGTAGAGATTATAGAAAAGTAATTGTGATTTCAGACGTTGTTTATAATAATTTAAATGAGCATCATCAAAGTTTATTTTCAAGCTATTCCGATGGATGGGTGACTAGGTATGAAGGAGATATTATAAATACCAATATGAATGATTGGTATAATGAGAATTGTAAATAGATGTTGATTTGATACAGTTAAAAAATGGGAGCGTAAGCTGATTTTGTAGCAGTTCTTAAAGCCAATCCAGGCTGCGATCGCAAATAGGTAGGAGTTCTCTTTCCTTTGAATTGCCGCTTAGTTTCGAGCAGGCAGCAGCCTATCGAAAGGCTAACGGACAGTATGTAAGGAAAAATCAGTAAAGAGATACCACTGTAAGGGCATTCATAGACCTTGATTAACAGTTAAATACGATAAGCGTATCATTAGAAATAGTGGTATGTTTATTTTTTTTCCCCTTTTTTGCAGATTTGTCCTTCCCCCCGCTTTCAAATATAATGAACGTATGGAAATGGGTTGGGACTGGCACTGGTAAAAAGAGTGCTCGAATTAACAGATGGGCATATCACTGTCGAGAGCAAGCCTCAGAAAGGTACAACTTTCACAGTATTTATGCCGATTGCAGAGAATGTGATGGATATGCAGCAGGACAGGACCGAGAAGGAAACGATTTAAATAGAAGAAAGCAGAGGTAATAACAAATGGTTGAGAATGAATGGAACGGAAGAGAATTTACATCGTTTGAATACAAAGAGATACAGGTTCCTGAAGATAAGGCTTCCTTTTATCTGGACTGCTATGAGAATTTTGGATGGACAGTGGATGATAAGTTTCCACCCCAGAGAACAGGTGAAAAGATACAGATTAAGATGAAAAGAAACCGGAAGATTGTGAATAAGGTCGAACTGACACGCCTGCAGCGCAATTTTGAGGCAAGCATGGACGAAATAGACAGTTTGGAGGCTTCAAAGACAAACGCAGCAACAGCACTTTCTATTGCGACCGGAGTCATAGGAACAGGATTTATGGCTGGCTCTGTATTTGCTGTAACAGCAGAGCCCCCAATTATATGGCTGTGCGTATTGATGGCGATACCGGGCTTTCTTGGCTGGATTCTGCCATATTTCGTATATCAGAAAACAAAGAGAAAGAAAGCACAGAAGGTTCAGCCATACATTGAAGAGAAGCATGATGAAATCTATAAAATATGTGAGAAAGGACATTCATTATTATGAGAGCAGCATTATATAACGGACAGAAAAGTATAAATTTTTAAAAATAAAATTCATAATTAATAATTTTCAAACAAAACTCAAGCATTCGTGAAACAAATGTAAGATAGAATATCTCCTGTAAGATATGAAGCGCAAAGAACAACAAACAGAAGGTGTGTCAATATGGCGGAATATCAATTAAAGCCCGGAAAAGTCGGACAAAAGGTGATAGACGGATATAAAAAGGTGGAAGAAAAATTTACAGATACCTTTTTGGAAAAGGATGAAAACAGTCCTTCCGGATATACATTGAAAACCGGAAAGACCGCAGAAAAAGTTACCGGAGCGTACCAAAGAATCGAGGAGGGTGTCGTCGGAGCTTACAAAAAAGTAGAAAATGCATTTGCAGACAATTTTTTAGAGAAAGTGGAGGAAAATGACAATGAAGAAAAGTAATTTTGTTGCAATGATTTTAGGAACTATCGGTATGGTATTTTTTGCACTGGGAATGTGCATGGCATTGATAGAGGAATGGGGAATGTTCAGGTAGGGAATTATGGCAGGTGTTGTAGGTCTTGTAATTCTTTTGATCACATTGCTGGTATGGAGAAGAATGGAAGGCAAGGAACCGATTAAGTTAAGTGGAAAAACGGTCGGAACTGTGGTACTTGCAATTTTTGGAGCCCTTCTCCTTGGCGTTGGAATGTGCTTTTCTATGGTATTCGGAAAGATGGTTTTGGGCGTAGTCATTGGACTTGTTGGAATTGTTGCACTGCTTATGTTAATTCCATTAACAAAGGGCTTAAAGTAAATATGAACTAAAAGAAATAATGTATGAGAAGGATGGCTGGGGTTTAGCAATAGTCATCCTTTTCTTTTTATTGTGAGATTAGACAAGAGAAACGCTCTAAAAATAATTAAAGAAGAGAGAAGATTCATGATCCGGAGCATGCACATATTTTGTCTGGAATATTGAAATGTCCCTGTTGTGGAAAGGGCATGTATGGAAACATTGCAAAAGCAGGGCGGAAAGATAAGAAAAATTGTTCTCGCTTGAGATGTTTGAGAACATTGCTTTTATCATGGCAAAACATGCGGATGCCTCCATTCCGGATATACCGGAGGAGTGGCTGGATCAGTTTAACACGTTTTCGATGTATACAGTTAGGCCTTTCGATGGCAGACTTAGAACTGCTGTCGATTAGCCTAATCAATGACATGTATGCAGAGAACAGAAATGATGATTGTAAGTATGCAGAGCTTGCAACACAGGAGGATTTTGACTATTTCTAATTAGAAAATAAAAGCTCCCCATCTTTAAAAACCACGTGTGAGCGTTGCTTTATTAAAAGATGCAGAGCTTCTTCTTTTTTAAGGTGTACCACCGACTTTTAGAACAGATCGAATACCGGCGCAAGACCACATATAGGAAACCATTAGATCAGTTGAATTACCTTCATCAATTGCAGGAAGATAATAAATCGAACTATAGTAACCAGAATATGAGGAATCATTTACTGTGCCATAATCTGTTTTTTCACCGATTTTATATGCTTCATATTGTTTGGTATCGGAACTGTACAATCCCAAGTATCCTCTAGCAGTATAAATGATGCTATGGACCTTTCCGTTTCCATTGATGAGAGCTAAGAAATGACCGGATCCGTCCTGCAAACTTGGTACTTCGGATAATTTTACCGTTTCATTGTAGGAATCTTTCAGGTTAACACCAGCAAGCCCATTACTGGCTGGGGCAGGATTTCCAGAAGGACTGGCAAGTGTTATCGCTCCACTAGAGGCTTTCCATTGCGTTGAACCTGCATATAATTCAGAGGTTACAGTTTGTACTGCTTCGTGCAGCATTCGAGTTTCTGCGATGACTTTATCTTTTTTCGCTTTTTCGATATAGCCTGTTAATGCCGGAATTAGTAGTGCGGCAAGAATTGCTAAAATTGTTAATACAACAATCAGTTCTACTAAAGTAAAACCACTTTTTTTACTTTTAGAATGTTTCATTTTGTAATGTCCCCTATGAAATAAAAATAGTATTTCTCTATTTAATAAGTATAAGGGATGCCTTAAAGGGTGTCAATGGGCAGATGTGCCTGACGATAAGGTGTTATGTTACTTGCTGGAAAGACAGCTTCAGGAAATTTCAACAAACATTTCAGTAAAATTTGAAATAGAAGTATGGTACAATAGAGAGAATCTTGGGCAGGATTTGAAAAAAGGGGAAGAACTGTAAAAAGAGAATGCAAAGCTTTATGAGGGAGAGTTGAAAAAAGAATCAGTCTGGGCAACCGGAATTTTGAAGGAATATACAGATGAATTTTAACAAGAGAGAAGAGCAGTTTATGAACATTGGAACAGCAGCCAATGCCGTATTTCACATGCGGCAGGTAGAGGAAAAGGAATTAAAACGGGAAAAAATTGCATCATGGTATATTACAGTGCCAGGTATACCAGCGCAGGAAAAAGAGAAGCTTGAGAAATCTCTGAAGTATAATGTCTGGAGCAGTCTGATTCGATTTGTGGTATTGTACTTTATTTTCTCCTGCATCTGGATCTTTGGAGTCGGGAGATATGATCCTTTTGAGAGCGTGACCGGTTATCGGTTGATGGGAAAGAGAACAGTCACAGCAGTTGTCCAGGAAGACGGCATGAGTGCGTCGCTTAAGGATCCCAATGAAGGGGAACATATCATCTATAATCTGACGGATCTCGGTATTGATCCGACGGGTTATACATATGGGGACAGGTTGAATACATACTGGTCAAGGGATGAGGAGAGTAATGTATATCGTCTGTTAACGGTGCTTCCGGAGAAAAAGGCATCTCACATCGAATGTATTTATGATGCATTTATGATAACAGGTTATCTGGGGATCATTGTGGTGGGACTTGCTATTTTTTTCATAAGGAGACGTATTTATACGGGATGGTTTACGCCTTTTTATTACAGAATGGAAAAATTCTGCTCAGATTATAAAGTGTATCAAAGGTATCCAGATTGCGATACAGTGGATGCATTTATTTCTTATGGAAAAGAAAACCCTTATGAATTTGCACGTCAGTTTGCGGCTACTCATCTGACGGTTGAGGAACGAAAGCAAAAGAGACGGACGATGGCGATCACTGTCGGTATCAGTATCCTGATCATGGCGGCTATAATTCTTGCAATAACGTTGATCGTCAGTGTGCAGACGGCCGTGGATAACAAGAAAAATGAAACGAGAACGGTAAAGGCGTTAGAGGAACTTCAGCCGGCAATCGATGGTGAGGTGGAGCCGTTGGGGGATCAGTCAGAATATTATAATTTTGCAGACATGGTAAATAGAGCAAAAGAATCATTTCCGGGTGAAACCGTCTATTATAAATTGGTGACAACGGATGAATATGTGAGTTTGATTATCACAACCGAGAAAAAGAAAAATGTATATTTTGACAGGTACATGCCGGTAGATGGAAATGTCGGCGATGAAGATGTTGTATATAAACTGGAAATTTCTATGGTATCGGATGCCATGCAGCCGGACGATATTTTGCATAATTATACGGGGATTCTGAAATAAAACAGTAATTCTGGGAAAGGGATATAAATGAGGATATTGATTACAGGAACAACAGGATTTGTTGGACATAAACTTAAGGCATCGTACAAGGATGCAATCGCTGCACCATCTCTTCGGAATGCAACGCAGGACATGGTCAAGAAAATAGTGGAAGAAAGTGAAGCAGATGTGGTTATCCATACGGCAGCAATCTCTGATATCGGGACTTGTCAGAAAGATCCGCAAAGCTCTTATTTTGCAAATGTGCAGATACCGTTGTATCTGGCTGCTGCATGTAAGGACAGAAAGCTGATCTGTTTCAGTTCGGATCAGGTGTACAGTGCCTGCAAGGAAGAGGGACCGTACATAGAAGACGTGGTAAAACCGGGAAATATCTATGCAGAGCATAAGCTGGAGATGGAGGAGTGTGTGCTGGAACTGGTTCCTTCCGCAGTTATGCTGCGGGCAGAATGGATGTATGACTATGTTTCGCCGAAGCCTAATTATTTTCTGAATGTGCTGCATGCCAGCCAACAGGTTTCCTTCAGTTCCAGACAGTTTCGCGGAATCACATATCTGAAAGAAGTAGTTGAAAACATGGATCATGTAATGACATTGCCGGGAGGCGCTTACAATTTCGGAAGTGAGACAACTCACTCCATGTATGAGATCACAGAACAGTTTTTGCAGTTACTTGGGAAAGATGTACAACTGCAAGATGCACTCCCAAGGCATAATTTATGGATGAATTGCGAGAAGGCGAGAAAATACGGCATAGAGTTCAGTGAAGTTTCTGATGGATTGAAGCGATGCCTGAATGACTATAAAATGACTATAAAACAGTAGATAAATAATAAATGGGGCACTGTAAAATAAGTCCCTAATATAAGAAACGCCAATTCCGGCAAATGTCGGTTTTGGCGTTTCTTTGTATTAACTTTTCTATTTCTAAGCAAGTCTGCATCTTTGGGTATAAAAAATGGTGCATTTAATAAAGCTCGGCTAATCACGCCCGCTTAAGTTTTATGCAACTTTCGTCTGTCGTTGCTTTTTGTTGTGATATTTATAAAGATTGAATCCACATGAAATCAGTGTAAGCTCGAGAATTACATTTTTCTCGCCTCTTCGCAATAATCTTTTATACGCTTTATCCCACTTTAATACACCAAAAGTTCCCTCCGATTGAATACTTCGGTTCATTCTCAAGAGAGCACCATGTATGGATTCAAGATTTTGCAGCACTTCCTGATGGCTAGCAGTTAATTCCTGATTCATTCGGATCGTTCGGTTTTTGTGTGCTCTCGGACAACATTCTTGTTTATGCTGACACCCTTCACAAGATTCACATTCGTATAATTCTTCCGTTCTTCCATATTTATTATATTTCACATGCTGTGTTCTCTTGAAGAGGAATTTTCGACCGTTTGGGCATAAGAGATTTCCATCTGCATCTTTTGCAAAGTTTACAGCACGATACGGATTCTCATGATACTTTTTGTCCGTCGTTTCTTTTTTGTACATGGTAAATTTCATGTATTTTTCCATGCCGTGTTCTTCACAATAAAGATAATTATTGTAAGAACCGTATCCGGCATCAGCAACCGGATATTTCGGATAGTGACCATATGTGCGATTGAATTTTTCCATCAAAGGCACAAAGCATTCCATATCGGATGCATATGGTTTTACGTCGATTACAGCTATGTATTCATCACAGATGGCTGCCTGTAGGTTGTATGCCGGAAGTAGCTGATCGTTTCCCATGTAATCACGCTTTAAACGCATGAAAGTTGCATCATGATCTGTTTTGGAATAACTGTTTCTTTCTTCTCCACAGGTCTCGATATGATATGCATAGGATTTCAAACGTTCCAGATATTCATGCAATTCTTCGTATTGTTTTTGTTGAATGCTTTTTCTATGACCACGTCCGGAAACGAAAGAAGTTTCATCCAGTCCAGTTGTTTCTTTGTACATCGTAAGTAATTCAGAGACATAGTCAACCGCGTACGCTTGCCTATTATTAGCGAAATAGGTTATTAACTTTTCTGCCTTTTCAATCTCTGCATCGTCACTTAAGCTATTTTTGTATGTTTCAAGATACTCAAACAATCCAGCGATATCTTTTTCATCTAGCAACTCATGTATTTCCTGAATGGCTTCTTTATATGGTACATAGTCTCGAATTGCTTTATTACGATGAAATGGATCTAACTGAAATACTGTATCAGCATCACTTAAATTTTTAATCCACTCCGCACCATCTGCATTCATCAAACGAACTTCGATTTCATCAGTATTATATTTCTCTGCTATGGCAGCTTCCCTATAAGCTTGAAATTCTTTCGCTTTTGAAAACCCTGCTACAACTACTTTTTCATCAAGGGCAAAGCGGTCTTTACCTGTTTGCTTCCATCCGTCATAGGCAATGCCAACCTTTATCTCCGCCATGTCCTGTTTTTCACGCTGGAGGTTTACATATACTCCATCTGTTTCTTCAAACAATACAGGGGTTATGATATCGCCTTGTACATTTCCTGCTTTATGAGCTTTGACAAGGCTTATTGTCGTATCAAGATCAGGGAATCTTATTGCCAGAGTCTCCAAAGGGGTTAACATATCGAAATATGGGGACGATGGAGAATCATATCTGGAGTACAATAGCCAGACGAATGAAGCATAATCATACTTGCTGGAGCTATCGAGGGGGCAATCATTTAGCTAAGATACTTGCCAAGAAATGTAGCGGGCGATTGGATGAAGTATCTGCAAAACTGAAATCTCCAAGATTTGAAAGAGGTCAAACAGAAACAATTCAGCATGAGATACTATCAGCGGGAACAGTTCCACAAAAGATTGGAAAAGGATATAGATACCCAGTGTCGGGACATTTAACAAAGCTTGATAATTCGTCAGGAATAACGCATCAGATATGTTTGGCAATGGTAGGATGCTGCAACTAGATTGCACAATCATTCATTAATGCTTGATCAACAATAATCATGCGAACGGATTGCTCTGTCAAGAGCAGGCCGTGATTACGGTGCGAAGCACTCTTGAAAGAGCATCTGTGCATGATTGAATAGTAAACAAGCCTCAATGAAAAATATGCCTTCGGCATACTAAATACGAAAGATTTTCAAAAAGATGAAGTTTTTGCCAACGATAGGTTTACAGTAATATTTGAAATGAGACTGTAGAAAAATAATAGTTATATGCTATAATATATATAGATATATAGATACAATTAACTAGACTAGGGGAAATGTGAGGATGAAAGATGAAAGACATTAACAGTATCTGTCATTTTTTCGAAAATATGAATGAGTATGTATATGTTACGGATATAGAGACATATGAGATGGTATATATGAATCGCAAGACATTGGAAGCTTATGGGTTAAAATCCCTGGATGAAATAAAAGGCAGAAAATGTTACGAGATATTACAGAAGTCATCAATTCCATGTGGCATGTGTAATAATGACAAAATCTGCGAAGGATTCTTTGAAGAATGGCGTCATTATAATTCGGTTATAGATAAATATTTAATTCTGAAGGATACATTGGTTGAAGATCCACAGGAGCATAGAAAGTACCGGCTTGAAATCGGGATAGATATCAGTGAAGAACGCATACAGGATAAGGCACTCCAGAAATATAACAGTATGGAGGCGCTGGCAAACGAAGGACTGCGAATTGCGCTCATGGCATCAACCCCGGATGAAGCCATCTATACGATTCTGGAGTACCTTGGCAAGTCACTGAATGGTGAGAGAACTTATATATTTGAGAAAAATGAGAAGGGCGGAGACGATAACACCTATGAATGGGTTGCAGAGGGAGTAAAACCGGAGAAGGATAATCTGCAGAACCTTCCGCCTGAGATCTGCGCAAACTGGTATCACAGATTTCAGAAAGGAAAGCATATCGTATTTCAGGATCTGGAAGAAATCAGGGAAATCGATCCTTTGCAATATGAGAATCTCAAGAGACAGGATATTCGTGCCCTTGCAGTTGTACCGTTATATGATGATGGTAAAGTTATTGCTTTTTATGGAGTGGATAACCCACCGCCTTTATCTTTGGAATATACATCTAATATGCTTCAGATTACGGGACACTTCCTGGTGTCATGTATCAGAAGAAGGAATCTGATGAGAGAGTTGGAAGATATGAGTTATAAGGATGCCCTTACCGGATTTGGCAACAGATTTGCCATGAACAGATATATTTCACAGATTGACCACAAGAAGAGTATGGGAGTGGTCTATTGTGACATTACCGGATTAAAGCACGTCAATGACACCATGGGGCATAAAGCGGGGGACCAGCTGATCCTGAGGGCATGCGACTGTATGAGTAAAGCATTTGGCGATTATGGTGTGTTCCGCATAGGGGGAGACGAATTGCTTGCACTCTGTTCGCAGATTGAGCAGGATGTGTTAGAAGAGCGCATCAGACTTTTAAAGAAATTGATGGAAGAGAATACTGTGAATATGGCAGTGGGTATGATATGGCAGGATGAAGCAACAACAGAGCTGGATATATTATTGCAGGAATCAGAGAAGCTCATGTATGCCGATAAAGCAGAGTATTACAGAAAGAATGGAATTGAACGCAGAAGACGTTAAGCATTCACATATTATATATAGAAGAAAGGGCACTATATGGAAGAATTATATCAGGCAATTGAGGATAAGATCAAAGCATCCGGGTATCCCAGAAGCGTATCAGGTCGAGACGTGTATAATGATATCTGCGATCAGATTGATGGAAAAGAGAACGGAACATATTTACTGTTGTCCAAGTTTGAAGAGGATGTAGTGTTTGAATATAACATTACGATCATGGACAGTCAGTTTAATCTGGGCGTGTTGAACATAAAAGCGCCGGAAGGACAGTATTCCATTGATTTTGATGCTGAATAGATGCTATAATCAATAAAATAAAAAGCAGGAGGGTATGTTATGGATATGAATATTGTATGTTTGGATCTGGAAGGAGTATTAGTACCTGAAATCTGGATTGCTTTTGCAGAGGCAAGTGGAATCCCTGAATTGAAGAGAACTACAAGGGACGAGCCGGATTATGAGAAGTTAATGAAGTGGAGAATTGGGATTTTAAAAGAGCATGGTCTTGGACTGAAGGAGATTCAGGATACTATTGCCAAGATTGACCCTATTCCCGGAGCAAAGGAATTTCTGGATGAATTAAGAAGTATTACACAAGTTATTATTATCAGCGATACCTTTACACAGTTTGCAGGTCCGCTGATGAAGAAGCTTGGATATCCGACAATCTTCTGCAATTCTCTTGAAGTAGCTGATAACGGAGAGATTACAGGCTTCAAGATGAGAATTGAGAATTCTAAATATACGACTGTCAAGGCATTGCAGTCCATAGGATTCCAGACAATTGCCAGTGGTGACAGCCATAATGACCTAGGTATGATCAAAGCCAGCAAGGCAGGATTTCTGTTCAAGAGTACAGAGCAGATTAAGAAGGATAATCCTGAATTGCAGGCATATGAGACATATGACGAATTAATGGAAGCGATTAAGAAGGTATTATAATGAAAAAAAGCACAACCATGTGGAAGATTTTTATTTCCACACTATATCTGAGCACATTTACTTTTGGAGGGGGTTACGTCATTGTAACTTTGATGAAGAAGAAGTTTGTAGATGACTATCACTGGATTGAAGAAAATGAAATGCTGGATCTGGTAGCGATTGCCCAGTCGTCACCTGGCGCAATTGCCATAAATGGTGCTATTGTAATAGGATATAAGCTGGCGGGAATGTTGGGAGTGATTGTAGCCGTAATGGGTACAGTCATTCCCCCATTTGCCATTATCGCCGTTATTTCTGTCTGCTATCAGATTTTCCATGACAATGAGATAGTCAGCCGGGTATTGGAAGGCATGCAGGCTGGCGTAGGTGCAGTCATTGCATCTGTTACGTATGATATGGGAGCGCCATTTGTGAAAGAGAAGGATATAATGTCCATTATCATTATGGCGGCTGCATTTGCTGCTTCCTGTATCTTCAGGGTAAATGTAATCTATATTGTGGTTTTGTGCGGTTTATTAGGCGTGATCAGGACCTGTATGGCGAAGAGGGGGGCGAAGAAATGATTTATCTACAGCTTTTCTTTAGCTTTCTGCAGGTTGGCATGTTCAGCTTTGGCGGTGGTTATGCGGCTATGCCTCTGATCCAGGGACAGGTAGTAGAGCAGCATCATTGGCTTTCTATGTCGGAGTTCACGGATCTGATTACCATTTCCCAAATGACGCCAGGACCTATTGCAGTCAATTCGGCGACTTTTGTAGGAATCAGGGTCGCAGGAATCCTGGGTGCTGTTGTAGCCACATTTGGGTGTATTCTGCCCTCTTGTGTGATTGTAACCATATTGGCGAAACTGTATCTGAAATATCGCAGCATGGACATGTTACAGGGAGTGCTTCATTCTTTGCGGCCGGCTGTAGTTGCCATGATTGCGGGAGCCGGAATATCTATTGTGATTACGGCTTTCTGGGGAGCTGCCAATATGATACGGCTTGCTGATACGAATTGGCGTATGGTCATTATATTCATGGTGTGCGTAATCCTGCTTCGCAAATGGAAGATGAATCCTGTTTGGGTTATGTTTCTGGCAGGCTTTTTTAATCTGATTTTAATGTTTCATTAAAGTTCTGGCAATGTACATTTTCACTGACAGGCTATATAATACGTATATGAAATCGATCTAAAGAATGATGACGGATATACGGAGGGAGAGATAAATATGTTTACATTGATTTTTGTGATTCTGATGTTCATGGTTTTTGGCAAGCTTCTGGTTTTTGCGATAAAAGCTGCATGGGGCATCACGAAGATCATATGGACGATTGTTGTGTTGCCAATAGCGTTAATCGCACTGGTGGCATGTGGACTGATCTATATAGCAGTTCCGGTATTGGCAATTATTGGTATTGTATCGCTGTGCTGCACGAAAAAAGCATAATATTGTAACTATTCAGAACCCCATTCACAAAATCGCTGTTTCACAGCTTTCCTTTTGTTCATGTGGTTACTTCGCCATATAAATCGAGTCAAATATGCTTGTAAACAAGCATATTCTGCCTCAATTTGCATGGCTCTGAATAGTTACATAATATTAATAAGGTGTAAGAAACTTTAAAGAAGATGTGCTAATAAATGTAATACATAGAATATGATATATAAAATACAAAACATAATACACTATATATTTCACTACATATCATGATAGAGGTTATTGCATTTATAAATTATCTATGCTATGATGGTACAAGTTTCATAGAGAAAGATAATTGGTGCCGGCTGTTATGCCAGATGCATAATAAAGCCGGTTAAAAGGGAAACAGGTGTAATTCCTGTACGATCTCGTCACTGTGATAAGGGAGTCCGGATTCAATATGTCACTGATGCTTTGGCATTGGGAAGGCGCAATCCGGGTGAAGATCTTTTAGCCAGGAAACCTGCCAGCTATCTGGTACAGGGAATGTCCGTATAAAAGATGAAATCCCGGATCACGAGTAATTGGTCGTACTGCGAAGAAGGGCTATTATATTAGCTTTGTTTTTGTGTTGTTTTTACTCCGATCAGGGATGCTGACCGGAGTTTTCTTTTGCTTTGAAACGATGAGCAATTATATTATAAAAAAGAGGAGATTATTATGAAGAAAAAAACACTGGCTATGTTCGTTGCACTCACTCTGACATCCGGCCTGTTAGCTGGGTGCGGTAATGCAGAAAAAGCAACAACTTCCACCACAACAGAAGCAGCAACAGAGACTGCTTCAACTGTAGAGACATCAGAGGCTGCAACAACAGAAGTGGATGATCAGGCAGCTGCAGATAATGTAGCAGCATTGATTGATGCAATCTATGTACAGTCAAGAACAGATGAGACAGATGCACAGTGTGCAGCTGCAAAGGAAGCCTGGGATGCTCTGACAGATGCGCAGAAAGAGCTTGTAGAAGGCGAAAATGCAGATCCTGATTATTTTGGAAGAGACACAGGAGATGCTTCTAAGGATGATTCTTTAAACAGTGATGAGATTGGGGAGAATGAACTTCTTGTAGTAAGCTTTGGTACTTCCTTCAATGACAGCCGCGCAGAGGATATCGGTGGAATCGAGAAGGCACTCATCCAAGCCAACCCTGACTGGTCTGTAAGAAGAGCATTCACAGCACAGATCATCATCAATCATGTACAGGCAAGAGATGGCGAGAAGATTGATAACGTAGATCAGGCACTTGACAGAGCTGTTGCAAATGGCGTTAAGAATCTGGTTGTACAGCCTACACACTTAATGCATGGTGCAGAGTATGATGAACTTGTAGAAGCTCTGGATAATTATAAGGATAAGTTTGAAACAGTTACTGTAGCAGAGCCTTTACTTGGTGAAGTTGGTTCTGATGCAACTGTTGTAAATGCTGATAAGGCTAAGGTAGCAGAAGCAATTACCGCAGAAGCAGTAAAGACAGCAGGATTTGATTCTCTTGATGCCGCAAAGGAAGATGGAACAGCATTTGTATTCATGGGACATGGTACATCACATACAGCTAAGGTAAGCTACAGCCAGATGGCAGCTCAGATGAGCGAATTAGGTTATGAGAATGTATTTATTGGTACTGTAGAGGGTGAACCGGAAGAAACAGCATGTGAAGCAGTCATTGAAGCAGTTAAGGAAGCCGGCTACACGAAAGTCGTACTTCGTCCTTTGATGGTAGTAGCAGGCGACCATGCAAATAATGATATGGCTGGTGACGATGAAGATTCCTGGAAGAGCATGTTCAATGCCAGCGGTGCATTTGAATCTGTAGACTGCCAGATTGAGGGCCTTGGTGGAATTGAAGCAATTCAGCAGATTTATGTAGATCATACCAAGGCAGCAATAGAAGAGCTTGGTGACGCAGCTGTATTATCTACTGCAAGCGTTGCTGTAACAGAATTGGCGGATGGTACATACTCAGCGAAATTCAACACAGACAGCAGCATGTTTGCCGTAAATGAAGCAAATGACGGACGTGGTGTCCTGACTGTAAAGGATGGTAAAATGACCATTCATATCAGTCTTGCATCCCAGAAGATTGTAAATCTTTTTGTAGGTACAGCAGAGGATGCAGCTAAGGAAGGTGCAGAACTTCTTCAGCCAACAATTGATACTGTTACTTATGCTGATGGAACTACAGAAGAAGTGAATGGATATGATGTTCCTGTAGAAGCGTTGGATAAGGAATTTGATCTTGCGATTATCGGTACAAAGCAGAAATGGTATGACCATAAGGTAAGTGTATCTGATCCTCAGGCAGAATAGTGTGAAGAATTATCAGAGCATTATCACATATTTAATATGCGATAGTGCTCTTTTTTTGTGCAGAATATTCCACAATGGGGGTTGAATGTGTTATACTGGAACAAAATGAAAGTTGCAGAAATAAGGAGGAATTCTTAATGAAACAGACTTTATCACTTGAAATAACAAAACCACAATATGTTGTGACTACAGATATTACATTTGCACAGGTAGATTCCTGGTATGGACATTGCCGCAGAGACTTGAAAATGGATCTGATTTATCCAGAAGATTCTACAGGAAAGGTATATCCGTGCATTGTATGGATCTGTGGAGGCGGATGGCTTCGACTGGATAAGTCAGCCCACCTTGCATATTTATCCAGGCTCGCAGAGAGGGGATTTGCAGTAGCCAGCGTAGAGTATCGTACTTCCAATGAGGGAGTCTACCCGATGCAGTTACAGGATGTCAAAGCAGCAATCCGTTATCTGAGAGCACATGCTGAAAGATTTCGCATTGATACAGACCGGGTTGGCGTTATGGGAGAATCTGCGGGAGGATATCTTACCTGTATGGCTGCGCTGGACAACGATCCTGCCAATGATGTAGGAGACTACCTTGACCAATCGAGTCAAGTGCAGGCTGCCTGCCCTTGGTATCCACCTACGAATGTGTCTTCTTTTCCTTATGATGATGTTGTAAAAGCTGCCATGTCACCAGAATCACAGCTTCTTGGATATAATGTGATGACGAATAAGAAGGATGCAGTAAAGCAGTCTCCGGTATCCAGAGTGACACCAGCGGCACCACCATTTCTGATCATACATGGAACGCAAGACCGTACAGTGCCTTTTACCCAGAGTGAAGAGTTGTATGATGTATTGGAGAAGGCTGGATGTGACGTAACACTTCTTGCGCTGGACGGAGCAGACCATGCAGATCTTATGTTTTTCCAGGATGAGACATGGGAGAGAATCGTGCAGTTCTTTGCAGATAAACTTTAAATACGGATTCAGATCGGCTGGATTCCATGGCAGGTTTCTTCCGGTAATAATGGGAGTGTGCCGGTATCTCTCACAAATAATAAGTAGAAGGGAATTTTCGTGAATCATGAAAAAGAAAATGAATCATGATAATCTGATAGATTCAGACAAATCAGAGAATATTACAAAATCCGGGAAAAAGAGGTCCATGAGTCAGGAGATTCGGTGGGATAAGCTGGATAATACAGCCAATCTCTTCCCTGTTATTGCAGGGGAGAGTATGAGTAATGTCTACCGGATCAGTGTAACGCTGACCGAGCTTGTGGACCATGAGCTATTACAGGAAGCCCTGGATATTGTCTTACCGAAGTTTGATGGTTTTAATCTTCGTCTGCAAAAAGGCATTTTCTGGTATTATTTTGAGGAAAATGGCAATCCTGCTCCTAAAGTAAAAGAAGAGAATACCTATCCCTGCCGTTTTATTGTGCAGAATAAAAACAAACATTATCTGTTCAGAGTCACATATTTTAAATATCGTATCAATCTGGAAGTATTTCATGTATTGACAGATGGTATGGGTGGCATCAACTTCCTGAAAGAACTGACTTATCAGTATCTGCGCCTGTGTCATCCTGAGATCAGGGAAAAGGTAGGGGATGACCTGAACTGTGGCACATCCCTGAACCGTGAGGACAGCTTTATCAAAAACTATAGGAAAAGCTCATCCAAGCCGTATCAGACACAGAAAGCATATCTTGTTAAGGGAGAGAAGCTTCTTCCAGGTGAGTTTGGCGTAATGCACGGATATATGAAGATTCCTGCATTAAAGGAAGTATGTCACAAATATGGTGTCAGCATTAATGAGTATCTCGTTGGTGTGTTTGTATACAGTGTATATCAGGAATGTCTCAAGGGAATGCCTTCGGATAAACCGATCCGTGTGGCAGTTCCTGTAAATTTGCGTCCGTATTTTGCTTCCAACACTACGAAGAATTTCTTCGTAATGGTATCTGCAGAGTTCCATCCTACCAAGGAAGATTACACATTTGAAGAAATATTGCAGACTGTGCGTGAGAGTCTGAAAGCACAGATCAATAAGGAAAATCTGGAGAAGCTTTTCTCTTATAATGTGTCCAATGAGAAAGTATGGATTGCAAGAATCGCACCGCTTTTCCTCAAAAATCTGGCTATGAAGATTGTGTATACCCAATCTGCACTGGCTAATACGACCACCATAACCAACATTGGTAATATCGGGGTGGAGGATGTATATAAGCCTTATATAGAAATGTTCCACGCGTTCCTTGCAATGTCAAAAGGACAGCATATCAAGGGAACAATCTGTTCGTATGATGATACTCTGGTATTTACGTTCAGCTATGATTTGCAGGACACTGGCATTCAGAAGGTCTTTTTCCGTAAAATTGCGGCTGACGGTATAGAAGTACAGTTAGACAGTAACAGTGGATTGTAAGAGGATAGGAATATGAGTAGATGTAAACAATGTAATATTGAAATATTAGAACCGACGGAGCGATGCCCTTTGTGTAATTCTGTACTGGAGAAATCAGAGGATCTGGAGGCTATGTATCCGCAGATTCATCAGAAGGCAAGGGCTTTTACCATGATATTAAGAGTCTACAGCTTTCTTGCCATTACCATTGAACTGATTTTATTTACTCTGGCATTCTTTGCGAAAATCAGTTATCTGACTGTACTGATTCCAGCACTGTTTCTATTCTATATCTATATGGTGCTGCGTTTTGCAGTCATAGGAAAGAGCGGTCACAGGGCAAAAATCATTGTACTGGCATTTCTTGCAGTTGCGATCATGGTTGCACTGGATTATATACGCGGCTTCAATGGATGGTCTATTAATTACGTATTTCCTTCGGCAGTTATTGCAGTAGATGTAGGTATTCTGCTCTTGATTTTTATTAACAAACGAAACTGGCAGAGCTATGTTATGCCGGAGTTGTTTATGATTCTGGTAAGTTTGGCTGGAATTCTTTTGAGAGCGTTGGATATTATTACACATCCTTTGGCTATCATTATCGCACTGGATTTCTCCGTGCTTTTGTTCCTGGGAACGATCATCATTGGAGGACGGCGTGCCAGAATGGAACTAAAGAGAAGATTTCATATTAAATAAACATAGAGTGGAGTATTAAATCATGACCAAAGAAAAAGATCAGGCTTTCTATTCAAAGCTGTGGGGTCTTATGATCCCAATCCTGCTGCAGAACCTTATGCTGGCGATGGTGGCTGTAGCAGATGCATTTATGCTTGGAGGACTGGATCAGAATTATATGTCTGCAGTCTCTCTCGCAACGCAGATACAGTTTATACAAAATATGTTTCTTGCGGCGGCAACAGCCAGCCTTGGGATACTCGGAGCACAGTATTGGGGAAAAGGCGATATTACTACACTGGATGATATATTCTGCATGGCATTAAGATTATGCGGACTGGTCTCTGTTATATTCTTTTGTGCCTGTATGTTTATCCCGGATAAGCTGATGCTGATATTTACCAATGAAACAGTATTGATAGGACATGGCGTGGATTATCTGCGTATAGCAGGATTTTCCTATCTCCTGACGGGGATTTCACAGTGTTATCTTGTTATTATGAAGACGAGTGAACACGCCAGAACCACAGCAATTATCAGTTCTGCCACAGTATGTATCAATATTGTGCTCAATGCAGTGCTGATATTTGGGGGATTTGGAATACCTGCGCTGAATGTGCGTGGAGCAGCCATAGCAACACTGATATCCAGAATTATAGAATTGACTGTATCAGTCATCGTATCATACAGACCAGGATACATACATCCATACATAGGGCGGCTTTTTAAAAGAAATAAGCAGCTGGCACAGGATTTTCGCAAGTGTGCTCTGCCACTTCTTGGAGCGTGTCTTTTCTGGGGAATTGGATTTACCTCGTATTCTTCCTTTATGGGACATTTGGGAACCGATGCGGCGGCAGCCAATTCTGTTGCGGCAGTTGTCCGTGATATTATATGCTGTTTCAGCGCAGGAATCTCCAGTGCTGCAGGAATTATGATCGGTAATGAGCTTGGAGCCGGTAATCTGGAGCGCGGCAAGGCATATGGCATCCGTATGTTGAAGATTTCTATGGCATGCGGGGCTACCATGTCTCTGCTTATGGGGATATCGGCACCGGTCATTCTTCATTTCGTAAAACTGACTCCCCAGGCAGCTATTTACCTGAAAGGAATGTTTGGTGTAATTGCCTTTTATATGATCGGACGTTCTATTAATGATGTTACGATTAATGGTATATTTGGAGCCGGTGGAGATACTATGTTTGATATGTACAGTCTGGCGGTCTGCATGTGGTGTCTGGCGATTCCACTGGCTGCAATCGGAACCTATGTACTGCACTGGCCGGTAGTGGTAGTCTATGCCTGCACATGCATTGATGAAGTAGGCAAGATTCCGTGGGTTCTGCTCCATTTTAGAAAATATAAATGGGTAAAAGATTTAACGAGATAGATTTTGTGCTATACTGTAAGTACATTAATATAAATTGGAGGAAATTATGAGTATAAAAGAAGAAATTCATGCATTATCAGATGAAATGATAACAAATCTTGGAAGACTGGTTGCGATTGACTCACAGCTTGGTACTCCCGCAGAAGGAATGCCCTTTGGTGAAGGACCTGCCAAGGCTCTCAGTGAAGGACTTAAAATAGCACAGGAGCTTGGCTTCCACACTGTGAACCTGGATAATTACTGTGGATATGCAGAAATGGGAGAAGGTGAAGAAATCGTAGGTATCGCCGGACATCTGGATATTGTTCCTGTAGGCGGCGACTGGACACATGATCCTTTTAAACTGACCCGCGAGGGTGATTATGTATATGGCCGCGGTACAACGGATGATAAAGGTCCGGTTCTGGAAGCGCTGTATGCCATGAAGCTTCTGCGTGATTCTGGTGTTAAGCTTAACAAAAGAGTACGTCTTATCATGGGATGTAATGAAGAGACAGGTTCCAAGTGTATGGAACATTATAATGAAGTAGCAGAGGAACTTTCCTGTGGATTTACCCCGGATGCCAATTTCCCCTGTATTCATGGAGAAAAGGGACATATGTCCATGATGGCGTATTCAAAGAATACGAAGATTATTTCCATGAATGGCGGTTTTGTATCCAATGCCGTATGTGATACCTGTACCACAGTAATCCCGGCATCGGCAGGAATGAAGGACAAGCTGGAAGAAGCACTCTCCCAGACTGGACTGAAAGAATATAAGGTAACAGAGCAAAATGGTCAGATCAGTATCTATGCAAAGGGTATACCGGCGCATGCAAGTACACCGACTCTTGGAGTCAATGCCGCAGGCGTAACCTTTGAATGCCTTGAAAAGGCTGGTTTTGAAGATGATTTTGTGAAATTCTATAATTCTCATCTTGGAACAGCCTGCGATGGTTCAGGAATTGGTCTGAAATTTGAAGATGAGTATGGTGATCTGACGTTTTGTAATGGAATCGTCAAGACTGAGGATGGGGTAATCTCCTGTACAATTGATATCAGAGTACCGGTTACATTAAAGGCACAGCAGGTTCGTAAGATGTGTGAAGGCAGACTCGAAGATGAGAATGGACGAATCGAGATCATTGAGATCGGTGATCCATTGTTCTTCCCAAGACAATCTCCACTTGTAGAAGCTCTGTATAAGGCATATGTAGATGTAACAGGCGATAAAGAAAATGAACCTATGGTAATAGGTGGTGGAACCTATGCCAAATCATTGAAGAACATCATTGCATTTGGACCGGAGAAACTGGGAATAGATTACCGTATTCACAGTGCTGATGAATATATTCTTGTATCAGGAATGGAAGAAGCAGTTCTGATCTATATGGAAGCAATCAGAAACCTGCTCGCAATCTAGAAAAGGCACAAGTAAGATAAGTAAAATGATGTATGTTGAAAAAAAGCTATAGTATGATGGATAAGAATGGAATCCTGTATGGAATTGGGGTAGGACCGGGAGAGCCGGAGCTTATGACGCTCAAAGCATTGCGGATCATTCGCAGCTGTGATGTGATCGTACTTCCGGCAGCGTCAAAGGAAGCATGTTATGCATATAAAATCGCATATGAGGTATGTCCTGAAATAGAAGAGAAAATTTTGATGTGCATGCCTTTTCCAATGATTCAGGATGAAGAAGAGCTGGAGCTGGCGCATGAGAAGAATTATCATGAGATAGAGGATTACCTGTGCGAGGGTAAAAATGTTGGTATGCTGACGATTGGAGATCCGAGTGTGTATTCGACATATCTGTATATGCATTATCGTGCTGTTGAGGCAGATTTTCAGGCAGTTATGATCAGTGGAGTCCCTTCTTTTTGTGCATCCGCCTGTAGACTTGGAATTTCACTCGGAGAGAAGAATGAGGAAATACATATCATTCCTGCTTCTTATAGTATAGAGGAAGCTTTAAAATACAGTGGAACCTGTATATATATGAAGTCAGGCAGGCATCTGAAGGAGCTGCTTGCAGGACTGCGGGAGCAACAGGAGAAGGGACGCAGGCTAAGAGCATATGGCGTTGCAAACTGTGGAATGGAGAATGAGCAGGTTTATCAGGGACTGGATGAACTGGAGAGAGCAGAGGGATATCTTGTAACAGTAATCGTGAAAATGGAGTATTGTCTGCCCAGGAGGTTCAGGGCAGGCGTAAAGAAAGAGTGGAAAAAGATTTAACAACCGGAAGTGTACTTAAAAATATTGTGTTTTTCTCATTGCCATATTTGCTGTCCTATTTTCTACAGACATTATATGGAATGGCAGATCTGTTCATTATTGGATAATTCAATGGTGTTGACCGTATTACGGCGGTATCTGTAGGAAGTCAGGTCATGCATATGCTGACCGTTATGATCGTTGGTCTGGCGATGGGAGCAACTGTGACCATAGGTAAGGCGATTGGCGGGAAGAAGCTGTATCAGAAACCATTATTTATCTGACAATATGCTTTATTGGGATTCCATTTATTACGGCATATAATATTATCAGCTCCATTTTTCGTGGACTGGGGGATTCCAAAAGCCCCATGTATTTTATAGCAATTGCCTGTGCTGTAAATATTATATTGGACTACCTGTTTATTGGAGTACTTCATACAGATTGCATTTATTGTAATTACTGTCATTGCAAACAGAAGAGGCTTAAATGATGCTACCGCGGTAGGAATTGTTGAAAAATTCATCAGTATTGTATTCCTCGTGCCATCTACCATGCTTTCTACCGTGTCAGCCCTTTCTGCGCAGAATATTGGTGCGGGCATTCATTTCAGTTTCAGCGGGTATTTCTGTGCTTATGGCTTGTCGGGCATCTCATTTTTACATAATGTACTGTCGATTATCTGTGTGCGTATTCCTGGAGCTTACTTTGCATCACTAACTCATACTGATGGCACAGTTGAAGGAACAATAATATTTCTATTTACTCATTTTCCTGTAATCTGAGGGGAATATCCCCGTATTCTTCTTGAAAAGGGCAGCGAATCGACTGGGATTGCTATAACCCACAGCTGTAGCCACTTGTTCAATAGTTAAATTGGTACTTGAAAGAAGACTCTCCGCCTGGCTGAGTCTTTTTTCAGTAACATATTCGGTAACTGTGCAGTGATTGATCTCTTTGAACAAAGTCTTGAACTTGGTCTTGCCAAAGCATGCGATCCTGCATAATTTGTCTGTGGAGACGTCACCGCTGAAATGGTCATTTAAGTATTTATTCACTGTGTCGATAGCCCGTCTGTCCTCCTCTGATATATAGATTCCATGGGCAGAATCGGTCTTGTGACTATTGTATTCTATGATAAGGGAAATAGCCTGAGATACCATACTGTCATAGAACAGCTTGGCAGCAATGCCATCCCCCTTATAATTCCATATCCGTGACAGAAGCTTCTCCATTTCCGGGAAATCCGTACACCAGTCTATGTTACGGAACAACCGGTCAAAATCAAATTCCACATCTCCGAATTTTTCTGAGATAAATTTCTCATAATATCCACTGTAAAGCTCGATTTCAACGGTCTGAATCGGGATTTTTTTATGTATGATGGCTTTGAAATGATAGTCAATATAGTTGAGGAAACGAACCTGACCGGCAGGGATGCGTCTGTATGGGTCAAGTTCTTCCCCGGACACGGAGTAGTAATAGCATATGCTTAACCCCTCATGCCCAGGAAAATCAGCCACAATATCATCATGAAAATAGAAATTATGAATCTTAATGGCGTACTGGTCGGCTAAACTGTATATCCAAAAATAACCACCTCCGGATTCCTTGGGAACATAATAATATTCCCCCAATTGTCTGTTTTCATGAGTTCTTTTCTCAATAAATCCGCTTTCCTGAAATAATTTCTGGTATAAATTTGTGCCATTTGACGTACTCATACACATTAGCCCTTTCTTCATACACTCTAGTCATATATCTGCTGATTCTGTTGACTTTTGGCGTTAGCAGCAATAATATGCGAATAAGTTAGTAATAACTAACGTGAAAATTGTATCATACACTTTGGTCGTAAGTCAACGGCAGATATAGGAGGAGAAAATGGCTAAGAATAAGAACAAAAAAGGACTGACGGTGAAAGATCTGATTACAGCAGGTGTATTTTCGGCACTACTGTTAGTCTCAAATGCATTAGGCGGGGGATTGTTTGCGGTTAATCCTGCACTGACCTTTTACTATCCAATTGCAGGAGCGGTTCTTGGAGGTCCGATCTTTATGCTTCTACTGGCAAAAGTGCCTAAGAGAGGTGCTTTAACGATTGTAGGTGTCGTTGCCTGCATACTGGGTTTTGTAACAGGTATGCACTGGGGAATGGATCTGGGCTGCCTGATTATGCTCACAGTTGCAGACATCCTTGCAGGAATTGGACAGTATAGAAACAAGGGACTGAACATTCTGGCGTATATGTGTTAATGTATCGGACCGGCTGGTTCTTATTTTGTATATTTTGCAGACCCGCAGGGATGGACAGCAACCATGTTGAAGAACGGCACGACACAGGATTACATAGATACCATGAATGCCACAGCTGGACAGGAGATTCTGGTGATTATGGTACTTGGTACTTTTATTGTTGCTGCTGTCAGTGGAACAGTTGGTAATCTGCTTATGAAGAAACAGTTTGAGAAGGCAGGAGTGGCAGCATAATGACTCTGCATTTTGACCCAAGAACGAAGTTAATATGTCTGATACTGGTTGTAATCAATACGATGTTTTTTCCATCACTGGAATGGGAGAGCATATGGATGATTTTTATCTGTCTATTTGGAATCATAAGTGGAAATGGGAAAAGGTCAATACTGTGGGGAATGTTCTATTGTCTTACGTATCTGGGCTGGAATCTTTTCCTGCATAGCGGGGCTGGGATTTCTCATGCTGTTGTGCTTGCCTGGCTTAGCCTGTTATTCAAGCTTTTTCCCTGTTGTATGATGTCAGGCATCATAATCAGGACGACACAGATCAATGATTTCCTGACTGCAATGAGTCAGTCCCATGTCCCCAAACAGGTCATTATTCCAATGGCAGTGTTGCTTCGCTATATGCCGACTCTGAAAGAAGACTGGGGATATATCAAAGATGCAATGATACTTCGCGGAGTCACACCTTCTCTTACAGGCTTTATAAAATCTCCTGTAACAACAGTGGAATGTCTGTATGTTCCGCTTTTGATTACTGCATCAAAGACAGCGGATGATCTGAGCATTGCAGCGGTCACAAGAGGAATTGAGAATCCTGATTTAAGAAGCAGTATCAGAGAGCTGCACTTTAGAGTCTACGATTATACCGCGTTGCTGCTATTTGTAGCCATGACAGTGTGTACCATATATCTTGGGGGGGAAAGGGTAAAATGATAAACCTGAGAAATGTTTCGTTTGAGTACGCCGGCAATGCTGCTGGGCGATTACAAAATATAAATATCGACATAGCAGATGGAGAGTGCGTTCTGCTATGTGGGCGTTCCGGGTGTGGCAAGACTACGATCCTTCGCCTGATTAATGGGTTGATTCCTGATTATTTTGACGGAGAATTAAAAGGCGAAGTCCTTTATAATGGGGAAAATATCTCAGAAATGGAAATGTATGAACGGGCGAAATTCGCAGGAAGTGTGTTTCAGAATCCCAGGACACAGTTTTTCAATGTAGATACGGACAGTGAGATTGCTTTTGGCATGGAAAATTTAAGCCTTCCCCGTGACCTGATGCTACAGAGAATGGATGAAATCACGGAAAGACTGAAGCTGAAAGCGCTTAGAAGACGCAGCATTTTTGAACTTTCAGGGGGAGAGAAGCAGCGGATTGCCTTTGCCAGTGTATATGCCATGCATCCAGAGGTATATCTTTTGGATGAGCCAAGCTCTAATCTTGATGCGGATTCCATTGAAGATTTAAGAGAACAACTCAGGGTAATCAAGGCAGAGGGTAAATCGATTTTGATAGCGGAACACCGGATTTACTATCTGATGGATCTGGTTGACCGCATTATTTATCTGGACAAGGGAGAGATTCAGAGGGAATTTACGAGAGAGGAATTTCTGGTTCTCTCAGAAGAGAAAAGGATTGCAATGGGGCTTCGTACGATTCATAAAAGGCAGAGCCAGGTTCCAAAGTGTCAGGGCAGTATACCAAGTCAACAGGGACTGACTTTTGATCATGTGTCTATAAAAAGAAATAAGAGAATATTACAAAGCGATATTACATTCTCAGCTGCAAAAGGCGATATTATTGGAATTATCGGAGAAAATGGCGCAGGAAAGACTACTTTCTTACGGACAATTTGTGGTCTGTATAAGGATTATGAGGGGCAGATTCTAATAGATGGAAAGCAGGCAGCGAAGAAGAAGCTGATACAGGATTCCTATATGGTAATGCAGGATGTCAACTATGAATTATTTGCAGACTCCGTGAAGAATGAATGCCGGCTGGGAATTAAAAAGGCAGATGAACAGCTGATTGATAGAACCTTACAGGAGCTGGCACTTGACCAGTTTAAGGAGAGGCATCCAAACACGCTGTCTGGAGGGCAGAAACAACGTGTGGCAGTGGCAGTAAGCCAGGTATGCGGCAAGAAGCTTCTTACCTTTGATGAACCGACAAGCGGGTTGGATTATGACAGCATGATGCAGGTTGCCAATCTGATAAGAAGGCTTGCCAAAGAAGCCATCATTATGATCGTGACGCATGATGTGGAATTTCTCAACAGTGTGTGCACACAAATCTATGAATTAAAGAGGGAGAAATAGCGTGAAAGAGAAAAAAATAAACCCGATGGGACTTTTGCTGAAATGGGCTGGCAAAGACAGAAAGTGGATTATCTTATCAGTACTTTGCGGCTTTATCAGCGGGATTCTGGGAATCGGTGCTTATATTGGTATTTATCGGTTAATGGATGCTCTGGTGAGTGGGAGCTGTAATGGTCAGGTTGTCGTGGACAATGCCATATTGATTACTACGACAGTGATTCTACGACACATTTTTCTGGGAACCTCCGGGGTATTGTCACATAAAGGAGCCTATGGGGCGCTCTTTACTGTTCGCTGTATGGTAACAGAGCACTTATCTAAAGTTCCTTTAGGTGCATTAAATGAAAAAAGAACCGGGGACATGAAAACGGTATTGAATGAAGATATTGAGAAACTGGAGCGAGGGCTGGCACATAATCTGCCGGAGTTTGTCAGTTACTTTGTAGGACCTTTTGTCATATTTTTCTATCTGTTGTCTGTGAATGTAGAGTTGGCGTTGATTTCACTGATTCCACTCTTATTTGTAATAGGAATTATGGTTCTGATGTTTGCACGTATGATGAAGGTTATGGACAGGGCAAGTGAATCTGCCAGAGATTTCAATTCTGTTATCATCGAGTATATTCACGGGATGAGGCTGATTAAGGCTTATAACATGGGAAGTGAGTCTTTTGGGAAATTCAGGGCAGCAATCATTTCAGAAAATGACCTGTGGAAAGAAATGTCTATCAAAACGGGTCCTTTATATGCGGCTTTTAACATTGCGCTTGAGTGCGGCATGGTGTTTCTGGTTCCCATAGGTGGAAGAATGTTTCTTAACAGTTCTATTCCAGCCAGTGTATTTCTGCTCTTTGCCTATGTAGGTTCCATGTATCTGACAGAGATTCTGCCTCTGCAACAGCTCGCCATGGAGCTTGCACAGGTGTTTGCCGGAGTCGGTAAGGTAAAGGAGATTCTTGACATTCCCGTGTTCGATGGGGAGAAGCCTTTTCCCGATAAGCAGGACATTACCCTGGAAGATGTGACTTTTGCCTATGATAAGGAAAAAGAAAATGTACTGGAGCATGCCAGTATGTCCATGAAACAGGGGGAAAAGGTAGCCATTGTAGGAAGGTCTGGCGCTGGCAAAAGTACGATTATACAGCTGATATCCAGATTCTATGAAGCAGATAAGGGCAATGTCTGCATAGGGGGCGTGAATGTGAAGCATATCAATTATGAAGAGCTTCTCAAACATATCGCAATCGTATTCCAGAATAATTTCATGACTTCAGGTACGGTGCTGGAAAATATCAGAATGAGCAGCGATGCTTCTCTTGAACAGGTGCGCAAAGCAGCAAAAGAAGCACAGATTGATGATTACATCATGTCTTTGCCAGAGCAGTATAATACGAAAATGGTTACGATAGCAGCCAGATTCTCTGGTGGAGAGAAGCAGCGTATCGCGATTGCCAGAGCTATTTTGAAAAATGCGCCTATTCTGATTCTGGATGAAGCGACCAGTGCTGCAGACCCTGAGAATCAGGCGCAGATCGACAAGGCAATTGCCAACCTGTGTAAGAACAAGACAGTTCTTATCGTTGCGCACAGGCTTGATGTAGTAAAGATGTGTGATAAAGTAGCAGTGGTTGAGGATAAAACAATCCGTGCTTTCGGTACGCATGAAGAAGTACTTGCAACAAACGAATACTACAAAAATGCATGGAATACATATAAGGAGGCACGAAAAGTCAGATATGAAATCGCATAATCCATTTCGCAAAAATATAAAATTTGTTCTTGGAAGCATACTTACTGTGATAGAAGGACTGATGTCCTCTGTCGTGAATTTTGCAGTATTTATACTGGTTTTCTGGTTATTAGAAGATAATATTGACCTGAATAAAATAGATACGCTTACCCTAGCAGTCATTGTCTGCTTTGCCCTGCGTTTCCTGTTCTATGGGAGTGGCTATACACTGGGGCAGATTGGTGGTGCAGCCGTTTCCAGACAGATCAGGCTGTTTTTGGGAGACAAGTGTAAGCAGATTCCTCTTGGCAGATTTACCTCCGGTAAAGCCGGAGCCTACATCAATATTCTGACAGAGAATGTAGCCAAATACGAAAGAATCCTTACGCATAAAATGCCAAACCTGATTAAAAATGGCGTCATTGCACTGATGATTACTGCTTTTGCAAGTATATTGTATATGCCCGCAGGGCTGATTATGCTGGTGGCGGTTGCACTTTTTATTCCTGAGCTTATGATTTCCTTTCAGATTGCAGATAACTATGGAGGAAGGAAAGCAGTCATTTATAATAATACCGTCAGTAGCGTAGTCAACTATATCACGGGAATCCAGACATTACGTGCCTATGGAATGACTGGTGTCAAGAATGAAGCTCTGACCAGAGATTTAAAGGAATTCAGTGATATCAATTATAATTATGAGGCGAGGGGTATTCCTGTTTCATTCTTTTTTAATATTCTGCAATGGTTGACGCTTCCGGCGATTATGATAGTTAGCAGGGGACCATGGCTTGAGGAACAGATATCCAGTGCGGATTTCATGATGCTTTGCATGGTTCCTATCCTGCTTGCCAGGATTTTGATGAGTATGGCAATAGATATCTTCAGCTTCAAGGATATGTATATTTCCAAAGAATATATCGTGAAGCTTGCAAATGAGAAGGAAGAAGTGCAGAATGATGAGCCATTTGTGCCGGACAACTATACTATTCAGTTCCGTAATGTCTTTTTCTCCTATGAAGAAGGAAAAGAAGTGCTGTCTCATGTCAATCTGGTGATTCCAGCTGGTAAACTTACGGCAGTAGTAGGTGATTCTGGTTCTGGTAAATCCACTATTATGAACCTCATAGGAAAATATTATGAACCCGATCAGGGTGAGATTTTGATAGGAAATGTCAATATCAGAGATTATCCATCAGAAGCAGTTCTGTCCAGAATCGCGCTGGTGGATCAGGATGTCTTTTTATTCGATGATACGGTAAGAGAGAATATCAGGCATGCAAGACCGGAAGCAACGGATCAGGAGATTGAAGAAGCATGTAGAAAGGCTAATTGTGAAGAATTTATCAATGCAATGCCAAAGGGGTACGACACCAGAATCGGCGAGAATGGAAGCTTCTTATCCGGTGGTGAGAGACAGCGTTTGTCTATTGCAAGAGCCATTTTGCGCGACAGTCCGATCATTCTATTGGATGAAGCCACGGCTTCTCTGGATATTGAGAATGAATTGAAGGTAAAGAGGGCAATCCAGAACCTGTTACAGGAGAACAAGACTATCGTAATGATTGCCCATACATTGCCTATTATCCGAAATGCCAATCAGATTGTTGTTGTAGATCACGGGACAGTTGCTGAAGTCGGCACTCATGATTCCCTGATTCAGAAGCAGGGGAAGTACTTTAACATGTGGAAAGCGTGACGCGGCATACTTCCTGTACCCAGCGGTCCGCATCCAGCAGTAATTCCTCATGTTGAAGATCATATTCACAGATATCCGGGTTGGCAAAATACTTCTGGTAACGCTGGAGGTATTTTGCCCCCATTTTTTTCGCATAAAAGACATGGATTGTAATGCCCGGAACCTGAATATGCTCCCCAACCTTCGTATACAGATCGGTACAGAACTGGTTTTTCATGGATTCTTTGGAAATAAACGAGAAATCCATGCCGCTGTTTACCCCCATCATATCCATAAATTTCTTCATATAGTCTGAACTGTCATTTCCCTGATTCATTTTCTTTTCAAAGACTTTCTTCAAAAGACCGCCGCCCTTACCAGTAATCAACGGGTAGAACAGGGGCATCATAATAGCAGTCTCCAGCTTCGCCAGCCACTTCGGCGCCTGATCCATATCGCTGGAGCCTATGATTGCGTGAGTAATGTGAATGTTCTGGCGGCTGACAAGCAGTGAGACGAAGGAGCCACCCAGAGAGCATCCATAGGCAGCGTAGAGTTTACCATTCAGTCGTTTTTTTATGTATGTTTCAATCTTTTCCACCTCGTCCAATTCGGAAAGAAAGGTAGACTTTTCTGTATCATCAAATCCACTATAGCTGACTACCAATGTATAGAAGTGCTCCTGCAGCTTCTCCAGTACATGTCCAAAATTGGTCTTCCAATAACAACAGGTTCCCGGAAACAGCATAATACTAGGTTTCCTGGTATCTCCAAATTCATATATCTTCATAGTGTGGTGTGCTCCTTTTAACTAATTAGTTCTAACTAACCTGAATATTAGCACCATGGATTTGCAATGTCAAGTTTCTGCCTAAATGGATTATCCATGTCTATTTTGGTATGGATAAGGGGGAGATGACGTGATACTATAGTAAGCGGTTAGAACAATCTAACATAAATTAGTTTTACCAGAGGGAAGTGGTGTAGATTTGAAAGTAAACGAAATTGCAAATCTTGGGAATAACGTAAAAACAATGATTAAAAATGAGAGTTGCACTGTCCTGATGATGAATGACGTTACAGGAGAAGGCATTATGACTGTATATCAGGTCATGCCGGGTGTGATGATCTGTTTCTCTGATATGCATATGGAGAAGTGCGATTCGGAGTTTGAATTGCAGAAGGATAAGAAGGTTCTGTGTATCGATCATTGTAGAGAGGGCAGGATTGAAATGGAGGTACAGCCCGGTGTGTTCAGCATCATGCAGGAGAATGAGCTGAGACTGGATAACAGGGAGAATCATAAGGGGACAACTTATTATCCTCTGCGGCATTATCATGGAGTGAGTGTATTCATGGATGTGGAAGAGACGCAGAAGGCACTGGATACGATGTTTCATGGATTCTCTGTGGATATTGCACAGCTGCGTATGCGGTATTGTACGCAGGATAAGCCCTATGTTATCCGTAATGATGAGGGGTTGAGCCGTATCATATCCAGTTTCTATCGAAGAAATATGGAAAGACCTGAGATATCAGCATCCAAGGAGTATTACCAGATCAAAGTAGTGGAGATGCTGCTGTATCTTGAGACAATGACGGTGGAGAACAGCAGGGAGATCAGACCTTACTATTATAAAACGCAGATGGAGAAGATCAAGGCAGTACATGCGCAGATCACAGGAGATCTCAAGACCAGATTCACTATAGAAGATCTGTCATCCATGTACGATATGCCTGCTACGACTATGAAGAAATGCTTTAAAGATGTCTACGGAGATTCCATCTACTCCTATCAGAAAAGGTACAGAGTCAATGTGGCGGCAAGTATGCTGATGCAGGATGCAGGCAGAGAGATACAGGATATAGCTGCCTGCGTCGGATATGAGAATCCAGGGAAATTCTCGGTTGCTTTCCGCAGTGTGATGGGGGTATCTCCGGCAGAATACAGAATCAGGAAAGAAGGGTAATTGAAGTGAAAAAAGAAAAAGACAGCTGGTTAGGGGTGCTGCTTAGTTATACGGATGGAAGCGGGCGCAGGATGCTCCTGTCAATCATTCTATCCATTATAAGTGTTATCAGCGGACTTATCCCATATTATTGCATATACAGGGCAATAGACCTGTATATCAGAAATATCAACAATGTTCCTATACAGGATATTATCAGATGGTGTCTCTATGCACTGTTGTTCCATGTAATTAAGATTGTGTGTTTCTCAGCATCCACCTGGATATCGCACATTGCTGCCTATCATATTCTGGAAGGGCTGAGACTCAGGCTGACAGACCGGTTCCTCAAGGCTCCGTTGGGCGATGTGGAAGGACACAGCATTGGTGAGATCAAGAGCATTATGGTGGAAAAGATCGAGAACATGGAACCGCCTATTGCGCATATGATTCCTGAGGGAAGCGGACATATATTACTGCCGGTAATCAGTATCATAGCGCTGATTGCTCTGGATTGGCGAATTGCTCTGGCGGCGCTTGTAACGGTTCCGTTATCCATGGTATTCATGATTCTTACTATGGTCATAAGCGGCAGGAGCTTTACCCAGTATGATGAATCCAATGCCCATATGAACAGTACAATTGTGGAATACATAGAAGGAATTGAAGTAATTAAGGCTTTTGGCCGAGCTGGTACTTCTTATGAGAAATATTCTAAAGCTATTCTTGACTATAAGAAGTTCGTTGTGAAATGGCTGTCCTCTACATGGATTACCATGAAAATGACCTTTGCACTGTTCCCCTCCACGCTTCTTGGGACCTTGCCGGTAGGTCTGTATCTGACAATTCACGGACAGCTTACGATATCCCAGCTGGTGCTTGCAGTGATGCTGTCCATGTCCATGGTAACGTCTTTTGCCAAGATAGAAGTGTTCATGGAGAGCATTCGTGAGATGAAGTACAACATAGAGAGTATTCAGGGATTGCTTGATATGCGGGAACTTCCTGAACCTTCCAGACGTGCGCAGATCACAAACCATGATATTCAGTTAAAGAATGTTCATTTCTCCTATACAGGAGAGGCAAAAGACGAAGTACTTCACGGGATTGATCTGGATATGCCCTCTGGAAGTTATACCGCGCTGGTCGGTCCAAGTGGCGGTGGCAAATCAACGGTTGCCAAGCTCATATCCAGATTCTGGGATGTGACTGGCGGTAAGATCACAATAGGCGGCGTGAATGTGAAGGATATGCCGCTTGACCAGCTCTCAGAAATGGTCAGCTTCGTAACACAGGATAATTTTCTGTTCCGCTGCTCCATTATGGAGAATATACGTCTCGGCAATCCGTCTGCAACCGATGAACAGGTAAAAGAAGCTGCAAGAAAAGCCTGCTGTGAGGAATTTATTGAGAAGCTTCCACAGGGCTATAATACCCCTGCTGGTGAGGCAGGTAAGCGTTTATCCGGCGGAGAGAAGCAGAGAATCGCCATTGCCAGAATCATGTTGAAAAATGCACCTATTGTTATACTGGATGAAGCAACGGCTTTTACCGATCCTGAGAATGAGGATAAACTGCAAAAAAGTATAGAAGAATTAGCTAAAGGCAAGACACTGCTCGTCATTGCCCATAGATTATCCACGATAACAGATGCAGATCAGATCGTTGTCTTAAAGAATGGACGCATAGAAGCAAAAGGAACACAGGCGCAGCTGCTTGAGAATTGCCCGCTGTATGAGAGAATGTGGCAGGCACATGTAGGAGCCAGACACTGGGCAGTTGGAGGTCAGAAAGGAGGCGAACCGATATGTTCAAGACAGTAAAACGAATCATTCACTGGTGTGGAGCTTTTAAGAAGAACTTATATATTGGTTTTGTATTTTCCTTCTTCTCAGGGTGGTTCGCTGCAATGCCTGTTATATGGGCAGCATTTCTAATAGGCAGGCTTGTAGAAAGTGCAGGAAGAGGAGAAACGGTCAGTACGGCATGGGTAGGTAAAAGCATAGGGATTCTGCTACTTTTTATCTTCCTTCGATTTCTCTTTGATTATCTGCGGGCAAGATTCCAGGAGGCAATCAGCTATGAACTGATCGCCAGAGACAGACTGGCAGTAGGAGATGCGCTAAAGAGAGTATCTCTTGGATATTTCCAGAACATGAATACCAGCACAATATTGAATTCCATTACAACAGGGCTTCATACCCTTGAGGGCATGGGAATCCGTATGATTGATAATTTTGTAGGCGGTTATCTGAATTTTGTGTGTATCCTTCTGTGGCTGACGTATATTAACTGGAAAGTTGGTCTGATTGCCATAGCAGGGGCTGTGCTGTCTCTGGTATTCCTTCTTGTTATTTCCAGATACAGTACGCAGAATGCGCCAGTCCTTGCTGAGGCGAACAGAGATCTGACCGGGGCAACACTGGAGTATGCCAGAGGTCTTGCGGTTGTAAAATCTTTTGGCAGAGCAGGGGCTTCTATGGATGCCATGAGAAAAGCCTGCAGAGACAGTCGTGATATCAACCTGAAGATAGAGTGGGGCTATATTCCTTTTAATGCGCTGCATCTTCTGGCACTGAAGACAGCAAGTGTGGCAATTTCCGTTGCGGCTTTTTATCTTGGAATTACTGGTCAGCTTGATTTTACTTCTGTGATTCTGGTAGTGCTGCTGTCATTCCATGTATTTGGTTCACTGGAGCCGATATCTGACTGTGCACATGTACTGGCAATCATAGATGACGCGTTGAATCATCTGGATGCGCTGACAGGAGAATCTTTTATTGATGCAGATGGCAGACAAATAAAGATTGACCATTACAATATCGAATTCAGAAATGTTGACTTTTCCTATGGAGAGGGACAAAGCAGGAGACAGGTGCTTCAAAATGTCAGCTTCAAAATCCCTCAAAATACGGTGACTGCAATCGTAGGTCCATCGGGAAGTGGCAAATCTACCATATGTAATCTGATCGCCAGATTCTATGACGTAGATTGTGGAAGTGTTAGCGTAGGAGGACACAATGTGAAAGAATTCACATGCGACAGCCTTTTGTCTAATATATCCATGGTATTCCAGAATGTTTATCTGTTTCACGATACCATAAGAAACAACATATGCTTTGGCAAGCCGGATGCAACGCAGGAAGAAATGATAGAAGCGGCGAAAAAGGCATGCTGTCATGACTTCATTATGGAATTGCCGGATGGTTATGATACGGTGATCGGAGAGGGCGGAGGAAGCCTGTCCGGAGGTGAGAAACAGCGTATCTCCATAGCAAGAGCGATATTGAAGGACGCACCAATCATCATACTGGATGAGGCAACAGCCAGTGTTGATCCTGAGAATGAACATCTCATTCAGGCAGCAATATCTGAACTTACCAGAGGGAAAACAATTGTAACGATTGCGCACAGACTGGCAACGATTGAACAGGCAGACCAGATACTGGTTGTTGATGACGGACAGATTGTCCAGAGCGGAACCCACAATCAACTTGTGCAGGTTCCGGGAAAATATAAAGATTTCGTAGACATCAGAAGTAAATCAGAAGGGTGGAAGTTAGCATGAAACAGTTACGATAGGTATATTAGAATTACTAATTCCCTTTGTATTCCTACACAAAAGTGATAAAATATTTACTATAAGAGAGTGAAAGGGGTACGAGGAATATGAAATACGTAGATATGCCGCTTGCCATGTGGCTGATATTTGCAAAATCATTCAGAAACAATCTGACAACTGTCTTGGGAATCGAGCCAGCTAAGGCAAAGGAGATTACAAAAAAGGCGAAACGCAAATATAAAGAAATCATAGCCAGGATTCCTGAGTTCGAGAAGAAAGACAGATTCAAGATGAACCTGATAAACTGTGCCATGTTTTCAGCATTTCTGCTTACAATGCCTACACTTCCAGATGTAGATGCAGCAACAGAATATTATAAAAAGTCCATGATGACAGGTCTTATGGAGTGGTTCTGCAGACAGAGCGGTAAAAGCCAATATTCTCCATCAGATATTCGCGGAATGCAGGAAATGGCAGCACTCAGAGCCGGTGACAGAAACCCTTATTCCTGGAATATGGATTTCCGGGAATATGAAGATGGAAGCGGCTACGAAGCGAAATTCTATACCTGTGGAATCTGCACACTTATGACAGAACTGGGATTAAAGCAGCTGATTCCTGCTATGTGCTGCCTTGACTATTCAATGAGCGAGGCTGGCGGTGTAACCAATTTCGTCAGGGAATACACATTAGCATCCGGTGGTCCTTACTGTGACTGCGGTTATAAGAAGAGATAATAACGAGTATGGTAAAAAAAGATAAACAAACATATCCACGCCCACGTAAAGAAATGCTGCGCATTATGAAAAGTGCAGATAAAGAAGGGCATATATTGGAAACGATCATAGAAGAGTTTGCGCTGCATCCCTTTTCCATGCCTGCTCTGTGGGATTGCAGGGAATATTTCTATCGTCTTGATACGAATGACTGCATAAAGAATCCCGTGCTGGTAACACACCTTGCCCTGATTTCTTCCATGGCAGGGAGACTGGATCAGGCAAAGGATTATATGAAGCTGATAGGAGAGACACCACAGCATTGGCAGCCACAGGATATGAGCCAGACAGATTTCTACAGGATTGCTCTGGAAATGGTAATGCCTTATACAAGTGATACCATGTTTCTGCGAATCGTTTTCTATTTAATTAAGGCGCAGGCAGTACCGGTCAGGGGGCTTACCCTGTCGGCATGCCGTCCGAGCATAATAAATGGATTTCGTGATTTTACAAGATATGGTCCATATCTGGTGAGACACAGGGATATCATCACAGATACCGTGCAACAGCTGTATGGAAGCGGTGGGCAGAGTGTGTATGAGATATTACTTGCAGAATGGTATTATCAGAATAATGACTGTTTCAATGCACTTGTTCTGGTAACGGGTACGATTCCCCTTATTGAACAGAATAAGGATATGCGCTGTCTGTTCGTTGCCCTGGCTCTACAGATGAAGATTCTGCTTGTGAATGGACAGACCAAGATGGCAAAGCCCTTGGTAGAGAAGATTCGTGAACGAATACATGAGACAGGCTGGGAAGAACTGACCTCCAGCTTAAATGCCCTTGCCTGCCTTGCAGCCTGCTATGATGGACGTCAGGAGGAAGTGACGCAATGGCTGGAACATACGGCGCCGGATGAGAATAAGGATATCTATATGATGGATATGTATGCGTATCTGGTGAAGATACGCTGTTATCTGCAAATGGGCAAGTATATGGTTGCGCATGTTCTGGTCAAGCAGCTTATAACTTTGCTTATACCTGGCAAAAGGCATATGGATCTGTGCGAATGTTATATGCTCTCAGCCATTATCTATTACAAAGCAGGTGAAAAAGGGCGAATGTGTGAAGAACTTGACAAATCATTAGAGCTGGCAAGGCGGTATCATTATATTCGTTTACTTGCAGATGAAGGCAGTTGTATGGTGCAGATGCTTTCTATATATCAGCAGGAGAGAGGTGCTGACGGTTTCACAGATACGATCATGGATCTTGCAGGTGAAGTGGGCAGGCATTTCCCAAATTATCTGAAATCGCCTGCAGAATATTATGAACCGCTGACCACAATGGAGAAGAACGTGTTCCGCCTGATGGCACAGGGAATGAGCAATGATGAGATTGCTGACAGGCTTGGGAAAAAGACAGGGACTGTCAAATTCCACAGTAACAACATTTTCCGAAAATTACAGGTACAGAACAGACAGCAGGCAGTCAATCGGGGAAGAGAGATCGGTCTGTTATAACTAAAATATCTGATAATTTTGTGAACTTTCTGATTAGAAAGAAATAAAATAGAAACAATCCAGGTAAATAATAAGACAAAAAGACGAAAATCCTTTAGAAATAAGGGATTTTCTGTTATATACAGGGTTAAAAGTTTGGTTAAAAGTTTAGTTTTTCTCAACCTTAGTTTGCTGTACAAACGATGTCGAGACAGATATAATAAAGTCAGAGATTGTCATTGACATAGAGCGAAAGGATTGAAAAATATGAAGAAAGTGTGGATTGGTCTGTCAATTACATGTATTTTGATAGGCATCTTGGGAACTGCGGTAGACCTGATAGAGGGAAATTCCCTGGAAGATACCGCTGTTGTACTCTTCGTGCTGGCTTTATTCGCAGCATTCTTTGGCTGGCTTGCCTGGCTCTGGAGAATCAAATCCCCTCTAAAAAGGGCAGGAGAACAGGCAGCTATGGCGGCGAACAAGGTAAAAGAAAGCAACGATGCGTACAAAGGGCTGTCCAAAGCATTAAAATGGCGCGTGTGGAAGTATCGTATTGCAGGTGCATTGATAGCTGTACTGGGTGTACGGATGTGGCCCATGGGGAACTGGAGTACCTTCTGGATATCCTTCGGAACAGTCGTGCTGATTATCGGTATTGCAATCTTTATGATGGGTTCACCGCAGGATTATAACAGTATAACTGATGCAGTCAAAATGATAGGAATGGATAGAGAACGGAAAATAGGAGAATTCTACAAAGCTTATAAGGAGATACAGACTCCGCTTGGTTCTGCCTGGCTGGGATATTTCTACACTTCTCCTTATAAATCAATGATATTCGGTCCGGATGACAGGGGACAGTTCATATACTTCTATCTCAACAGTGCAGGGAACATTGGTTATATCGGATATTCTTTTCTGGATAACGCAATAAAGGAAAAATTGACTGAACCGGTCTATCCGCCTGTGAAAGATCTGGGAGCCGATACAGCAGGACATCTCTGCTACCATACGGATGTCTTTTTCTTCCAGGACTGGTTGAAGGCAAGCATCGAGAATTACGTGAAGACAGGGCAGGTAATTCCTTTTATGGATGCTTCTCCCTCAGAGGTCTATACCTTTACCGAGGATTTCAAGCTTACCGGAGAGCACTTTGAGGTACAGGATAAGGATCAGAATACAGTCTACATAGTAGATGGCACGATGCCTCTCATTAACCTGTATATCCATGATACGGAGGGCAATGAGATATTTAAAATGACGAAGGAAATCGGACACGCGCTGGCTACTTACCGCTTTTTCTATCGGGGAGAGCCTTACGGCGTATTGGAGAAGCAGTTCACCTTCGTACGTGATACTTTCACAATGGATATTAGTGAAGGCAGGCTGGAACTGACCGAATACGCAGGAACGATTGGACATAACTTCAAGGTAACACTGAATGGTACGCTGATCGGTGCGATCATGGATGATATGGACATCACCATTGAAAATATCGTGTGGGACAATGCTTTCCTGATCGTTCATGACAGGAAGTATCTGCCGCTTATCACCGCAATGGCAGTCATGGTAACGAGAGAGCTTGCCCGTGATGAGGACGGTGGACTGACCAACCGATAAAGAGAAGAGAAAGAGAAGAGACATATGAAGAGAGAGAGACGAATAGCAGTTATACTTGCAACGCTTGCGACAACAGTCCTGTGTGGTTGTGGAGGTGCTTCCGCGATAGCCTTTTCCAACGAAGAGGCAGCCAAGGACGCACTGAATACAACCGGGACTGTGCATTTTAATGGTGATGTAAAGGCAGTCAACCAGGGGACGGATATTCTGGCTGATGGACAGGTAGCCGGGTATATGGAAGAGACAGGTTTTTTTGATACGAAATGGACAGTCTCCATTGATGGAAATACCTGGTTCTATGCGAAATTTGTAACAGATGAGCCAATCAATGAAAATACGGATACGCTTGTTTCAGCAACGACCTATGGTTTCTATGATGCAGATGACACCTGTATCGGCTATGCGCAGGAGCAGGCAGTGAAAGGCGGAAGTGGTGGTTATTACATCTGCTATATGGATGCAGATGGTAATCCCAAAGATTATTATTCCAATGAAGAAGCAACCCAGACTTATGACAGCGAAGGGAACCTTATTGCTACAGGTACTGTTGATTTTAACGGCTTCTTTGAAAGCCAGCATTGCTATGTAGAGATCACTGCGGAAGAAGACAGTACTATGCAGATGGATTTCATGGATAAGATGGCGATGTATCTCTACCTGTTTTCAGATTTTAACAGCGAACATCTTGACTGATTCTCTGTGTAGAGCTGATTCATGAGACGTGCCTAGAAAAGGGCACGTTAATTGTTATATTAGAGCAGGAATTATAAGGGGGATTACCATATGAAGAATAAGAATACATTTATTAATTGGAAACAATTGTTCAGACGGACACTTGCTGTCAGTCTGTCCGTTGCCATGCTTGGCAGTCTGGTAGATCTGTCAACGTTATCAGCTGACGCACAGACTACAGAAGAAGAGCTGACTATTGTTGCTTTTGACTCTTTATCAAAAGACATACGGGAGCAGAAACTGGAGACTGGGGCATCAGAGGATGATATCAATTTTCCCGATACGTTGACTGTAACGGTGGAAAAGACACAGACTGTAGAAAAAGATGATAAAGAAGCCGAGACAGAATCCACAGAAGAGACTACCGAGGCAATGGAAAGTACAGAGACTGAGACGGAGAGTACCGAGACTTCTACGGAGCAGACAACAGAAATGTCAGAGGAGACTGACGAAGGTTCGTCAACGGAAACGGAAGCATCTACCCAGACTTCGGAAGAAGCTTCAAGTGAAGAAGCTACACCAGAATCCAGCAGCGAAGAGACTTTCACACAGACAGATTCTGAAGAAGTACAGAAAGCCGATGAAGATGCTGACCAACAAAGTCAACAGGAAGAAAAGGCAGAAGAAACGCCAGAAGTTCAGCAGTTGGAGGATAATGCAGGAGAGAATGAGGAAGCACGAAACAGTGGTTCTCTTCTTGGTATACAGTTGTCTGCATTGGCGGCTAATCTGCTTCCTCACAAGATGATTGTTCATGCAGCCGAGTCCAATCCGGACACAGAAGCTGAGACTGCAACAGAGACGGAGAAAATCAAGCTTACAGATATCAAATGGGAGATTGATGCAGACGAAAGTGATGCAGAAGAATTCAACAGCAGCAAGAAATACAATGGCTTTTGCTATGTCTATACCCCTGTCCTGCCCGATACGGATGAAAAAGGCAATAAACTGGTGCTGGGTGAAGATGTGGAACTGCCAATGATCTATGTGCTGGTGGGAGAGTATGGAGTTGTTACGCTGGAGGATGATTTGGTCGAAGTCACCATCAATGGAACAGCTGCCAACTACAGCTCCTGGGATTCTGCGATGGAAGCTTTGCAACAGGCATCTGGTGATGGCAAATTGAATCATGCGAAAGTGGATATCCTTTTGATTCAGGATGCAACTACATCAGTAAGTGCATCTATCAATTTTAAAGATGCTGAAGTGACCTTGCATTCTGCAGGAGAGGAACAGAAAACAATTACAGGAAGTTCTTCCACTGCTTTGCTGGACATATCAAATGCGAAGAACTTTACCATTCAGGACATAAAAGTCACGAATGATACCGGATCAGTTATTAAAGTATCTGACGCAAAACTTTGCACGAATGCAAACATTGCTATAGAGGCATCCAATGCGGAAGATGGAGCAGTGAATTTACAAAACAATACAACATTGTACTTAAATGGAAATGGAAATTTTAGTGGTAAGAATCATAGTATAGTAGTGGATGGATCTGGTAATAAGATTATTGTTGGAACTGAAATAAATAAGAGTTATTCTGTAAATATTACAGGGCAGGGGAACGTAGATGTTTTTCAAAAAGGTAATATATCCGTGGCACTTTATGGAGAAAGAAATTATAATATATGGCTAAAGCCTGATTTACCAGAGGGTGTATCTTTTGAAGAAGCTATTCCGATGGATAAGAATACAGCTTCTTCTGTTGAATTTGAAGGAGACAAATATATTCTATGTGATGCAGAAATCACGGTAAATACTGTTATTTGTGCATATCAAGATTCAAATAATTCAGTTCGGAAAATTGAAAATAATGAATTTACTTATACTGGATATAAACTTCTTACTCATAATCCTGATGCGTACGGTCTGTGTGCAAATTGCGGTAAAACTGATCTTGCAAAAGCCTATGCGAATGGACATCTGCATGTTGAAGGTCTGACAGGACGTACCTATGACAGCTATCCGCAGATACTGTCATACATAACACTGGATACTGCTGATGGTACAACAAAGGAACTTGTAAAGCCGAATTATTACAATCAAAATGGGGCTACGTATTTGAACAGCCCTATAGGTGTAGGTGGTGATAATCCTCTGAACAGTGACGAAGCTGATTTTGTTGAGCATTATAAAAACAATGCAGAAATATACACCCTGATACAGGGTGAAGCTGGCTTTGATGAAGCAAAAGCACCTCAGGTCACGATCAAAGGGCGTGGTAACTATACCGGAGAGTTTACCGTTTACTTTACGATTGGGAAAGGTACGGCAAGACTGGGAGATATCAATGTCCACACAGGCAATTATAATGGACTTGAACAGTCGGCATGGGAAGTGATTCCTTTGCAATTTGAAGCTGACCCCTACGATCGATATCAGTTTACAGGGCTGAATGATGGTAAATATATTCCGGTATGCCTTGTGACAGTCTCTTACAAATGGTATGGGGATGGTACTTATAAATCAAACTACAAAGTTGAGTACAGTACGGATGATAAAAAAACCTGGATCACAGAAAAAGAATTCGGTAGCACCTATGAAGAAGGATATAAGATCACCGATGCCGGAGAATATCCTTTTTATCTCAGAATAACAGGTGAAAATGGTCTTTTTGGCACACTTACCTCTGAAAAGTATATTGCAAAGATTACACCAATAGATCTGAAATTGATGTCTGAAAATTATTATATTACTGTGGATGTATCTGAGGGTCTGGTAGCATATTATACCGGTAAGCCGGTCCTTCCTGCATCCGGGTATCAGATTACGGATAAAAGTATTGGAAATGGATATACCCTGGTAAAAGACACTGACTATACCGTATCCGGTCTTAATAATACGGATATTACAGATGATGCAACTTTGATCTTTACAGGTAAAGGGAATTATAGCGGAGAGATTCGGGCTGACAATAAATTTGCAGTTAAGTATGCGTTCTCACCTGCACAGACCACTGCATCCAAAGGCTATTGGTACAATGGGGATGTGTCTGTAAATCTTAGTGATTCAGATAATAATTCTGACACAGACGAGATTGTATACACAGACAGCATAGAATCAGGCATAAGTTTAGGCAGCAATCTGGCTGTTTATGCCTCACTGGAGGATGCTGCTAGGGGTTCTGTCTCTGGATATGCTTTTACATCAGAGGGTAAGAATACACAGACACTTTATATAAAAGACGAGGATAACGGCTATATCGGTACACCTGTGGATGTGACTGTTCAGATTGATAAGACAGCCCCTGTATGGGAAGATGCTAACGGAAATGCAGATAAATATGGCATTCAGATCAAGGAGAACTGGTGGAAGAAGCTGTTACATACAATCAGTTTCAGGCATTTTTATAATGATGCTACATTGGAGATCAAAATCCGTGCAAATGATGCGAAATACGGCATTGATACCAGTGGAGTGGATAAGTATTATTACTATATCGAAGAGGTTTCTGATGAAAATGCCATAGATAATTACAAGGTGAAAACAGCAGAAGAATTAGATCAGTTAGCGGCTGGCGGAACAGATGCGACTGTCGGTTTTGTAGAAATACAGGCGAATGGAACTTCTGCTGTTATGGTAGGTAATTTAAGCAAAGATGCTAACTATGTCATTTATGCGTATGCTGTGGATAAAGCCGGTAATAAGAGCGAATATATCTGCACAGAAGGTATTGTAAGAGATACTACGATTCCTTCATATGCGATAAATGTACCAGATGAGGAATATGTAAATGATACAGAAGGTACGTTTTCTTTTGAAGCACCAGAAGACCTGACATTATTGTACTTCTATGTGCATGCGAATGAATTTAAAACTGTGTCTGAATATGAGCAATTTGTAACAGATATGAAGGACTATTATAAAAAATTAGCGGTTAGCAGCTCTTATGAAAATAATAGATATCTTCCGCTTGCGAAAAAGGAAGATGACGGAAAATGGGCACCGAATTTTACAAATGATGGGGAAAAGGTACAGACTTCTTTTGGTTCTAAAAAAGAAATAGCTTTACATACCTGTCAGGTTCCAAAAGGTCATTATGAACTCACTATTTCAGATTTACAGCCCAGCGAAGCATGTACAGTCTGGATGGTAAGCATTGACAGAGCAGGCAATATCAGTTCCTCTCCTTTTATGAGCTTTACCACGACTAAGGCATTGCCATGGGTAGCAAAAGTATCTGTGCTGACCGGTTTTTATGGAGATAAACCACAGGATTTGACGATTACTCCCGGTGTAGCGATGTATGGTGATGTTGAGGTTCAGGGTGAATGGAAGATTACAGAGACAAATACGACGCCGTTACAGATGAATACGACGGCAACGTGTCAGGTGACTTTCATCCCGGATGCCAATCTATATCCAAATCAATTTGAAAATCATATATTCAGGGTAAGACCGGTTATCCGGAAACGTCCAATTACAATCAACGTTGCAGATATGACGATGGGTTATGGGGAAGATATACCTCAGATAACGGATGCTTCTTTTGATATTGAAGAAGGTGAAGGTAAGGGACTGGCAGGTTCAGATACGAAAGAAACCATTCAAAATACATTGTCTCTGCGTACTCTGGCAACCAGGGAATCGGATTGTGGCAAATACTCATTTACAATAAGCTCCAACAGCAGTAATTATGAAGTGATGGCGAAGTATTATGAGAATTTATCCAATTTATCCAACTCCAAGGAGGAAGGAGCTATTACAATTACAAAGGCTGCCGGAGAGATTATAAAGGATGAAGGCTTTACCGCAAGTAAGACTGTAACTTTCAAAGATTCTGCCTTTTCCTTAAATGTATCACCAAACAACAGGGAAGGAAAGCTTATATACAAAGTAAGCGATTCTAAAGACATAAACGGTGTGAGTGTAGATGATGACAGGATTCTTTCGGTATCAGATGATGGCAAGGTGACTGTCAAGAGTGCTGGAAGTGCGAAGATTACAATTTCTCTTCCTGAATCTACGAACTATACGGCAGCAATGTCTCTGACCGTGCAGGTGACAGTAAATAAGAGGGCATATACGGTAGATTCCATCAATAAGAAATATCTGTATTCAAGAGAGAATGAAGACAGTATTGACCTTTTAGCCCTGCTTCCGGCGGATTGTGGTACTGTGAATTTTGACGTGATATCAACAACAGACAGCAGCTCGTTTATTGAAGCACCACAGTATAAGGAAGGTAAGCTGGCTTATAAGCTTGCAGCGGGTAACATAGGTAATACAGCATCAATTACAGTCCCTGTAACAACAGAAAACTATACAATAAATAATAGTAATTCACTGGTCTTCAACCTTGAACTGGTGGAACAGAAGCCGTTAAAACCACAGGGTGAGATTACTTTGCAGAAAAATGAGATGACTTATGGGGAACCTTTGTCCGTACTGCAGTTTAATGAAGCAAAATTTGTGGATGCAGATACCGGAGAAGGAATAGTGGGAACACTTGCATGGAACGCTCCGGATTATAAGCTGGAAGTTGGGCAGCGCCTGGCTGAGTGGACATTTATCCCGGATAATGTGGAATACGCACCATATATTGGATATACAACTGTTACGGTCAATAAAGCAGTTCCTCACATTGTTTTCACACCGGATCCGCCAGAGCAGATGTATCGTACATCAGCATATAGCAGGGAGATTTTAAATGGACTTTCAAAAAATCCCGGTTTTGTAATAGGTGTAGACAATCAGCAGATTGGTGGTATCTGGAAATGGGAAGATGAGAACTGGACTCCGACGGTAGGACAGAGTGAGTGCAGGGTATATTTTGAGCCTCTTGATACACAGCATTATGAAAATTCAGCGATGGAGACGGTGACATTGACTGTGAAAAAGGCAAGACCTTATATACAGATTGAACCGCAGATAAGCGGTTATACGCATGGCGATACTCTGTATAGCCAGAAGCTGACAGGAAGTGCAATCTATGGTGATGGCAGAGGCAATCGTGGATCTGATGATGCATACGGAAATGAGACAATAAGCGGTACTTTCACATGGGTGACAGCGGATACGAAGCTTTCTCATCAGAATGATAATGGCAAGACCTGTGAATATGTCTTTACACCGGCTGATACAGCATCTTATGAGACTGTGAGTGGAACATTTACCATAGCAGTCAATAAAGCACAGAATCCTCCGCAGATTCCAAGCAGTAAGATAAAGGTTGACTTTTCCTGCGAACAGGTTAGTGATGTGAAGCTTCCTACTGGTTGGATATGGACTCCGGCAGAGGGACAGGATACGACTCTGACAGTGGGAAATACAATAACTGTTACAGCAACTTATACGGCATCAGATTCTGTGAATTATGAGAATTTAACAGTTGACGTGGCAATTACCCGTTCAAGCTGTGAGCATGCTAAGACGGAACGTCGTGGTGAGGTGAAAGCAAACTGTATCGCAGCTGGCAACACTGGAGAACTCTGGTGTCTCATATGTGATGAAAAGCTGATGGAAAGTACAGAAACAGCAAAAGATTCTATGAATCATGCGGCATTGACTAGTAGAGTCACAAAACAGCCGACTACTACAGAGGAAGGAGTTATGACATATGAGTGTAGCGCCTGTGGTTATACAACGACTAAGCCGATAGCTAAGATTGCTGCTAAAAATGATGCAGATGCTGGCAGTTCCAACAACAGTAATGATTCTGAAAACGACTCAGAAAGTTCTGGTTCCATGAATAATGTACACAAAGATGTGATGCAGCCCGCAAAGACAACACCTGCACTTGATCCTTCTCTGACTCCGATACTGACACCGGCTCCGATACCTGATCCTGTACAGCCCACACAACCGGCTGATAATGTGAAGAAACCTCAGCGCAAAGTCCCGACAGCACAGAATGATACGGTAGAGGAAGGCGAAGAGGCAAGACCTTTTATCCAGGGTGAGGATGATAAGGAAGGCTGGGATGTGATCAGGGCAGAATCAGCGGTATGCGCTGAAGGCGGTACAATCGTAGTAAATATGAATGGTTCAAGTGTTGTACCCGGTGATATCTTTGATATGATTAAAGGAAAAGATATTACGATGCAATTCGAGCTTGATAATGGAATCATCTGGCAGGTAAATGGCATGAGTGTTCAGAAAGAGAACATCAGTGATATTGATTTCCATGTGGCACTTGGTGAGGAGGCATCAGATACGATTCCTGTAGACCTGATCAATGCCCTGACTGGTGAGCGTTTCTCCATGAATCTGACACTTGCCTATGATGGAGCCTTTGGCTTTGAAGCAATCATGCGACTCAATGTAGGAGAAACAAATAAGGGACTTGTAGCGAACCTCTTCTATTATAATGTAAGTACAGATGCGTTGGAATTTATCTGTGCAGATGAGATAGATGAGACTGGTCAGGCAGAGCTTACTTTCACGCATGCTTCTGACTATATTATCATCCTTGATACGGTTTCGATGGAAGCGGTCGAAGAAGTAGATGAGACTCTTGTTGCAGATACAACCAGTGACAATACCGTACAGGCAACAACGACAGAAGATCATACACTTTTTATCTGGATTATTGTACTTGCCTGCATAGCAGCATTGACAGCGACAGGATTTTTGACCTTGAAGAAACGTAAAGAAGAATAGTACTATTTGGAAGAAAACGGCGATATTGTATAGCAGAGAAGCTATACGGTATCGCTGTTTTGTGTTATATTGTGCTTCATATAGCAAAGAATAAATGCATAATAAAGCATTGATGTTTTGGAAACAGTTAGGTATCATATAAATAAAAGTACGAGAGGAGAAATGTTATGAAGATGAAGAAGATTGCAGTACTAGGGGCAGGAGCAGTTGGCTCCTATGTCATTTGGGGGCTTTCTAAACGTGATGACATCAGTTTGGGTGTTGTTGCAGAGGGTGAAAGAGCCAACCGATTAAAGAACGGATGTATCATCAATGGTGTGACATATCACCCGGAAGTATGGACCCCACAGGAAGCACAGGGGGCAGATCTGCTGATTATAGCTCTGAAATATGGTGCATTGCCGGGTGCATTAGACAGTATCCGCACGATTACCGGAGAGAATACAGTTGTAATGAGCCTTATGAATGGTGTAGACAGTGAAGAGATCATTTCTACTGTAATAGACAGTTCTCATATCATTTATTCCCTGATAAAAGTAGCTTCTCATAAGGAAGGCGATGGTTTCTGCTTTAACCCGGAGACTACGATAGGAATTATTTTCGGAGAGCTTGCCGCACCATATCAGAGTGAGCGTGTGCAGGCAATCGAAGCCCTTTTTGAAGGTACTGGCTTACATTATCGTGCAACAGAACATATTAGAGAAGAGATGTGGAGCAAGTTCCGCCTGAATGTATGTAACAATCTTCCCCAGGCAATCCTCGGAGCGGGCGTTGGATGTTATCAGGACAGCGTTCATATGAAAGAAATCAGCAACGGACTCAGAAGAGAGCTGGAAGCTGTCGCAGCGGCGAAAGGAATCGACATCAGTAAGGCAGATGCTTCTTCTGGACATGGCAGCGCAGTTCCACCAACAGCCAGATACTCTACTTTACAGGATCTGGATGCAGGCCGACACACAGAGATTGATATGTTCTCAGGCGCACTGATGCGTATGGGTAAGGAGCATGGTATCCCTACACCTTATAATGAATTTGCTTACCATATCATCAAAGCCATGGAAGAGAAAAATGACGGTAAATTCGATTATACCGGTAAACAGGAAGAAACGACCTGTGCTAAGTAATACGATACAGGAAGAAAAACTATATTATGGAGGAAATTTATAATGCACATACCAGAGAATTATTTATCACCGGCAACCTGCGGTGTGATGGGAGCGGCAATGGTTCCTGTCTGGGCACACGCTGTGAAAAAAGTAAATGAAGAACTTCCAAAGGATAAGATTCCACTTCTTGGAGTGGGAGCAGCTTTTTCTTTTTTGGGTATGATGTTCAATGTACCACTCGTGGGAGGTACAACAGGGCATGCAGTGGGAGGAACGTTAATTGCGCTGTTATTTGGTCCCAATGCGGCATGTATTGCAGTATCTATAGCACTGTTATTGCAGGCAATCATCTTTGGCGATGGTGGAATCCTGGCATTTGGTGCGAATTGCTTTAATATGGCATTTGTTTTGCCCTATGTCGGCTACGCAGTTTATCGTCTGATTGTAAGAATGGCAGGTGGAGATTTGGCAAAAGACAGAGTACATTATATTGCCGCGGCAATAGGCTCTTATATTGGAATTAATGCGGCTGCATTTTGTGCCTCTGTAGAATTCGGTATTCAGCCATTGTTATTTAAGGATGCAGCCGGTAATGCCCTTTACTGTCCATATGATCTTACTGTCTCAGTCCCTGCCATGATGATTCCTCATCTTGCTGTGGCTGGAATCATTGAAGCCATATTCACCGTGGCAGTATTTGCCTTTGTGAAGAAGACCTCACCGGAGCTTACTTATGAAAGTATTCTGACAGGTGGAGAGAATGCGAATACAACAAAGAAGCATATGCCGGTGTTTGCACTGATCGCACTGCTTATTGCGGCAACGCCGCTTGGACTGTTGGCTACGGGTACAGCATGGGGCGAATGGGGCGCTGATGAAATCGCAGATATCGTAACCAATGGTTCAGCGCTTGGATATACACCGAAGGGGCTGGCAGAAGGCTGGTCATTGTCTGTGCTTATGCCTGATTATGCTGTCAGTGGAATGAATGAGGCTATTGCCTATATCTTATCGGCTTTAATCGGCGTGGCACTTCTTATCATTATATTTAAGCTGATCTCAATTCCTATGAAAGGACGAAATCATTATGCTTCCTAGTTGGATGGAAAGTGTGGATCAATATGATCCGCCAAAAGACGGCAGTAAATTTGCAGTGAAGACAATTCAGACAATTGGAAAAGCTATGTCACGTATAAAAGTCCAAAAGGGACATGAAAAGGGACGGCCTCTGCCGGCCCTTTTCAAGTTACTTGTAACAGCAGGTGGAATTCTGTTTCTGTCCATCACACAAAATAAGTTGTGTATCATGGCATATGCAGCTATACTGTTATTATATTTGTGTACATGGCCTGCGAGGGATATTTTGAACATTATGAAAGCAGGATGTGGCGCATCTGTACTGGTGCTTATTATTTTGATTCCTGCAATGTTCATACAGCCGAGTGGTATACGAAATGAATTATTGATCGTGATAAAGGTATTTTTAAGCATATCTACACTAAGTATTTTTAATCATACGACGCAGTGGAATCATATTACGGGAGCACTCAGGAAGCTGCATATTCCCGGGATTTTTATCTTTACTTTGGATATTACATTAAAGTATATTGTACTTCTGGGGAATCTGATTACAGATCTGTTGACATCCCTGCAACTGCGCTCTGTTGGCAAAAATAATAAAAAGTACAGCTCCATCGGAGGCGTCATGGGTGTTACATTTGTAAGGGGTACCGAGATGAACCAGCAAATGTATGAGGCGATGCAGTGCAGAGGATTTACGGATGATTATAGTGTGAAAAATTAATTTTCACATGCGGCTTTGTGCCGGCAGTCCCAAGCCTGCAGATTACGGAAGGACATAGTTATTAGCATGAAAATAATAGAATTGTCGGATGTGACATTTGGATATGATGAAGCTGAGCCACCGATTCTGACTCATTTCAATTTGGCAATAGAGAAGGGAACATGTATCGTCATTGAGGGCGATAATGGTTCTGGCAAGACGACACTTTTCAGAATCATCAATGGATTGTCTTTTCCTCAGAAGGGGAAATTCCTGTTTGATGGAACTGAGATCACGGAGAAATATTTAAAAGATAGCAGAAATGCTAAACTTTTTCATAAGCGAATCGGATATTTATTTCAGAATCCCGATGTCATGCTTTTTAATGCAAAAGTATATGATGAGATTGCCTTTGGACCCAGACAGATGGGCATGACAGAAGAGGAAGTAAAGCGCAGAACGCAAGATTGCATGAGAATATTTGATTTAGAGACATTAGCAGATAAAGCGCCTTATCATTTGAGCGGAGGGCAGAAGAAGAAGACTGCACTTGCAGCTATCATGTCCCTTAACCCGGAAGTCATCGTTTTGGATGAGCCTTTTGCAGGACTTGACCAGAAAAGTCAATCTATGCTGACAGCATTCATTGAGGATTTGAAAAAAGCCGGTAAAACGTTGTTGATTGCAACACATAATCCTGATGTAAAAGAAAAGCTGGCTGATGTAACGATATCACTATAGCAAGGGAGAGAAATTATGAAATCAAAGAGAATGAAAGCATTATTATTTATGAGTATGGCTGTACTTGCAACCGCCTGCGGTAAGGAAGAAGTCAATACAGCAGAGTCACAGACACAGATTACGGAAGAGGCAAGTACTGAAGCCCTGCAAACACAGACTTCGGAAGAAATAACAGGTGAAGCATTTATGCCAAATGGTTTTATCGAGGAGAAAGCACAGAAAAATGAATTTGACTCTTATGAGGAAGTGATCGGTTATCTCGAAGCAGGTCAGGCATATACCTATGTGGATGTATTGGGAAGTGAGAAACCCATATTACTGGTTACAGAGGGTACATATGATAATCAGGATGGCAAAAATGATGCAGTTTCTATTTCAGCATATGTATATCTGGAGGATGAAAATGGTGTAAGCTGTGGCTCCATGATCGCATCTGAGGGTACTGCTTATCCTATTGCCGTAAAGGACGGATTACTTTACACGGCAGGCGGACATATGATAGAAGCAGACTGTATTTCACAGGAGACTCATGCACTGATGGTAAAATCCTATATAAGCGAAGACTTTGACGAGAATGGAACAGCACATTATACAGGATTTATCAGAAGCAGCAATCAGGTATATGAGGATGGTAAAGAGATTGATGGTGCAGATGAAGATCATCAGTATCAGGCACTTTGGGATGAATATGCAGACGCAGAGATTGTGAACTTTACAGTAGTGCAATAATACCTGAAGGCATAGAGATCGAAGTTGATACGATTGAGTCTGAAAGAAGAAAGCATTTAGCAACAATAGCATGTTCTGCACTCATATTATAAACTGCCTGGAAGAAGGATTATACCCCAGCTGGGATGCACAAAATATAAATTCAGTTCATCTGGCAGAAAAGCTGGGGTATGAATTCAATCATGAATATGTAGCATGTGAGGTTGTATAAAATAAATAAACTGATTATTTCCGTGCAACAAGGTGTGCGCGGAAACCTTTCTGCTTCTCCATCGTAAGAACTGTGAAACCGGCTTTTTCTGCCATCGCAACAAATTCTGCAGTTTTATGTATTTTCACATCACCATGCCCGCACAGATTTGCCAGAGGCATTTCCAGATGATTCATCAGCCAGACCATGAAATTTGAGGAAGTATAGTCTCTCAAGACCAGACGACCACCTTTACGCAGAACACGGTATGCACTGTTGAAGAAAGCCTGCGGATTAGGGTAGTGGTGGAAACTGTTCGCACAGATAACAGCATCAAAGGAACCCTCTTCAAATGGCAGATTTTCGCTGTCTCCTACAAGAAATTCTGTATTGGATAACTTTTTTGCCTGTGCAACATGAATCATTTCAGGCGTAAGATCAAGACCGACATAGTGCTTATCAGGATATTTTTCATGAAGCAGCTGAATCATTGGTCCGGTTCCGCAGCCACAGTCGAGTACGTCATGGAATGTTTCCTTTTCCAGTTCTTCCAGAATCGGTGGATAGTCATCCTTGCACAGTTCATAGATTCCAGCGTGGCCACTGTCATAGATTTTTGCTGCCTGTGTAAATTCTTTGATAGAGAGTTCTTTATATTTTTCAGGTGTCATAGGACATTCTCCTTACATGAAATCAGTAGTTAGATGTTACTAACCACACATTATCACATATTTCAGGAAAAGTCAAAAAGGAAATAGAACATTATAGTTGACATATCTTCAGAAAACGGGTGATACATTGCATTATCTGATCATGGCGAATCAGATGCTGGTACAAAAGGCTTTGTTAGAGCAGCTCAAGAATACCGGACTTACTATCGGCCAGCCCAAAATCCTTGATTATTTAAAAGACCATGATGGAAGCAATCAGAAAGAAATTGCCAGGGTATGTTTTCTGGAGGCTGGTTCTTTAACCATTATTCTTAATAAAATGGAAGAGAAGGGACTGATTGAACGTAGAATTTTAAATGGAAACCGGCGAAGCTTTCATATCTTTTTGACAGAGGAAGGAAAAAAGAAACAGCAGTTAGTAGCCGATGTTTTTTTGGAAATAGAGAAAAAGGCGTTATCCAATATTTCTGAAAAGGAATATGAACAATTTATATCTGTATATCAGAAAATATATTCTAATTTACAAAGCAAAACAAATGAATAAAACATCAGAAAGAAGGAAATGATTGTAGGCTGCATGATTCTGAGATTTGGTGTTTATATTGAAGTAGTAGCAGATGTGGTCATGCTTCCGGGCGAGTCCTTTGTACGTGCCATTGTACAGATCTGTAATACTAACTTTGGAACGACTAAGATTATATTCGATTCATCCATGACGATCATTGCAGGTGTTCTCTCCTTTGCTTTCTGGGGAAAGCTTAATGGAGTCCGTGAGGGTACGATCATTGCAGCACTGCTTGTTGGATTTACCGCCAGATTATTCGGAAAACATCTCGGTTTTATCAAAGAATATCTTTTCCCGGAAGAGCAGAATGCAGAACAATCCAAGGCAACAGATACAGAAAATATACAAAACAAAAATGTAATAGTCATCGGCAGACAGTATGGTTCAGGTGGGCACGATATCGGAAAAATGCTGGCAGACAAGATTAATAAGGCTTGCTTCAGAAGAGTGGCACTTGCCAATTGATAAGATTATTGACCTGTTCAAGAAAGTTGCTGTTCTCGGATATATAGAAAAAGGTTATGGAATTTTCCACTGCGAAGGGGATGAAGCTGTCCTTGAAGACATTACGGAATTTCTTAATGGAAAGGGGATAAAGATTCATGCGTGAACCGAAAGATGGGTTAATTCTCTACCATGGAAGCTATTGTGAAGTAAAAGAGCCAGATCTTACTAAGTGTTCCAAGAGAAAAGATTTCGGACAGGGATTTTATCTGACTTCATCAAAGGAACAGGCAGAAAGCTTCTTAAAAATATCAAAAGAAAAGCTAGATTTCACAATTGACCTTCTTATAACAATGGCGGTTGAGGAGATTGCTGAAGAAACCGGCAAAGATAGCAAGGATGTGTTGACAGATTTCCTATGTTCCAAAACGGGTAAGGCATTATATAATAAAAACACTAGGCTATGGTGCAACGATCCATCATATATAGCTGAACTATATATGGAGGAACTCTCCAACAAATAGAATGTTTTTAGTATTATTTCTCCATGCGTTTCAGTTCTGGCAAGACGGTACACAGCATGGTGATAAAGCACAGACTGCCGCCAATGATATTGGACATCGGTTCTGCCAGGAAAACGCCAGCTGTTCCCATATGCATTGCATAGGGCATCAGATAAGTCAACGGTACAACAATAAATACTTTACGAAGCAGGGAGAAGAAAATCGCCTGCTTCTTTTTATTCAGTGATTTGAAAACGGTCTGTCCAATGTATTGCAAATCCATAAAGATAAATGCTGCAAAATATTGCTTTAGGGCTGGTATGGAATCCTGAATTAATGTTGCATCAGAGCTGAATACCTGAATCAATGCTCCTGGTGCAAGAATAATCAGACTCCACATAACAGCTGTATAGCCAAAAATCATAATCCCCATCACAATGCCTGCCTTGCGGACACGAGAGGGGCGACCAGCTCCATAATTATAGCTTAAAATCGGGGAAGTTCCTTCATTTATGGCATAAATTGGAGTCTCCACTAATTGACGTACACTGGAAACAATCGTCATAACAGAAATATAAATATCGCCGCCGGTAACAGAAAGCACATTGTTACAACAGATCGTTACAAGACTGTTTGTCAACTGCATGATAAATCCAGCTGTACCAAGACTAATGATGTTTTTCGCATAATTCAGACTTTGGGACAATTCATTCCTTCTAAGGAAGCGTACCTTTAATTCTGCTTTTTTGGTGAGAAAAATCAAAACGAATACCGCAGACAGGCACTGGGAAATTATAGTTGCTATTGCAGCACCGCATACGCCAAATCCCAAAGCAAAAATAAACAATGGATCAAGCAGTAAATTCGCAACTGCACCAATCGCAACAGAGGACATGCCAATTACAGAATAACCCTGCGCATTGATAAATGGGTTCATACCTACTGCAATCATTGAAGGTAATGTACCAATCAGGTAGATCATCATATAAGGAACAGCATAAGTCAGTGCCGCCTTGGAAGCGCCAAACAAAGTTAAAAGCGGATGCGCAAATGTAAGTCCAATGACCATTAATATGACTGCACTGAAACATAACATGGAAAAGGAAGTATTCATGATATGTATTGCCTGCTGTTCTTCCTTTTTCCCTCTGAAAATAGAAAAGAGTGGTGCGCCGCCGCTTCCAAACAGATTAGCAAACGCGCTGATAATCACGATTAACGGGAAACATAGACCTACTGCGCCAAGGGCGGCAGTTCCTACCTCTGGAATTCTGGCAATATAGATGCGGTCTACGATATTGTAAAGCAGATTTAAAATCTGGGCTACAAGCATAGGCAAGGCAGCTCCGATAATATTTCCTGTTACTGTACCATTTTCAAAGTCAATACGCTTCATTTTCTTAGTTATCCCTTTTGATTTCTTTGCTTTTCAGTATAGCAATTGTTACGATGTATGTAAATAGTGTCGATTCAATACATTTACCAGTCGATTCGTGCAGAAACTCTTTCGCGTACATCAAATTGTTATATAATACACTCAAGTAAAATAACGCCAACAGATGAGGAGGAATTCTATGAAGCGAAAAATACGGAGATTTTTAGCAGTATTACTTTCAACTGCTATGTGCTTATCCCTTGTGGCATGTGGGGACGAAGTAGTTATTACAGAAGATAATACACAGAATGCCCAGGTTACAGAAGTTACAGAACAACAGGAACCAGCATCTGAAGTACAGGAAGAAGATGGCAGTTGGGCTGTTTATTGGTATCTATGCGGAAGTGATCTGGAGACAAACGGTGGTTTCGCAACCACAGACCTCGATGAGATGCTGCAGGTTGATTTACCGGAAAATGTAAATGTGGTCATTCAGACAGGTGGTGCTGCTGTATGGCAGAACGAATATATGGACCCGGCGAAGATTCAAAGATGGCTTTATAACAGCGAAGGGCTTCAGTTGTTGGAAGAGCAGGATACGGCTAATATGGGAGAAGCGCAGACTCTGTATGAGTTTCTTGCCTTTGCCAATGAGAATTATCCTGCTGATAAGGTAGCAGTTACCTTCTGGAATCATGGCGGTGGTTCTGTAAATGGCGCAGCATTTGATGAAATTTATGGTTATGATTCCCTTGATCTGTCAGAAATGTATCAGGCTTTTGATGCAGTATGGCCAGCAGATACGGATAACCCTTCTCTGGAACTGGTTGGCTTCGACACCTGCCTGATGGCTACCATTGATGTTGCCGCAGTATTCCAGAATTTTGCAAAATATCTGGTCGCTTCGGAAGAGGTTGAACCTGGCAACGGCTGGTACTATACAGGATGGCTTGGAGCATTGGCAGATAATTCGGGTATGAACGGTGAAGATCTGGGAATTGCAATCTGCAATTCTTATTATGAAGGATGTGAAGCTGTCGGAACACAGGATCAGACAACCCTATCCGTGACAAATCTGGCAAAATTGACACCACTCTTAGATGCCTATGAGACTTTTGGTCAGGAAGCTTTCGTGGCAGCAACCGAGGAACCCGGTTTCTTTGCAGAACTTGGACGAGCTGCCGCACAGACAGAGAATTACGGTGGTAACACCAGAGAACAGGGATATACCAATATGATTGACCTGGGACACCTTGCCCGTCAGACCGCATGGATGCTTCCTTCGGCGCAGAATGTGTCCGATGCATTAGATGATTGTATTGTTTACCGCGTAGGCGGTGTCTATCGTTCCGAAGCAACCGGTCTAAGCTGTTATTATTCCTATAACGGCGATATTGATGATTTTAACGGATATATTGACATGGGAACCGGTGTTGCTTTCAAATATCTCTATGCTTATGAACTGACTGGTGAATTGGCAGATGGCGGCGAAGAATATCTGGAATCCCTGGATATTCAGGAATTGCCGGAAATTGTCACTTTGGCAGATAAAGACTGGGATAACGCACCTCTTGATGTAAATGACGAAGGAATTTCATATCTATCGTTAGGTGAAGAAGCCAACGACGTATTGGCAGGTATTGGATTTTCCCTGTACTATGTGGATCCTGATAATGACCAAATGATGTTACTTGGTACGGATAATGACTTGACTGCTGATTGGGAAAATGGTATTTTCTATGATAATTTCCGCGGTGTCTGGGGTGCGCTTGACGGTCATCTGGTTTATATGGAGCTTTCCTATGAAGGGGATGATTATAATCTGTATTCCATTCCTATTCTGCTGAATGGAGAAGAGTACAATTTACAGGTTGCATATGACTTTACAGCAGAAGAATGGTCAATTATCGGTGCAAGTCAGGGATTGGACAGCTCAGGTATGGCAAGCAAGGAACTTCGTCTTCTGGAAGAGGGCGATGAGATCACTACAATCTGGCAGCTTGCTTCCTACAGTGGCGATGATGATTTTGAAATGTATACTGCAGAAGAACTGACTGTGACCGCAGACACATCTTTTGGCGAAGCTCCTCTGTATGATGGAAGCTATGCCATGGTCTTTGAAATGTGGGATGCAGCTGGCAACTACGCATATTCTGACGCAGTCACCTTCGATTGTGCAGACGGTGAGATCTATACATCGGTATATTAATTTTGCTTTTGCAGGGGTATTATAGGTCACGGTATAGTTCTATTGGAAAATGCTTTCCACAAAGTTGAAATAAAGGGGCGAAAGAATCGCCCCTTGAATTTCTTATAAGTTCCATTTGTAACTTTTGATATAGATACTGATTATGACCAGAATACTTCCCATCAATACAAAACACCATTTTACAGCGGCAAGACTAAACATGGATGATAAAAACAGAGCAGCTATCTCTACAATATTAACTCCCATATTCATGGCAGACAGAGATGCGGCTCTGTTTTCGTGCATGTTGAGATCATCTATCAGCTTATTTTCCCTCTCCACAATCAGATATTCTGCCACAGACACCAGGAGAGGGGTAATACACATCACAATAATGCTGACAACCTTGTTTTGCAGGATTCCAAGCATAACGACTGCCAGACCGGACAATGCGCAAAAGACTGTAAAAAGTCTTGTTTTTACTACTTTTTCTCCCCATGACACAATAGGTTCCGCAAGCATCTCTATCAGGGAATAGCCAAGAATGATTCCAGATATCCATTCCTCTGATATGCCCAGACTGGTCAATTTTTCAACATAAAAGAAATTGATAAGAATCCATATCACACTAAAAATTGAAAGAATAAGCATAATGCTTCTGGAATTATGGTTTTTAAACAGCTCCATTATTTTGCTTATGTCATGAGAATGATTTTTTCCGCCCGTCTCACATGGACTTTTTTCATCTAGCCCAATTGCAAAAAGCACAGCCAAAATTCCTGATACTATAGTGGATATAAGCAAACCGTCCATATCAAAGTATTGATATATGAATACATATGTAATTGTACTGATTATAAATCCAATGGTTCCATAATTCGCAGAATGCGCTGATTTTTTGACAAAAGCTGTCTCTCCATATGTACTGTATATGTAGGCTTCACAGGCCCCCGAAGACAGACAGCCTCCTATTCCTTCCATAACAGCTTCCAGCACAAACAACCAGATAGAATGAAAGGCGAATGCCAGTAAAAGGGTAATACGGGACAAAAGCATGGTTATCTGTGCTGAAATAATTGATTTTTTGTATCCTATTTTATCTGTTATAAAACCAGTGGGAATCTCTCCGACAAAAACAGCGAGAGACAGTAACGCCTGAAGCATGAAAAATGTTGCATTTGAAACACCTGCCTGCGTCCTGATAAGCAGTGCCACAGGTGCATAAAAGATAAGTCCATTAAAAAAACAGACTCCGTCGTAGTTATCAAATTTTTTAAACATAAAACCTCCTTATTTACCAATCAAAAAGTAAGAAAACCAGACCACAAAAGTGCAGTCTCATTTTCACCATATTGAATTAGCAAATAATCAATGTTTCATGTTGTGGATAACCTCCGAATCTGTCCTATACAAGAATTAAGTCTAGCATAGTGGCTTGAATCCGTCAATTGCAATTATCTGCATGTTTCTTATAAGTCCCAGCGTTTTAGAGCACTATGACTGCATACTTGCATGATATAATTCCATAAAATAAGCATTCGTGCGCATCAGTTCTTCAAAACTTCCTTGTCCGACAATCTGTCCATCCCTAAAAAGAATAATTCTGTCAAAGTCGGCAATAGAGCTTAGTCTATGTGCAATGGCAATGACCGTTTTCTCCTGTAGCTTATGCATGACTGCGTTCATTACATTTTCTTCGGTTAAATTATCCATCGCAGAGGTTGCTTCATCTAAAATAACAAGTTCGGCATCCTGAAACCACAGTCGCGCCAATGCAAGTCTTTGCTTTTCTCCACCTGACAGGCAGGTTCCTTTTTCTCCAATCTCTGTGTTGAAGCCTTCTTTTAAGTTCCCAGCCAGATAAGATAATTGCACCTCACTCAATGCCTTTAGCATCTGCTCTTTGGACACCTTTTTCTCAAATACCAGATTTTCCTGTATTGTTCCGTCAAAGACCGGAGCATCCTGTGATATATAACTGACTTTATCATACAAATCATTAAGACAAATATCACTTAACTCCATTTCTCCTAAACGGATATGCCCTTTATTATATTTGAGCAATCCCAATAATATCTTAATCAGCGTTGATTTGCCGGACCCGCTTGCTCCCACAAAAGCTATTTTTTCACCTTTTTGGATAGACAGGCATAGGTTATCAAGGATTAATCGGTCTTCATATTGGAATGATAGGTTTTTAATTGTGATTTCTCCGATACCATCATGTATTACATTACCTTTTGTCAGTTGCCCATCATCTTTTACATTCAGAAATTCTTCAAATCGCACATAAGTCTCCTTGTCCAATTTATACTGAACATAGAGTACATTAAAAATCGCAATGGGAGTATAGGCATTTTCAATCAATGTGATCAGTGCAACTACAGAGCCTACTGTAAGATTCTTGGATTTCCATGCGTAAATCAAAATACCAACATCCAGCAACGCCACCAGTAATGCAAATATTGTAAAAAAAGCTTCATGAATCATGTTCATCTTCACTTTTGATGTAACGATATCTTCTTTAGCTTTATGAGTCTTTTTTATTTCATTTGGAAACTGCTTATTCATGCGAAATACCAGCATTTCCATAAAGCCTCTGACTAAATAATGATTTAACAGTTCTTCACTGTTCAAAATCTTTTCTTTTATCTGATAAAGAAATTTTAGCAGAATATTGGTAATGATAAAAATAACTGCATAGCCCACAAGTAATGCATAGGTAATCTTTTTATCTATTTTCCAGATAAAGTACACACTAAAAGCAATAGTAGGAATCAGTTCACGAATCAGGCACAGCCAGAAATCAAACAGTACATTTCTTCCTGCTGATGAGCCATTCTCAATTCTCTGAACAAGCTTACCCGTACCGATTTTCTGATATTCTGTATAGTCTATGGTGCTTATTTTTTGAAGCGATAACAGCTTAAAATCCAGATAAATCCCGTGTTCCAGTTTCTTTTCCGGATACTGCTCCAAATAATTCATACAATAGTTTACCACCAGAATGCCTCCATATACCGCAATTCCAGAAACTGCAAGGGTTCTATCTGCCAGTCCATCAATAATCTTTTGGAAATAATCGGCTTTATAATTCGCCATAAATGAATTAAATATACCCAGCCCAATGTAGACCAATACCCATATTCTGTTTTTCTTTAATACTTCTTTTATATAACGCATAACTAACTGTACTCCTTAATATTTTTCTATTATCAGAGCAGTACAGTCAATGCCTGCCAGCAAGTTTCTTCCTAACCTCAGCACAATCTGCCAACAGTTTACATCAACTGTACTGAGTAGTTACCTCGGATATACTGCATAGCGCATTCACCTCTTTCGGTTAAGATACTTTCAATATATCATAACAAAACTAAATATTCTACTGATTTCAAGATTAGTCCGTAAATAGAAGATTGACACAAATAAATGTGGAACATATAATATACTCATAAGAAAGTAACTCATGAGTATATTTGGTGGAGGAATGTATGGAAAAATTCTACTGTCGTGAAGAGGAATTGCGAAAGCTGAACAAAAGATATCATGCCGGTGACTTTGAATGCATTATTATATATGGCCGCCGCCGTGTTGGAAAGACAACATTGATCAATGAATTCTGCAAGGATAAACCGACTATATTCTTTTCAGCATTAAATACTACAGAAATTGAAAATCTGGAATCTTTATCAAAGTCTATCATGAATTATGAGCGACCTGATATGGATGTAACCCCTGAATTCAAGACATATGATGCTGCCCTGGATGAATTGACAGCACTTGCCACGCATGAACGAATCGTTTTTGTAATTGATGAATATCCATATCTGGCGAAAGCAAAACCATCTATTTCTGCAATGCTTCAGCATATTATTGACCATAAATGGAATAACTCAAAAATGTTCCTCATTTTATGTGGATCATCCATGAGCTTTATGGAAAATCAGGTTCTTGGTCAGGAAAGCCCCTTATATGGAAGAAGAACAGGGCAGTTTAAGATAGCTCCACTTGATTACAAAGAATCGGCTGTATTCCACCCAGATCTTTCAAATGAAGACAATGCACTGATCTATGGAATTACCGGCGGTGTCCCTCATTATATCAATAAGCTGGGGGTAAAAGAGAGCGTGGATGAGGCATTACTTGACAATTTCTTTGACAGATCCAGCTACTTATATGAAGAACCGGCAAATCTCCTGAAACAGGAGCTGCGTGAACCGGCTATTTATAATGCCATTATCACGGCAATAGCACAGGGAGCTTCACGGATGAATGACATAGCGTTAAAGACAGGACAGGAAAACTCTGTAGTCTCAAAATACCTTGGTACACTAATAGATCTAGGTATTGTAAAGAAAGAAACTCCCGTCACGGAAAAAATCGGAAAAAAGACTATATATGAGCTGGCAGACAACTTCTTCCGATTCTGGTATCGTTTTGTACCGGCAAATATGAGCGCCATTGATTCAGGCAGAATCCAGAAATCATATGCAAATTCGATAAAAAAGAATCTGCCTGATTACATGGGATTGACTTTTGAACACATGTGCCGCGATTATCTGCTATATTATGAGAAAGACCTTCCTATTGAGCTAAATCAGGTTGGACAGTGGTGGGGAACTGATAATAAGAATAAAAAGCAGGTACAGATAGACATCGTTGGTACTCCAGTGAAAGGTGATGAATATATCATTGGTTCCTGTAAATACCAAAATGAGAAGATTGGATTAGATGAACTGGAGCTGATCCGGGAATATGCACAAGTCTTTGGTAAAGGTAAAAAATATTATTACTATATCTTCTCAAAAGGTGGTTTTACAGAGGGACTTATCCAAGCCCAAAATCGCAGAGAAGTGAAATTAATCGGATTGGATGACTTGTACGCATAATGGAGTAATTTCTACTAAAAAAAGATTAGGAGCGCAAAATCCCATGTCCTTTTTATTGGAACAGCAAGTTGCGATGCAGAAGGATATATAGAAGCAATCACCAAAGAATGGACAAGTCTGGGCTGTGATGTAAAAAGTCTTTCGCTCACTTCAAAGTCCTATCGTGACAAAGAAATAGACCAGCTTCTATCCTGGGCAGATATTATCTATGTTGGCGGCGGTGACACCATTTCTATGATGCAGACATGGAAAAAATATGGTGTAGATGAGAAATTAAAGCAAATATATGAGAAAGATTCGGCAGTACTAACAGGAATTAGTGCCGGCGCAATTTGTTGGTTTTATTGCGGTCATAGCGACAGCGAAGCTTCACATAATAAAGATGATGAAAGATACTGCTGGGCTACTGGAATGCTGGATATTTTTCATATGGCATACTGGATTTGTAATAACTATTTCATAATACCAGCATTTTATTGCCTAGATTAGATGAGTCTGATCTGGACATTTTTGTGTATGTAATAAGCAATTCCATTTAATTAAGTGATAAAAGCGGGGCAAAATGCATATAATAAAATCAGAAAAACGGGGCAAAATATTATAATATATGTTGAAAAAACGGGGCAAAAAAGATATTATTAAGAGGGAGGATAGCATTTATGTATAGAAAAGACTCTATTATCATAGAAGAATGGCTAAAAAGTTCTAACAAGGCATTGTTAGTAACAGGAGCCAGACAGATTGGAAAGACCTGGCTTATAAGAGAAGAAATTGCCCAAAGCGGATATACCAAGTTTGAAGTAAATTTCATAGATCAGCCGGACTTGGTTGATTATCTCAATGCAAAGATGAGTGCAGATGAGTTTCTGGTGAAATTGAAAATGATTATGCCGGAAGATTGTAAGCCGCAGGAAACCATTGTTTTTTTTGATGAGATACAGAAATGCCCGGAAATAGTAACAAAGATAAAATTCCTTGTAGAAGAGGGAAGCTTTAAATATGTAATGAGCGGATCACTATTAGGAGTAGAACTCAAGGGAATAGCATCGGTTCCAGTAGGATATTTAACTGTTCTGAGAATGTATCCTATGGATTTTGAAGAGTTTATGATAGCGAATAATGTGTCAGAAATGACATTGCAAATGCTGAAAGAAAAATTTGAAACATGCCAACCTGTAGACGAATTCATACATCAGAAACTATTGTCACTGTTTTTTATCTATCTTATTGTCGGTGGAATGCCGGATGCGGTAAAAACTTATATTGCTACAAAAGATATCCGGGAAGTTGATAAAGTACAACGAGATATCGTAACATTATACAAGGAAGACTTTTCGCAATATGAAAGTGAAGATAAGAAACTGAAACTGATATCCATTTATGATATCATCCCGGCAGAACTGAACAAACAGAATAAAAAATTTGTATTTACGATGCTGGATAAAGAATTAAAGTTTGACAGATATGAAAACAGCTTTTTATGGTTGAAGGATGCCGGAGTTGCTTTGCCTGTGTATAACGTAGAAGCTCCCACCATTCCTCTCAAAACGAGTAAGAGCAGTAATGTGTTCCGGCTTTTTTCGAATGATACGGGATTGCTTACCAGCGCATACCCTGCAGAAACCAAAATAGAACTGATCAATAAGAACAGTGAAGTAAATAATGGCGCTCATTTTGAAAATGCTGTGGCACAGCAATTAACAGCCAATGGACTGGAACCTTATTTCTGCAAAAAGAAAAATCTGGGAGAACTGGATGTTGTGGTTGAGATAGGTGGAAAAGTTGTTCCCATAGAGGTGAAATCCGGAAAAGCTTACAAAGCACATAAGGCTCTGGATAATTTTATGAGAATTCCCGATTATCATATCGAGAAAGCATATGTTCTATCGGTAGCTAATGTGGAACAGGAAGGCGCCGTGGTATATCTGCCGATCTATATGTGCTATCTTTTAAAAGAACAGAAAATAGGAAAATTAATAGTGGATATAAATATGGAAGGATTATGAAAAATTGCAGTTTAATGAACAAATTCTAGTTACGCACCGTTTCTGTCAATTGATTTTGTGAACACGTAATAGCTGTAAGGACTTCTAAGCACCTGCGGCAGAAATGCTTTTATTACAAGCCCTGCGCCTAAAACTCGCCTACGGCTCAGACAACGGCTCGGGCTTGCCTGCATTTCTTCCTTGCTGCTAAGAAGTACTAACAGCCATTCCTAAGGTTCACAAGAACCAATTGACAGAAGCCAGTGCTGCCTAGAGCAATTTTTACAAACAGTGAAATGAAAAATTTTCTGTATACAGCCACTGGTCTAGCAGTTCGGTGAATGCAGCTTAGGGAGTGATGTTTAGTGTTTCTTAGAACAAAGATCAAATGCTTGCAAGCCAGGCGCAACTGTTTGAGCCCGTAGGGCGAGTTTTGCGCTCGGCTTGTACTCTAAGCATTTGAGATGCAGTTCTTAGAAACTCTTACATCACGTACGTGGTAAAAGAACCGAACTGCCAGACCAGAGGCGTGACTGGAACTTCTTACTTAAACTGCAATTTATATGAAAGGAAATCACAGATGAAGACCATAGATATTGTTGGAGACAATTATTTCGGTAAATGGGATAAAACCAGAATTGCCTGTAGAGGCATCATAATTGAAAATTCAAAAATCTTACTTTCATACGAAACAGTAACTGATCAGTGGATGATTCCCGGTGGGGGATTAGAAGAGAATGAAAACGACAAAGAGTGCTGCATCCGCGAAGTTGCAGAAGAAACAGGAATGTTAGTTGACGTTTCTGAAAGTATGCTTGAAATTAGTGGAGGAGAATCAATATGATCAGATCATTACAGAAAGCCGATATAAACAGAATCGCTGATATTTGGTTAGACACTAACCTGAAAGCACATTCTTTTATTTCGGCTCAATACTGGGAAAGTAATTATGAATTAGTGAAAGAAATGTTGTCACAGGCAGAAGTCTATGTGTATGAAGATGGTCAAAAAATACAGGGCTTTATAGGACTAAGTGACAAATACATCGAAGGTATTTTTGTTTCCGAGAAAATGCAGTCACAGGGCATAGGTAAACTCTTGCTAAATTATATAAAGGACAGAAAAGATGTATTACGCTTAAACGTATACCAGAAGAATATACGCGCAATACATTTTTATCAAAGAGAAGGATTTGAAATCCAATGCGAAGGTCTGGACGAAGCTACAGGTGAGAAAGATTACGTAATGATATGGCAGCAAAAATAAGAAATGAAGTGAGGGGCTTATATGAACACTTTACTAAAACAGATCACAAGAAAGGATGCAAAAGCCTTTACACATGGTGGAAAATTTCACGCAGATGATGTATTTTCAGCAGCATTGCTGTTGTATCTGAACCCGGAAATCCAGATTACGCGCGGCAATAAAGTGCCGGAGGAATATGACGGTATCGTATTCGATATCGGTCGGGGAGAATATGACCACCATCAGATTGACAGCAGGATTCGTGATAACGGCGTTCCCTATGCAGCCTTCGGACTGTTATGGGAGCAGTTAGGAGCGGGGATTCTGGGGGAAGAACTGGCTCAGGAATTTGACAAAGCCTTTGTACAACCTCTTGATAACAATGACAATACCGGAGAGAAGAATGAACTGGCTACCCTGATTGGTAATTTCAATCCAACCTGGGATGCTTCCACAGGCGGTGACGAAACCTTTTTCCGGGCAGTCGGCGTAGCCGGTATGATATTGGAGAATAAATTTGAGCGGTATCTTGGCAATGAACGAGCCAACAGGCGGATTGAAGAGGTCATGGCAGCACAGGCCGAATCAGCAGATGATACCCGGATATTGGTGCTGCCTGAATTTATTCCCTGTCAGAAGAGACTTTCCGAGACAGACATTGCTTTCGTAATCTTTCCCTCCAATCGAGGCGGTTACTGTATCCAGCCTCAGAAGAAGGAATATTCCATGAACTACAAATGCAGCTTTCCGAAGGAATGGCTTGGATATGAGAATGAAGAACTGCTTCAGGCTACAGGTCTTGCAAGTGCCGGATTCTGCCACAAGGGTGGCTTTCTGATGACAACAGGCACTTTGGATGATGCCATAAGTGCCTGTAAGATAAGTCTTGCGAATTATAAGGAAGCGCCAGTCATTGTAAACCTCGGTGGTGACAGCAATGTAGATGATCTGTTGTTGACTTTACCCGGCATGGAACATGCTGCCATCAATCATATACCACTTCCTGATATCCCGGAGCTTCAGATTGATGGCACATATGGAGAAGTTGACATGGAGAAACAGCAGTGGAAGAATCGTATCAAGGAACAGATGAAACAGATTCTGAGGGAAAAGCCGGAAGCTGTCTACGTCGAGGGCGATGTATTCCTAACTTATCCCATCGTACATCAGCTTCGTAAGAAACATATACCGGTTCTCACACTCGTAGAGCAACAGGGGCAAAAACGAATCGTACGCATCCCGTCCGGTTCATAAAATACAGGGATATTACATAGGAAAGTCAAAAAAAGGCGGGAAACTTCAACGTTTCCCGCCTTTTTCTTTTATCACTTATGCTTCTGTATGATTCATATGTGTTCTTGCTTTTTCATTGATTTCTTTCTTCAGATTTTCAACAAATTCATCCAAAGGAAGAGTAGTAGTTTCCTGCTCACCATGGAGACGGAAGGTTACTGTCTTGTTATCCTTCTCGTTCATACCGATAACCAGCAGATAAGGAACCTTCTGAATCTGACCATCACGCATACGATAGCCAAGCTTCTCAGCTCTGTCATCCAGCTCAACACGGATATCATTCTCCATCAGAGTATCATATACTTCCTTGGCATATGCATTCAGAGCTTCGTCATCTGTCTTAACAGGCATTACACGAGTCTGTACCGGAGCAAGCCATGTAGGAAGGTTGCCCTTAGTCTCTTCCAGGATATATGCCATGAAACGGTCAAGAGAACCAAGAATTGCACGATGCAGTACAACCGGTGTCTTTTTCTCGCCATCTTTATCAATATAGTACAGATTGAACTTAGCCGGTAAGCAGAAGTCAAGCTGACATGTAGATAATGTAATCTCATTACCAACTGCAGGCTGTACGTTAACGTCAAGCTTAGGTCCGTAGAAAGCAGCTTCTCCGATTTCTTCTGTGTATTCCAGACCCAGGCTGTCCATGATATCACGAAGTGCGCCTTCTGCTGTATTCCACATCTCATCATCATCATGATACTTCTCTTTATTCGCAGGATCACGGAGGGAGAGTACACAACGGTAATTTGTAATGCCGAAATCCTTGTAGGTATCAAAAATCAGATGAACAACCTTAGTTACCTCATCCTTGATCTGCTCAGGTGTTACGAACAAATGCGCATCATTCTGGCAGAAGTGTCTGCCACGCTCGATACCTTTCAGAGTACCACTGGATTCATAACGGAAATCATGTGCGATCTCACCGATACGGATAGGAAGATCCTTGTAAGAATGTCTCTTGTTTGCATAAATCATCATGTGGTGAGGGCAGTTCATAGGACGAAGTACGAAGGATTCACCTTCCATTTCCATTGGGGGGAACATGTTCTCTTTGTAATGATCCCAGTGACCGGAGGTCTTGTACAAATTAACAGTACCAACACAAGGAGTCATAACGTGCAGATAACCAAGCTTTCTCTCCTTATCCTTAATGTAGTTCTCAAGTTCCTGCCAGATTGTATATCCCTTAGGAAGGAACATAGGAAGTCCACGGCCTACCAGATCATCTACCATGAACAGGTTCATATCCTTACCAATCTTACGATGGTCTCTTTCCTTTGCTTCCTCCAGAAGCTGCAGATGTGCTTCCAGTTCTTCAGGAGTAGGGAAGCATACACCATAGATTCTCTGAAGCATCTTGTTCTTGCTGTCACCCTTCCAGTATGCACCTGAATGACGGATCAGCTTAAAATATCTGCAAAGCTTTACATTATCAACATGAGGTCCACGGCACAGGTCTGTGAAATCACCCTGATCGTATACTGTGATATTGCCATCTTCCAGATCAGAGATCAGATCCAACTTGTACTCATCATCCTTGAACATTTCCATGGCTTCTTCCTTGGAAACCTCCCTACGGATGATCTTCTTGCCGGATTTGGCAATTTTCTTCATTTCCTTTTCAATGTTCTCGATGTCTTCATCACGAACTACATCATCACCAAGATCAATATCATAATAGAAACCTTCTGCAACAACAGGTCCTACCCAGAATTTGGCATTGGGATACAGATGCTTGACTGCCTGTGCCATCAGATGTGCACAGGAGTGGTTCAATGTGTTCAGTCTTTCGTCTTCTTTGAAATTTACCATTGTTTTAACTCTCCTTTTCCGTATGAAAAAAGCACCTGTAGATATGATTCACATACCTAAGGGTGCTTACACACGATTCCACCTTAATATTTCACTCAGCGAAGTCAATCCATATAGAATATAACTTCATAGCCTGTAACGTGGCTACACGGTAACGCTTGAAAATGTATCATTTCTGTCATTTCTTCTACGTACAGCTCAGGAATGGTCTTCATGAAATCTTTCCTTAAACGGCTCACACCATATGCCGTTCTCTCTGAAAGGTCCGATAGCATTACTCTTTCCGTCATTGCTTTTTTCTTCCTATACTATACCACACACATTTTAACTTTGCAATGCAGATTTTCGAGTTTCTCTTGACGAAATAAATCCAAATGTATATAATTACCAATGATAATTACTTGTGGTAATTAATTTTACAGATACAGGAAAGGTATGGTAATCAATGTGACAACAGACAAAATCAAAGAAATGATGGATGCTTGCTATATGGCGAAGAGAGTACGTGATCTGCTTCCTGAACTTCCCAAAGGTGTAGCACCCTCATACATCCACTATTTAGACATCATCCAGAGGCTGGAAAGCCGGAATGTCAAGGTCAAGGTATCTGATATCAGTGACGCCCTCAATCTTCCTCGTCCCGGAGTGACCAGAGCAGTCAAGGACATGGAGATGAAAGGTTATCTTCGTAAATTCTCATCAGATGAAGATGGACGAATCACCTACATAACCTTGACCGAGGAAGGGCAGAAGTTATCGGAGAAATACGATAAGAAATACTATGGCACACTAACTCAGTATCTGGACTGTATTTCTGATGAGGACGCAGACTGTGCCATTCAGACAATACAGAAGTTATATGAAATCATGCAGGAGAGGAGAATTAATCTTGAATAGTTCAAAATCAGACTTTACACAGGGAAGCATCATAAAGAAGCTTATTTCCTTTATGGTTCCCATTCTTGGTGCATTAATCTTACAGGCGGCATATGGCGCTGTCGATTTACTTGTCGTAGGAAGATTTGGAACAACTTCCGGTCTGTCTGCTGTATCAACAGGAAGCCAGGTGCTTAATCTCGTTACTTTCGTAATCACACAGTTCGCTATGGGCATCACGGTCTTAATTGCCCGATATATCGGGGAGAAAAGACCACAATTAATCGGTTCGCTCATTGGCAGTTCAACCATTATTTTCACCATTGTTTCTGCTGTACTATTTGTTATCATGGTATGCTTTGCAAGACCTGTTTCTATTCTTATGCAGGCGCCTGAAGAAGCGGTTGCACTGACAACGACTTATGTACGTATCTGTGGTGCAGGTATCTTCTTCATTGTCGCTTACAATCTGCTGGCTGCAATATTCAGAGGCTTTGGCGACAGCAGATCACCCCTTATCTTCGTTGCAATTGCCTGTGTCATCAATATCATAGGCGATCTGGTGTTAGTTGCAGGGCTTCATATGGATGCCGCAGGTGCAGCTATTGCCACCGTCCTTGCCCAGGCAGTAAGTGCCATCTTTGCTGTCATTCTTCTTGCCAAAAGGAAGAATCTGTTCACCATTACCAGACAGGATTTCAGAATCAACAATCAATGCGCACGCTTATTCAAAATCGGCTTTCCACTTGCCCTTCAGGAATTCCTTACACAGCTTTCCTTCCTGGCTCTGTGTGCTTTTGTCAACAGACTGGGACTGGAAGCTTCATCAGGTTATGGCGTTGCATGTAAGGTTGTTAATTTCGCAATGCTCATTCCTAGTGCACTGATGCAGTCAATGGCTTCCTTTGTATCACAGAATGTCGGTGCAGGTAATGAGAAGAGAGCAAAGAAAGCAATGTTTACAGGCATCAGTGTCGGACTGGTTATTGGTTGTCTGGTATTCCTGTTCATATGGTTCAAGGGTAACTTATTAACTGGAATCTTTACCACAGATGCCGCTGTTGTCCAGAATGGCTTTGACTATCTGAGAGGTTTCGCACCGGAGACTATCGTTACTGCAATCCTGTTCAGCATGATCGGATACTTCAACGGTCATGACAAAACCCTGTGGGTCATGACACAGGGCTTAATTCAGACTTTACTTGTGCGTCTTCCTCTGGCATACTATATGAGTATTCAGCCTAATGCCAGCCTGACCAAAATCGGTCTTGCTGCTCCTACTGCAACAATAGTCGGGATTGTCCTGAATGTGGTATTTTATCTATATATTAATAGAAAAGACGCATAATCCGGAGGTAATCTGATGTGCACACTCCCATTATGGGGCACTGGCATCCTTTGTGATTGGTGTGGGTATGTTCTTTCTGTCCTTCTTCCACGGAGATCTGCTTGCCGGTATCTTCTCCTCTGACAGCAGTGTTATAGCCGCAGCCGCCGATTACCTCAAAGCTTACGCAATTGACTGCCTGCTCACTGCTATATTCTTCTGTTATACAAGCTTCTACAATGGAATCGGAAGGACCAGGTTTGTCATGATTCAGGGCATTATCTGGTAAAAAGAGACTTCCGCCAGTAAACAGCCTAAATATATTTTTGAAGCAGCTTGCCAATATACGCGATAACCGGTCCAAGCAGTAGTGCCATAAGAATTGTAACGATCTGCACATGACCGCCGAATATCCAGGCAATGAAAATAACCAGAAAATCATATCCAATACGCATGATTCGAAAAGGAATCTTAGGTACATACTTACTTATAATAAATGGAATAGCATCATATGGGGAGGTTCCCAGTTCTACATCCATATAGACCGCCGCTGCAATGATAAATATGATCAGCGCAGGGAGAAAGACCGCATATCTAACCACATTGGAAGCAAAATAAGTATCTACACCGGTCTGTCTCCAGAGCCAGGAGAAGAAATCCAGAGAATATCCAACCAGGAACATATTGGCGAGAGTACCAAAGCCAATATGTTCTCTTCCTTTCCATATTACAATAATGAATAGAATACTATTAAACAGCGCCTGCCAGTTTCCAAGCGAAATACCCAGTCGTGAGGAAATCGTCAGATTCATCAACGTACAGGGATCTGTACCCATATCTACAAGCACAAGCCATGAAAGAGCAAAACCCATTACAATGACTGCCACAATCACAGTAATCAATCGTTTTACAAAATGTTCCTTCTGATATAAAGACTTCCAGTTTATTTTCATATTAATACCATACCTTTCCGTAATCATTGGACTAAAGTCCGCAACAATTCCATCATAAGATAGGAAGCATGACTTGTCAAAGAGAAAACAAAATACGCTGTAATGAGAAGTTGCATATTTATACAGAATATAGTATAAATGATATAGCGCACATAACGTATATTGGATTAACAAAAGAAACACTGAAAGGTATGATTATTAATATGAAGATAAGTGAATTATTAAATCAGGAAAAGGCTACCTTATCATTTGAGGTTTTTCCTCCTAAAAAAGATACAGATTTTGAGAATGTGGAGAGGGCTGCATCAGACATTGCTACACTGCATCCCAGTTATATGAGTGTTACATATGGTGCCGGCGGCAGTACGAAAGGACATACCATTCAGTTAGCCCAGTCGATACAGAAGCAGTATCAGGTTCCTACCATTGCCCATCTGACCTGTGTATGTGCTGACCATAAAAGTATTAAAACAGCACTGGATGAGATGAAAAATGCAGGAATCGAAAATATTCTGGCTTTAAGAGGCGATATCCCCCAAAATTACGAAGGAGAAGTATTTACAGATTTTGCCCATGCTTCTGAATTGGTAGAACTGATCAAGGAATATGGGGATTTCTGTGTGGGCGGTGCATGTTATCCGGAAGTACATCCCGATTCCTCCAGCAGGAAAGAAGATATCCTTGGACTGAAACGCAAAGTGGAAGCAGGCTGTGAATATCTGACGACTCAGATGTTCTTTGACAACAATATTTTCTTTAATTTTATGTACAGAGTGAGAGAGGCAGGTATCACAGTTCCCATTATTCCAGGAATCATGCCTATCACAAAGAAAGTCCAGGTCAAAAATGCAGTGAAATTGTCCGGTTGTAATGTTCCTGAGCGTTTCAAGAACATCGTAGACAGATTTGGTGATTCAGAAGAAGCCATGAAACAGGCGGGTATTGCCTATGCCACAGATCAGATCATTGACCTGATGGCAAATGGCGTCAGACATATTCATGTATATTCCATGAATAAACCGGAGATAGCAGCCGGAATCCAGAAGAATCTTTCTGAGATTCTGAAAGCATAAATGCATAAATGCCACAGGTTTCTGAATTTCAGATTACCCTGTGGCATTTCTTTCTTATTTATTCACAAATTTCTTAATTGCTTCAAAGCTTTCTTTGCTGATTACATGTTCAATCTTACATGCGTCCTCCGTTGCCGTCTCACTGGGAACACCCAGAGATACGAGCCAGCTTGAAAGGAATTCATGTCTCTCATAGATCATTTCAGCAATTTCCTTACCTGAATCAGTTAAATAAATAAATCCTGCGTCCGTAACGGTGATATGATTTTTCTCACGAAGATTCTTCATGGCAATGCTGACACTGGACTTCTTGAATCCAAGTTCATTTGCAATGTCTACCGAGCGGACAACGGGAAGCTTCTTGCTAAGCATCAGTATTGTTTCCAAATAATTTTCTGCAGATTCGTTTACGTTCATATATCTCTCTCCTATTGTCCCAACTTTTACATCATTATATTGATATTAATGATAAGTATAACACATTTTCCTATTATTTTCAACGTATTGCACAATCTAAAAAATTTGTTAAAAAAACGCGAAATAGTCCTTGACATCTAATAACCGTTAGCATATACTAACTAACGTAAGAAATGAGAAACTTTTTCAATAACAGGAAAGTGAGGTTGATCTATGATGCCGTTATCAATGGCTAAAGAAGGCGAACCCGTTGAAATCAAAAAAGTAGGCGGTAAGGAAGAAACCAGGAAATTTCTGGAGAATCTGGGCTTTGTCGTAGGCAGTATAGTCACAGTGATCACCGAAATGAATGGTAATATGATAGTGAATGTGAAGGAATCACGTGTTGCTATCGGTAAGGACATGGCGAATAAGATCATGGTATAGTATATTATGAAGGACCATATAAATGTATCAGCATTACATTTATCCGGTGATTCATACATATAGAATTATTGCAAGAAAGAAGGAGACGGAGTAATTATGAGAACACTGAAAGAAGTTCCGTGCGGTCAGACCGTAAAGGTGACTAAGCTTACCGGCGAAGGTCCTGTAAAGAGACGTATCATGGACATGGGAATCACTAAGGGTGTTGAGATCTTTGTAAGAAAAGTTGCCCCTTTGGGAGATCCTATTGAGGTTACAGTAAGAGGATATGAGTTATCACTTAGAAAAGCCGATGCTGAAATGATCGAAGTAGAGTAAATTTTTTTTGACCATGTGTTAGCGTTTACTAACAAAAATAAGTAATATCAATTAATAAGTAGAATGAACAAACAAAGCCGAAAGGCAGGAGGAGCATGAAAATGTCTATTAAGATTGCATTAGCAGGTAATCCTAACTGCGGTAAGACAACATTATTTAATGCCCTGACAGGTTCAAACCAATTTGTAGGTAACTGGCCAGGCGTAACTGTTGAAAAGAAAGAGGGTAAATTAAAAGGTAATAAGGATGTTACCATCATGGATTTACCTGGTATCTATTCTTTATCTCCTTATACTCTGGAGGAAGTAGTTGCAAGAAACTACCTCATCACAGAAAGACCGGACGCAATTCTGAATATTGTAGATGGTACTAATATTGAAAGAAACCTTTACCTTTCTACACAGCTCATGGAGCTTGGTATCCCTGTCGTTATGGCAGTCAATATGATGGATATCGTAACAAAGAACGGTGATAAGATCTATATTGATAAGCTTGGTAAGAAGCTTGGCTGTGAAGTCGTTGAGATCTCAGCTTTAAAAGGCACAGGTATTATGGAAGCTGCCAACAAGGCTGTAGCAGCTGCTTCTAAGAAAACCCATACACCTGTACATGAATTTTCACAGGCTGCAGAAGCTGCAATTGCATCTGTATCTGCTAAGCTTGGTTCTGATGTCGCTGAAGATCAGAAGAGATTCTTCGCTGTAAAGCTTCTTGAAAAAGATGACAAGATTGCAAACCAGATGAAGAGCGTTCCTGACGTAAGCGCAGATATCAAGGCTCTGGAAGATGCTTTTGATGATGATACAGAAAGTATCATTACAAATGAAAGATATACATATATTTCTTCTATCATTGATGAATGTTATAAGAAGAATTCCAAGAACAAGCTGACTGTATCTGATAAGATTGACCGTGTTGTAACCAACAGATGGGCAGCTCTTCCTATCTTTGCAGTTGTTATGTTTTTGGTGTATTATGTATCTGTAACTTCAGTTGGTGCTATCTTAACTGACTGGACAAATGAAACACTCTTTGGTGAATGGATTATTCCTGGTGCGCAGAGTTTCTTTGAAAGCATCGGATGTGCTGACTGGTTGACTGGCTTAATTGTTGACGGTGTTATCTCCGGTGTTGGTGCTGTACTTGGTTTCGTACCTCAGATGCTTGTATTATTCCTGTTCCTCGCTTTCTTAGAGGCATGTGGATATATGGCACGTGTTGCATTCATCATGGACAGAATCTTCCGTAAATTCGGTCTGTCAGGTAAATCCTTCATTCCTATGTTAATCGGCAGTGGATGTGGTGTTCCTGGCGTTATGGCTTCCCGTACAATCGAGAATGACCGTGACCGTAAGATGACTATCATGACAACAACATTTATCCCTTGTGGTGCAAAGCTTCCTATCATTGCTTTGATTGCAGGTGCATTCTTTGATAATGCCGGCTGGGTTGCATGGAGCTCCTATTTCGTAGGTGTTGCAGCAATTATCTGTTCCGGTATTATCCTGAAAAAGACAAAGATGTTCGCTGGTGAGCCTGCTCCTTTCGTTATGGAGTTACCTGCTTATCACTGGCCTACAGTTGGCAACGTTCTGCGCAGCATGTGGGAGCGTGGCTGGTCCTTCATCAAAAAGGCCGGTACTATCATCCTTCTTTCAACAATCATCCTGTGGTTCTTAATGAGCTTCGGATGGGTAGACGGCAGCTTCGGTATGCTGGAAGCAGAGCAGTTAAATGACAGTATTCTTTCAAAGATTGGTTCCGCAATCGCCTGGATCTTCATTCCTCTTGGATGGACACAGGGAGGCGAAGGCTGGAAGATGGCAGTATCTGCTGTATCCGGTCTGATCGCAAAGGAAAACGTAGTAGCAACTTTCGGTCTTCTCTTCGGCTTCAGTGAAGTAGCAGAAGATGGTGCAGAAATCTGGGGCAACCTGGCTGCAGTTATGACTCCTGTAGCAGCATACGGATATCTGGTATTCAACCTTCTGTGTGCACCTTGTTTCGCAGCAATGGGCGCTATTAAGAGAGAAATGAACAACGCTAAGTGGTTCTGGTTCGCAATCGGATATCAGTGTGGTCTTGCATATGTCGTTGCACTTTGCATCTACCAGATCGGTACATTAATTACAACTGGTACTTTTGGTATCGGAACACTCGTTGCATTTGTATGCATTGCTGGTATTCTTTACCTGCTGTTCAGACCTTACAAGGAAAGTGATACACTGAATGTTAAGGTTACAGCATAATCAGTAACTATATGGTTCGTATTTAGAAAGGCAAGGTTTTCATATGGGAACATTAATCACAGGTGTAGTATTGGTTGCAGTCATAGGACTTGCGATCCGCAGTATGATTCGTGACAAAAAGAATGGTAAATCCTTACAGTGTGGCGGCGACTGCAAGCACTGTGGAGGACATTGCCAATAATAGGAACTCACGTCTTTTATTGTTAACAAGGAGGGCTCCGGTGACTGGCAAGAGACAAGATGATGGAAGCTATCACAGAACGCAGATGCAGAAAGAACTTGTAATTCAAAAGCTCCGTGAAAAAGGCTGCAGAATTACCAAACAGCGTCTTATGCTTTTAGATATTATTCTGGAAGAAGATTGCTCCTGTTGTAAGGAAATCTATTATCGGGCTGTGAAAAAAGACGCTAGAATCGGAACAGCAACTGTATACAGGATGGTGAATACTCTGGAAGAGATTGGAGCCATCAGTCGAAAGAATATGTATAAAGTTACTTGCGGTGATGACTGTCAGCTTGACGATATGTGCGTTGTGGAATTCGAAGATGGAACCTCCTGTCACCTGTCCGCTCAGAAGTGGAACAGGGTCATGAAAGCAGGATTGGAGATCTGCGGATATCTCAATAATCAGAAGATAGCAGCCGTATCCATCAGACAATAAAGAATCATACAATACTCCCATCCGGGATAACAGGTAGAAAATGCCGACCTGTTACTCCGATGGGAGTATTTTTTTATTGCTTTTTTTATCCTTATTAGGTATAATAAACCTGTGTTAGTTATATCTAACTCGTTATATAATAAACAGATATTTTAAAGGGTTGTGCTGATAAGCACATAGATAAGGAGGCATACATGAGTATGGTTATTATAGGCGGTCATGACAGAATGGTCCGTCAGTATAAACAAATATGCAAGGAGCATCAATGCAAGGTCAAGGTATTCACCCAGATGAGTGCAAATATGCGTGAACAGATAGGTTCTCCCGATGTTATCGTTCTTTTCACAAATACGGTCTCTCACAAAATGGTACGTGTTGCCGTATCTGAGGCAGGCGATGCCAATATTATCCGATGTCACACCAGCAGCAGCAATGCATTGCAGGAAATCTTCGAAAATATTGAAAGAGCCAAAGAAGCATAGGTTCAAATATTAAACACATATAGGAAGCCGTTTGTATAGATTGTTTTGTATGCGAAAGAGATAACTGCCACAATCCGGATACTGCGTGCTTCCTGACAAGTATCTGCTGTTAATTCATATGTCCTGATGGAAGCAGTACATCCGAATAGATAATCTTATACCGGATATAGGACGTTTCCGGTGGAGCGTCAGGGTGATTCATTCGAAATTCTATCTGCATCGCAAGGCGCTTTCCAAGAAGGTTATTTTTTACATCTACGGTAGTAACCTTATTTATCACATTTGAGTACTCTTTGCTGCAGTCAAAACCGGTCAGCAGGATGCTGTTAGTGAAATGATGGGGGTTTTCCTCTAAATACATTTCTACAAAATGTGCAACATAATCACTGACACATACAATTGCATCCACATTTGGGTCAAGGTTATCTAAAAAGCTAAAAACACAGTCTTCATAATGTCCAATCCCTATCGAATGGGTAAAACACAGTTCTTCAATCAACGGCAGATTATGGCTTTTGAGGCTTTCTAAAAATCCAAGATATCTGTCTGTATTTGTCTGCGCATAATTGATGTCCCCGATGAAAGCAATACGCTTGCGGCCTTTTATGAACAAATGATCCACAATCTGCTGTTCTGTGTATTTACCTTCAATCAATAAAAGATCTCCTGTCAGTGTTCTCAGTTCAATTCCCGGTACGGTGTCTAAAAATACTTTTGGTTTATCCAGCTTATTGATCAAGGTTAAAAGATGCTTATCATATACATTCAAAACAACGATTCCCTGTACGGTGTCATCTTTTAGCAGCTCTGGAAGCTCATATTCTGATGTACACGAGGTAGGAACATAAGTATACATGAGATTGACATTAGATAAGGAAAGTTCCTGTGCCATACGGTGAATGATGTTTGTCCAAAAAATAGAAGAATCCGGGCGCGAAACGACCAAAGAAACTGTTTTTGCCTTTGAAGGCTCTGGTAAATACTGCTCAGAAGAAAATTTGTCGTATCCAAGCTCATGTGCTTTTTCGAGAATCTTTTCCTTCATTTCATCAGAAACACCCGCTCGGTGATTAAATGTTTTCCAAACGGTAACACGTGAAGTTCCGAGCGCATCTGCAATATCCTGCATCGTTATTTTTGACATAAGAAACTCCTTTCTTTTCCAATGTACTCTCGGAGTCTTCTAAATGTAGCCATAATGCTTCGTATGAAGAAGATTCCGAGAGTACATTCCAGTATACCGGCTTATAAATAATCGCACTAATCCAATGTTGTTATTTATAAGTCGGTATATTGGTATTACTGTGATTATATCATAAATATGGTACATAAACAAAAAATATTAACAATATTAACCACGCATGTAAATCTGTGTCTGTAGTATTAGTTATACTTTGATTATATAAATATGTTAACAAAAGATAAAGCAGAAGTCAATAATATTGTTAAACATAGCCAAAAAATTATATACAGTATTATGCATAGTATAAGAAAGTAACAAGAAAGTAGAATATTTCGTTGACAATTTGTGTAAACAATGATAACTTGTAAATATAACATTTGATAACTTTAGTGAAAGGAATGATAAAATGGCTGGCAAGCAAAAGACCACTATAAAGAGAAAAAGGTGGACAAAAAATGATACAGAATTAACAATCCTTGCATTGCCAACAGCGGTATGGTATGTGGTCTTCAGTTACCTGCCTATGTTTGGAATCATTATAGCTTTTAAGAATTATAAGCTGTCACCCGGACACGGTTTTATTTATAGTCTGTTTCACAGTAAATGGTGTGGGTTTGATAACTTCAAATTCTTTATACAATCCAATGCTTTTGCAATGCTTTTGCGGAACACCATTCTATATAATATCGTATTTATTATTTTAGGGCTGGTGATTCCGGTTACACTTGCAATCATGATTAGCCTGATTTACAGCAAGTTTAAATCAAAAGTTTACCAGACACTCATGTTTTTTCCGCATTTCATGTCATGGGTAGTTGCAAGTTACTTTGTATTTGCATTTCTATCTCCAGACAAAGGAATTTTAAACCAGATCATTACACATTTTGATGGCCAACGGGTCCAGTGGTATTCCAATCCAAAATACTGGCCGATGATTTTAGTTACCATGAATCTTTGGAAAACAGTCGGCTACAGCATGGTTGTTTATCTGGCAAGCATTACAGGAATTGATGGAAGTCTGTATGAAGCGGCTGTAATTGATGGAGCGACAAAATTCCAACAGGCAAAATACATAACAATCCCATCTATCAAACCGATTGTTATCATGATGTTCATTTTAAACATCGGCAAAATATTCTACTCTGATTTTGGTTTATTCTATCAGGTAACACAGGGTATTCCGAATTCACTTTATAAGGTTGCTTCTACATTTGATACTTATATTTACAATGCACTGCAGACGAATGTTGCAATCGGAAAAACTGCAGCAGCCGGATTCTTCCAGTCAATTGCATGCTGCATCACAATTTTACTTGCAAATTATATTGTCTCAAGGATTGACAATGACAGTGCGATCATTTAGTAAGGAGTGTTGATATGGCAAAACAAAAAGAAGAATCCAATAGATTAAACCGGATAAAACCGATGACAAATATTATTTTTAACCTGATATTCCTAATCCTTGGACTTGCATGTGTTACTCCGGTAATCCTGGTATTTATTATTTCCATTACAAAAGAGAGTGAGCTTGTGGCACATGGGTATTCCTTTTTCCCGAAAGCATTATCGTTAAGTGCATATTCCTATCTTTGGAATGAACGTAAAAGTATTGGAAATGCACTTCTGATCTCTGCTCTTGTCACTGTTTTAGGAACATTGATCGGACTTGCACTGACCACAACGATGGGATATGTCTTATCAAGAAGTGAATATAAACTGAAAGGATTTTTCAGCTGGGTCGTATTTATACCTATGATTTTTAACGGTGGTATGGTTGCAAACTACGTAGTGGTTGCAAATTTTCTAAATCTCCGCAATACGATCTGGTGTCTGATATTACCTCTGTCCGTGTCCTCGTTTAATGTCATTATATCCAAGACGTTTTTTAAATCCACGATTCCGGATTCCATCGTGGAATCAGCCAAAATTGATGGAGCGTCCGAATTTACAATCTTTTCGAGGATTATTGTACCAATATCAAAACCGGTATTTGCAACCATTGGACTGTTCTTAAGCTTTGGATACTGGAACGACTGGTTTCAGTCTTCCTTATATATCAGTGAAAAGAAGCTGACATCATTGCAGGCATTACTGAATAATATGATCCAGAATATCCAGTACATTGCAAGTAATCCGACCGCAGGGCTTTCACTACAGCAGTATAAAAATTCAATGCCGACAGAATCTATCCGCATGGCGATTGCAGTACTTGTAGTTATCCCGATTGCCTGTGTATATCCGTTTTTCCAGAGATATTTCATCTCCGGACTTACAGTAGGTGCTGTCAAAGGATGATTGTGTGAACCCAGATGCAATAGCATCTGAAGATAAAAACAAAACAAATATACTTATTTCAAGCATGGAGGGTTAATATGGAGAAAAAAATTCTAAGAATGATGGCAACAGGTCTTGTTGGATGCATGCTGGCAGTAACAGCAACAGGATGTGGTAATTCAGGTACATCAAGTACACCTGCTACATCCGATACATCTGCTTCCAATACAACAAATGAGTCAACTTCATCTGATTCAAGTACTGCAAAAGACGAAAGCAGTTCCCAAGATATCGTTTCATTAAAGTGGATTCAGATTGGTAACGGCCAGCCTGATAACTATGATGCATGGCAGGCACACATCAATGAATATCTCGCAGATAAGATTGGTGTAAACATTGATGTAGAGATCATCTCCTGGGGAGACTGGGAGAAGAGAAGAAGTACCATCATCAATACAGGAGAGGATTATGATATCATTTTCTCAAATGATGTAGTGTATGAAAGCGATGTAAGACTTGGCGCTTATTATGACATTACCGGTCTGCTCGATGCAAACTGTCCTGATGTCAAGAGCCTGATTCCTGAAGATTACTGGGATGCAGTAAGTGTAGATGGTAAAATATATGGTATCCCGACTTATAAGGACAGCTCTATAACACATTATTTTGTATGGGATAAGGATCTGTGTGACAAATTAGGACTTGATGTGACTAATCTGACAGAGCTTGATCAATTGACCGATGCATTTGATACAATCTATAAAGAAACAAACCAACCGGTAACTTACCGTGCATCCGATGCACCATGCCAGTTTGTTACTACCGTTTATGACAATCTTGCACTTGGACTTCCCGCACTCGGTGTTGCTTATGATGATCCATCCAAAAAGGTTGTAGCTACTTATGAACAGGAAAATGTAATGCATGACCTGAAGATATACCGCGAATGGTTCGAAAAAGGCTACATCAATCAGGATGCTGCAACATTAGGCGAACTTCCGACTTATCAGGTATGTAACATTGCACAGGGCTGGAGCCAGGCAGCTCAGACTACATGGGGTCCTAACATGGGTGTCAATGCAACAGCCGTTCAGTGGAGAGACACTATAGTATCCAGAGGTTCTGTACAGGGATCCATCAACTGTATCTCTGCAAACAGCAAGCATCCTGAGGAAGCATTAAGATTCTTAAACCTTGTAAACTCTGATACTTATGTAAGAGATGCATTATACTATGGACTTGAAGGCGACAACTTTAACTATACAGCCGACAAGAAGGTTGAAAGAACCGACAAGCAGTGGTTTATGGCAGGTTACAGCCAGGGAACATTCTTCAATGTAAGTCTGTTAGCTGACCAGGAGACAAATCAATGGGATGAAGTAAAAGAGCTGAACGAGAAAGCAGAAGCTTCACCGGTTATTTCAATTTCTATCGATACAACAGAGTTTGAAGATGAGCTGGCAAACTGTACAGAGATTTACAACAGATATAAGAGTGAGATTAACACAGGTGCAGTTGATCCAGAAAAAGCTGTTCCGGAAATGATGAGCGAGATGCGCTCAGCAGGCTTTGACACTATCGTTGAGAAGGTGCAGGCCCAGATTGATGCAGCTAACTAATTCACCGATTTCTAAATGACCAGACAAGGAAAATAGATACGGTACAAATGACGAAATAAAAGAATGAGATAACAAAGGGCTGATGCATAAAAACAATACAGTTGAAATTTATGTATCGGTCCTTTTATGTAAAGGAGCATATATGAGTAAAATAATAGGAAAATCACTGCCCAATATTCCTTGGCAGGAAAAACCACAAGGATACAAAATGCCGGTATGGCGTTATACAGAGAATCCAATCATCGGAAGAAATGGAAATAAAATTTCTAACAGCGTTTTTAACAGTGCGGTCGTTCCGTTTGAAGATGGATTTGCAGGTGTATTCCGCTGTGACAGCAGATCGATCAGTATGGATATTTTTGTTGGAAGAAGTAAAGATGGTATCCATTGGGATATTGAGGACATACCAATCCGGTTTGAAGGCGCAGATGAAGAAATCTTAAAAAGAGAGTACCGCTACGATCCAAGAGTATGTTTTATCGAGGACAGATATTACATCACATGGTGTAACGGATACCACGGACCGACCATCGGTGTCGCATATACCTTTGATTTCAAAAAGTTTGTGCAATTAGAAAATGCCTATGTTCCGTGTAACCGGAACGGTGTTATGTTCCCGGAAAAAATAAATGGTATGTATGCCATGTTAAACAGACCAAGTGACAATGGACATACCCCATTTGGCGATATTTTTGTAAGCTTCAGCAAGGATATGGAATTCTGGGGCAGACACAGATATGTAATGAGCCCGATCACGGGGGATGAATCTGCATGGCAGTGCACTAAGGTTGGTCCTGGTCCCATTCCAATCAAGACAGATGAGGGATGGCTTCTGATCTATCATGGTGTGATTACTACCTGCAATGGTTTCGTCTACCGCATGGGTGCAGCACTTTTAGACCTTGAACAGCCATGGAAGGTACTGGCACGCTCCAGAGAATATCTTTTAGCACCTCATGAATATTATGAGTGTGTCGGAGATGTGCCGAATGTTGTTTTCCCATGCGCAGCACTTACAGATGCTGATACGGGAAGAATCGCCATTTATTATGGATGTGCAGATACTGTGACGGGATTAGCATTTACAACAGTTGATGAGATACTGGATTATATCAGACAATAGCCAGGATTTGGAGGTGCCTAAATGGATTTCTTAGACAAAAGAATTGGTGTCATTTGTAACGAACTTAAAAAATTAAAAGTAAAGCAGATATTTCCACTGACACAGTGGGAATACAAGGAAGGAAACTTTGTCCACCCGGAGGATGCACTAAATGATGCAGCAGCCTGGGAGAACTTTGACTGCAAAACCATGCACTGGTATGGCAAGGACCGGCACTACTGGTTCCGCACGGTCTATACTGTTCCACAAGAGCTGGATGGCAAGAATATGTGGATCCGCATTTCCTCACAGATTGATGAATGGGATGACGCAAAGAACCCACAGTTCATCGTATTTATAAATGGTGAGATTTATCAGGGTATTGATATGAATCACAGGGAATGTCTGATCACACAGAGTGCAAAGGCAGGAGATACACTGACCATTGAGCTTCAGGCATATACCGGAATCTTACATGAAGAATTTGCGCTCCGCACACAGATTGAGGAGATTGATGCTGGGATTGAAAGCCTCTACTATGACCTATGGGTTCCACTTGCTGCATTTTCCCGCATGGAGGCAGACGACAAAAACCGCAAGGATATTGAATATGTTCTCAATGAAACTATCAATCTGCTGGATCTTCGGACACCATATTCTGAAAGCTTTTACCAGAGTGTAGAAGAAGCATCTTCTTATATAAGGAAAGCATTGTATGAAGATATGGCTGGCTATGGGGATGTAATCGCAACCTGTATTGGACATACACATATCGATGTGGCATGGTGGTGGACTGTAGCACAGACAAGGGAAAAAGTAGGACGCAGCTTTGCGACCGTGTTAAAGCTGATGGATGAATATCCAGGCTATAAGTTCATGTCCAGCCAGCCTCAGTTATATGCATTTTTGAAGGAGCGGTATCCTGAATTATATGAGAAAGTAAAACAACGTATCAAAGAGAAACGCTGGGAACCGGAAGGAGGTATGTGGGTCGAGGCAGACTGCAACCTGACATCCGGGGAATCTCTTGTCCGCCAGTTTATGCATGGCAAACGCTTCTTCAAAGAGGAATTCGGCGTGGACAACCGCATTCTCTGGCTGCCCGATGTGTTCGGTTATTCCGGAGCACTTCCACAGATCATGAAAAAGTGTGGAATTGATTATTTTATGACCACGAAGCTGGCATGGAACCAGTTTAATAAAGTACCCTACGATACAATGCTGTGGCGTGGTATCGATGGTACAGAGGTGCTGACACATCTGATCACGACCCTTGGTGTAAACCAGCCGATCAAAGATTACTTTACGACCTATAACGGCATACTGCATCCTGATGCCATCATGGGTGGATGGATGCGCTACCAGAACAAAGATATCAATAACGATATCTTAGTCTCCTACGGTTACGGTGATGGAGGCGGCGGTCCGACAAGGGAAATGCTTGAAACCTCAATCCGTATGGAAAAGGGCATCAAAGGTATTCCAAAAGTACGCCAGGAATTTTCACGCACTTATTTTGAAGAACTTGAGGAACGTGTAAAAGACGACAGGCGGCTGCCTGTATGGGAAGGGGAATTTTACTTTGAGTACCACCGTGGTACTTATACCTCCATGGCGAGAAATAAGCGCAGCAACCGTAAGGCAGAGCTTGGGCTGATGGATCTTGAGCTGTTGTCTGTTTTAGCACAGGCACAGATTGCATATCCGGCAGAAGAACTCGACCGCATATGGAAAAAAGTCCTGATCAACCAGTTCCATGACATACTTCCCGGTTCTTCAATCCATGAAGTATATGAGGTGACAAAGGAAGAATATGCCACACTGCAGAAAGAGATCAAAGCCCTGGAAGAAGAACGTCTCCGTGCACTCGTGGAAGATGGTGAGGGTATCACTATTTTCAATACAACCGGACACGACCGTAGTGATATCGTGGAACTTGGAGAAGTCAACGCTGACGCATTAAAGGATACAGATGGTAAGCTCTATCCGATACAGAAGACCGCAGAAGGTGCAGTAGCCTATGTCAGACATCTGCCTTCAAAAGGTTATAAGACTTTTGCTGCTGTATCCACAGATGCAGAGCAGACTACACCATTTGTCCTTATAGATGACTATACCCTTGATACACCGTTTTATACAATCCATCTGGATACCAATGGATGCTTTGACCGGCTCTACGACAAGGATAACGACAGGGAAGTACTACAAGCTGACAAAAAAGGCAACCTGTTCCGTATGTACGAAGATAAACCGATATACTATGATAACTGGGATGTGGATATCTTCTACACCGAAAAATACTGGGATATCAATGATATGACTTCAATGAAATGGACAGAATGTGGCCCGGTACGTGCAACATTGGAGATAGAACGTAAGGAGAGTCAGTCTGTTATCCGGCAGAAAATCCATTTCTATGCTGACAGCAGGAGAATTGAATTCGAGACCTATGTAGACTGGAAAGAACATCAGACATTATTAAAGGTACATTTTCCTGTCAACATACATACTGATGAAGCAACCTTTGATGTACAGTTTGGTAATCTGACACGCAAGGTACATACCAATACAAGCTGGGATAAAGCACGTTTTGAAAGCTGTGGGCAGAAATGGATTGACCTCTCAGAAGGCCATTATGGTGTCAGTATGTTAAATGACTGCAAATACGGACATTCCGTGAAAGATTCCAATATGGCACTGACACTGATCAAATCCGGTATCGAACCAAACCCGGTAGCAGACCAGGAAGAGCACTATTTTACATATGCGCTCTACCCTCATGCCGGAAAATGGCAGGAAGCCAGAACTGTAGAGCAGGCATATGACCTGAACCAGCCTGCCATTGTTGTCGCAGGTGGTAAACCGGGCAGCCACTTGTCAAAAGCATCTGTAGACAAGTCCAACGTTGTATTGGAGACGATAAAATGTGCAGAGTGCGGTGAAGGCACGATCATCCGTATGTATGAAAGCGAAAATGCTCTGACAAAAACAAATCTGATGGTTTCAGGAAACTATAAAAAAGCGTTTATCTGTAATCTTCTTGAGGAGGAAGAGGCAGAGCTGGAGCTGAAAGGCGGAATAATCTGTGTACAATTGAAGCCATATGAAGTTGTTACCGTAAAACTCATTTAAAATTATATAGGGGAGGATTCAATTCCGGAAAGTTATCCGATGAATACCTTCCCTTTTTAATAGGAAGATTTACGTTATGGCCAATAGATTAAAACATATTTTTGAGTGCTCCGATCATATTACAGAAAAGCAGTATCGGAACAGTCGGACACTTTTTATCCTTGATGGATGCGCATCAACGCAGATTTTTACAGTTACTTCCGGTGCATTTTTATCAGGACTTGCATATCTTGTGGGCGCAGGGACTGCGCTTACCGGAGTTATAGCTGCTCTGCCAACGTTAATGAACACTGTCCAGATTTTTTCCTCCGTCATCTATGAGAACCGTACTGGCAGCAAACGTATCACGGTGGAATTCGCGCTTATCCAACGCCTGTGCCTGATCATGATGCTGTTTGTTCCGACATTTATGTTAGGAACGAAAATCTCAGTGGCAATGATCGCTGTTTTATATTCCTCTGCGCATTTCTGTGGTGCATTTATCAATACCGGAGCCAATAACTGGCTGATCAGTCTTGTGAAAAACGAACAGCTGGGAAGATATCTCGGACTAAAAGATTCTCTGACTTTAGTTGCATCCACAGGCGGCTCTCTGATCTTGAGTAAGATATTGGATGCCTATCGTTTCACAGACAGGGAAATCATGGGATTTAGAGTTATCGGTACATTATGCGTCTGTATCTGTGTGATTGACATTATCTGTCTCACACTGATCCGGGAACCGAAAAATGTGAAGCATATAGATCCTCTGAACATTCGCAAAGCTATACAAATGCCACTCATGGATCAAAATTACCATAATGTACTTATTTTTTTTCTGTTGTGGAGTATAGCTTCTAACTTTGCGAGCCCATTTTTTTCTATTTATATGTTGGAGAATCTGGAGCTTTCTTATTTTTATATTACCTCCATGAATATGATTGCATCGGTGGTACGTATAGCTGCGTCAAATCTATGGGGAAGATTCGCAGACAGTTGTTCCTGGAAGCTGGTTACGCTTGGATCAATATATATGCTGGGACTTGCATATATTGGCTGGGGGCTGCTGACAAAAGAAAACTGCAGCTACTGGCTGCCGGTCGTACAGGCTGTGAGCGGTGCAGCCTGGGGCGGCATCAATATCGCCACATTCCGGATGCAGTTTGCCTTTGCACCGGTAGAGCATCGTATCAGCTATGTCAGCTTCTGCTCAACGATGGTTGGCTTTGTAGGTTTTTTTTCATCCATGCTTGGTTCAGCATTTGTAGCATGGGCAAAAAAAATCAGTATTTTAAATATTCGCATGGATACCATGCAACTGGTTTTTATTATATCAGCAGCCGGAGTTATCGCCAGTGCATTATACAGTCGTAATATAAAAGAGAAATGACAGCGAAACCGGCATTTATATGGTTTCAGGGTCTATTGCGCAGAGGATGGAAAAATTATTTTTGAAGTATAAAATTTAATTCTGATAAGGAGCAATACTATGAATTTATTACCAAAACCAAAAAAAATCACAGAGTGGGATGGACAACTGCTGTTATGCCACAGCATGTATATCGTTATATCGAAAGAAATATCAGACAACGGGATATATGCGGCAAAAAGACTACAGGAGGCAATCCGGCAGGAAACCGGGCTTTTGCTGCAGCTTTCCGTAGGAGAAGCAAGGGATGGAGATTTCTCTCTTGGGATTACAGAAACATTATCAGGACAGGCATATGAGATCACAATCAATGAGAACGGCGTACAGATCTTAGGTGGTGATGGAGCAGGTGTGCTTTATGGAGTGGAAACGTTCTGTCAGATCTTGCAACAGTACGGCGGAGCACTCCCTTGCGTGCAGATTATGGATGCGCCGGACATGCCAAACCGTGGTTATTATTTTGACCTGACAAGAGGACGTATATTAAAACTGGAAGAACTCAAAAAAATTGCAGACAGGATGTCCCACTATAAGTTAAACCAGCTTCAGCTTTATGTAGAACACACATATCTGTTCCGTGACTTTTCGGAAATGTGGAGAGATCAGACACCTATTACAGCGGAAGAGATCCGTGAACTCGACAGCTATTGCCGGGAACGACACATTGAACTGGTTCCGTCGCTTGCAAGCTTTGGACATCTGTGTACACTGCTCTCTACCAAAACATATGGGGAGCTGTGTGAGATGGAAGATTCCTGGAAAGAACCATTTTCTTTCTGGAACCGGATGCGGTATCATACAATCAATGTATCTGATGGCCGCTCCCTCCCTCTGATCAAAAAGATGATTGCAGAATATATGCAGCTTTTTTCTTCGGATAAATTTAATATCTGTGCGGATGAAACCTTTTGTCTTGGCAAATATAAATCAAAAGAGCTGGCTAAGGAATGCGGCATACACCGGTTATATATCGACTATGTCAAAGAGCTGGCACAATTCCTGGTGGAAAATGGAAAAATCCCAATGTTCTGGGGCGATATCATATGGAATTCACCGGAGCTGATGAAGGAACTGCCTGAAACCATGGTCTGCCTGAACTGGGGATATGCACCGGAACAAAGAGAAGATGAGACAAGGGCAATCGCACAGACAGGTGCAATGCAGTATCTGTGTCCTGGTGTATGTGGCTGGAACCAGTGGGCAAACTTAATAGAAAATTCTTATAAAAATATTACAAGAATGTGTAATTATGCAGCAAAATATCATGGCATCGGGGTATTGAACACAGACTGGGGAGATTTTGGGCATATCAATGATCCCGCATTTTCCATTCCGGGAATGATCTACGGCGCTGTATTTTCCTGGAACAAGGATGAAATCCCCTTCACAGAGCTGAACCGTATGATCTCACATATCGAGTATGGAGATACCACCGGAAATTATGTTTCATATCTGGCAGAAATCTGCGGACATTCTGTGTTCCAGTGGCGGGAAGCTGTCCTGTATTATGAGAACCAATGTCTAAAGCATGAGCTTGAAGAAGGCGAGGATCTGTTCCGTAATGTAAACCATGCCAGTGTGGATACTGCATCAGCTGCCCTTCGGTCATTGTATAAGAAACTTCTTGAAAGTACGAAGACAATGCCGGAAAACAAAAAACAGATGCAGCTTTTGTCCGTGACATTACAAGGAATCGGCATCTGGAATGCCATAGGGCTTCTGGCAGAAAGCAGGGATAAGACTGGAAGCTTTGATTCTCAAAAAGGATTGGAGCTGGCAGAAAAGCTCGAATACTGGTTTATGGCATATAAAGAAAACTGGCGTTCCACAGGTAAAGAAGGCGATCTTCACCACATTGCAGAGATTGTATTCTGGTACGCAGATTGGCTGCGCCATAAATGATTAAAAACGCTCAAAAACAAGCAAAAATTAGTTGAAGTTTTACTTATTTCATGATAAAATTATTAAAATAATTTTTTTAAATAGTTTCACATTGCTTAAAAACTGAAAATAATGCAATGTACCATTTAAGAAACTGAAAATTCATATGACAAAACTCAAAAAATGGATAAGTAATTTAAAGGTTGCGGCGAAATTGAAGGTATATCGGATGACGGTACTCGTCATGACAGTGATTCTAGTACTGACAGCTCTAATATCAACACTGGTGATCCGCTCGAACATACATTCGATTACAGAAGTATGGTCTCCTTCATTACAGTATCTGCAGGAATTAGAAACAATGACTGCCAATTACAGATCCAAGCAGTATCAGCACCTTGTATCAACAGACCCTGCCGTTATGGATTCCTGTGAAAAAGAAATTGCGGACATAGCAAGCCAGATTACTGAAACTGCGCAGAAATTAAATGAAATAATGCAATCAAGCAAGGAAGCCTTAGAAGGATCACATGATTTTGACGAAGCAAATGCTGCATGGAATGATTACAAAGCATCTTCTACAGAGATTATACAATTAAGTACGAATGGCAAGGTGGAAGAAGCATCCCAGCTTATGACAGGGGATGTGTATGCGAAATATAAACTGTTCGGGGAAAAATTCAACATTTTACGCAATGACTTCCAGGTAAAACTGGAACAGTCAAAAGCAATTGCCAATATCTGCATTAACGTTATTTTTATCATGATCTTTGCATTAGGAATTGCCATTGGTGTTGTTACAACAGCCATTGGACGGACAATCACTGCTTCAATCACAGAACCGGTGGAACAGATAGAAGCAGCAGTCGCCAGTCTGAGAAAAGGTGAACTGTCTAACATAGAAATGCTCACCTATGAGTCTGACGACGAGTTCGGTGATTCAATAAGAAACCTGAAAGAAGCTATGAATATCCTCTCCGATTATGTACGTGAGATTTCCGGGGAAGTAAAAATGATAGCTCAGGGTGATCTGACAAGAAAGGGTGAAGATATCACTGATTTCCTGGGTGATTTTTCAGAATTGAAGCATTCTCTTCTGTATATTTTGAAGCGTTTCAACAGCACATTAACAGATATCAGTAATATTGCTGAACAGGTATCATTAAATTCCAAAGATGTTGAAAATGCATCAAAATCCTTAGCAGATGGAGCAACAGAACAGGCAGGGGTAATTCAGGAATTAAATGCCACCATAGATACAGTTGTCAATCTTGCTGCAAATACAGCAAAAGAAACACAGAGTGCATCAGATCGTGTAAAAGCTTCTGCTGACAGGGCACATAAAGAAAAAGAAAAAATGAACGATCTGCTGAAGGAAATGGAACATATTACAGAGATTTCGAAAGAAATCGGCAATATCATCACAGATATTGAAGATATTGCATCCCAGACAAATCTCTTATCCCTTAATGCTTCCATAGAAGCAGCCAGAGCCGGTGAAGCAGGAAAAGGCTTTGCAGTGGTTGCAGACCAGATTGGAAAGCTGGCATCGGATAGTGCAAGGTCGGCAGTCAATACGAGAGAATTGATTGATAAGACTTTGATTGAAATTGATAAAGGTAATGCCATTACAAGAACAACCGCAGAAGCCTTCAATCTGATCATTGAAGATATGGAATCTTTCGCAGAAATTACAAAGAATACAATGGAGAAAGCCAACTCACAGGCAGAGTCACTAGAACAGATTGGTCAGGGAATTGAGCAGCTCTCCGGTGTGGTACAAGGCACAGCGGCATCCGCAGAAGAAAATACAGCAATCAGTGTTAATCTGGCAGAGGAATCAACTAAGATGCATGACCGCGTGAACATATTCAAGTTATTCTAAAAACAACTATTCAGAGCCATAAAATCGATACAGGAATGTAATATAATTTATATGGTAATCAACCCCATGTGCAAAAAGAAAAGCTATAAAACAGCTATTTTGTACATGGGGTTCTAAATTGTTACTGAATATGATAAGATTCTAAACAACAATATACATTAACTATTCGTTAAAGTTGTGTTTGACGAATATATGTTCTAGCATGGATACCCTCATTCCCACTAAAATGAAAAAATATGAATTTGTTTATCTCAAGAACATACTCCTTTTACAAATGAATATACTATGGTATAATAGATATATAACGGTATACCGTTATGCCGAGGTGATGATATGAATATACTTATTAATGATGTTATGGACCAGAAAAAAATCTCTATATATAAAATGGCAAAAGATACAGATATTCCGTATAGTACTTTAAGAGATGTTTTGTCTGGAAAAACAGATATAAAAAATGTAAGTTTTGAAATAGGAATGAAAATTGCAGAATATTTACAGCTTAATCCACAGGAATTATTAGAAGAAAAAAACAATGAAGTCATATATACGGATTGTTTCAAGAAAAAATATTTTGGAAAAATAATACAGAAAAAGAAAAAATATTTTGTGAAATTTAATGATTTGGAAAATTGTGAAAGAGTTGAATATGTTGGCAATGTAAGTGATAATGTCAAGCCATTTGTATATGATTTTGCCCTGTGGACCATGCAACGCTTTATTGATGCTGAGCTTTTGGAAAAATGGGAGGAATTTGTATGATATTTTCTTTAATGAAAAAGGATTATCCTATCATAGGCTTGAATATAAATGAAGAAGGAAAAATACAAAATATCAGTAAAAATACAAAATATGGAGAATATCTGCCCTTGGCATATCGAAATGATACTAAGGGATTACAAAAATGGTGGAATGAGCGTAGTACACCATCAACACAAGGATTTATAGAAAAAATATTAAAAGAACAAGGATTATCCTGTCCATCAGAATATCTTATGAATAATTTGGGATTAAGCCTAACAGATCATTACTGGATAAAGCCTGTTGATTCAAATTTGACTTGGAAATCGGTTAATCTATTTGAAAACGATTTCAAAAATGAAATATTATTTCAACATACGGAAACACCAAATAAAACTCTGTCATACTCCCCTAATAGTTCGCTGCAGGGAAATTTGGAAAAAAGCTGGAATATATTAAATGGGGAAAGAGTTTTAATTAAAGGCAATCATGATGAACGATCTATAGAAGCTATTAATGAGGTAATTGCTTCTAAATTACACCAAATGCAAAAGTATGAAAACTATACTGAATATGAATTGTTGAAAGTTCATGATAAAGAATATACTTATGGATGCTACTCAAAATTATTTACCAGTAATGAATTAGAGCTTGTGTCTGCTCATGAACTTTTGTCTTCAGAAAAGCAGCCAAATGATCTTTCATCCTATGAATTTCTGATTAAATTGGCAGTTTCACATGGAATGCGAGAGGAAACGGTTCGTTCTCAATTAGAATATCAAATTATGACAGATTTCATATTAACAAATACAGACCGACACATGAATAATATCGCTTTTCTTATGGATGAGAATAATGATCTGATTTCAATGGCACCAGTATTTGATACGGGGAAAAGTCTTTTTGTTGATCAATACGATATTGGTGATACCAAAGGATTGTTATCAATTAAAATCAACAGTTTTAAAAAGAATGAAATAGATATGCTAAAATATATAGAAAACAAGGATATTGTAGATTTAACAAAAATACCTGATGCAAAATATATCCGAAAAATGTATGAGAAGGATGGAAAAATAGAAAAAAGATATATTGACCGTGTATGCGATGCATATGAAAAGAAAGTAGATATATGCCGGGATTTCCAATTGGGTAAAGACTTAAATCAAGTCAGAATTGCTATTCGAAAACACGAATATGAGGATAGAGAAAATTCTAATAGGTTGGCTCCGAGACTCTAAAATCTGATAGACATCGTAAACAAAAAACAACCAATAATAAGAGTTTTTATTACTGGTTGTTTTGCATTTGGTTTTTAATCTGCCCAATTCTCCCTAAATAAAATGCGTCCAGATATGTTCCTCTGTCTCAGGAAGTCCATATTCCTTCTTGCCAAGTTCAATGCTTTTCATAAGAAAGGTCATATTTCTGGCAAGTACCCGCATTGTCTGTTTGCCTTCCTCATCCATTTCTGCCTGTCCTTTTTCACGACCATGAATGCTGTTCCAGTACTGGCTGGATGCGATAGGCATATTGCTGATTGTGAAGAATTTGTTTAATTCATCGAAAGTAGCAGAGCATCCGCCTCTTCTGGCGCATACAACGCTTGCCCCAACTTTCATTGTTTTATCAAAATGCGTACTGTAGAACAATCTGTCAAGACAGGCAATCAATGTAGCATTTGCAGATGCAAAATAAACAGGGCTGGCAATGACCAGACCATCTGCCTCCTCAAACAAAGGCGCAATCTCATTCACAGTATCGTCGAAAACACACTTCCCAAGCTCTGCACATCGTCCGCATGCAATGCAGCCTCTTATATCTTTGTTACCAATCTGAACTGTCGTAACTTCAACACCATTCTCATGAAATACCTTTTCCATTTCGCGCACAGCAATAGCGGTATTTCCATTCAACCTCGGACTTCCATTAATAATCAACACTTTACTCATTATCTGCACTCTCCTCACTTTGGGGATATTCTGCATCCATTTCAGCATTAATTGTATCCTCTGAAGCTGCCATTGCTGCAAGCGTTCTGGTAAGAAGTTCTTCCAGTTCCCAGCCTAACTGACTTGCGCCTCTTTCAATGACTTCACGTGAACAGCCGGCTGCAAAACCTTTACTCTTATATTTCTTTTTCAGTGATTTCAATTCCATATCCTTAGTGCTCTTAGATGGACGCATGAGTGCAGCCGCCCAGATCAGCCCAGTAAGTTCATCTGCGGCAAAGAGCACTTTTTCCATCTCATGCAATGGTTCTACATTGATTGTTTCGCCACAGCCGACCGTGATTCCATATCCATGGGAACAGACCGCATGGATTATATCTTCCCCTACTCCACCTTCTCTTAACAGCTCCGGCGCTTTCAGACAATGCTCTTCTGGGTATAATTCAAAATCAATATCATGAAGAAGTCCCACGATTCCCCAGTATTCTGCATCCTCTCCGTAACCCAGCTCATTCGCATACCACTTCATAACTGCTTCTACGGTAAAAGCATGCTGAATATGAAAGGGATCTTTATTGTATTTCTTCAGTAATTCTAATGCTATGTCTCTTGAAATGTGATTCATTATATTTCCTCTCCTTCTCTCATTTTCAGATCATAAATCAATTTAATTGTATTATACTTACATCAACTGTCTTTTTCAATTCCACACTCTACAAAAATATCGTTATTATGGTACATATGACAAAAATTGACTTTTTAGTGCAACAAATTGCTCTGTAATTGATTTTATGTGTCAAAATATGCTATGATTCAATATATCAAAGGTAATGCTTCACTTTTTCCTCTACAAAGAAAGGATGACCACTATGACAAATATTTATCATGTATCAAAACAGGGAAATGATACGAATAATGGCAGTATCACAGCTCCCTTCCTGACAATTCAAAAAGCTGCCTCCCTGGCTCTGCCCGGTGATCGGGTCATTGTTCATGAAGGGGTCTACAGGGAATGGGTTAAGCCTGAATTTGGAGGCAATCGTCTGTCTCCTATTGTTTATGAAGCGGCTGAAAATGAACATGTTATCATAAAAGGCTCTGAACAGATTACCAATTGGGAACGATATGAAGATTCTGTGTGGAAATGCACCATACCAAATGACTTTTTCAAAGGATATAATCCCTTTGCCATACCGCTTACCGGTGACTGGATCGTAGCCCCTTATGACACACCGGTTCATTTGGGTGATCTGTATCTCAACGGAAAATCCTTTTATGAGGCCTTTTCTCTGGAAGAAGTATTACATCCTGCAATAAGGGAAATATCGCCTTATCAGACATGGGGAAGACGCGAAGAGAGAATTTTAGAACCGGAACAGACTCTTTTCCAGTGGTTTGCCGTAGTTTCCGATGAGGAAACTGTCATCTATGCCAATTTCCATAACTATGACCCTAACCACGAATTTGTAGAAATCAGCGTCCGCCGTTCCTGCTTCTATCCTGAAAAGACAGGGCTTAACTATATCACTGTCCGCGGGTTTGAAATGGCACAGGCAGCCTGCCCATGGGCTCCACCTACAGCTAACCAGCCCGGTCTGATTGGCTGTAACTGGGCAAAGGGATGGGTTATAGAGAACTGTGATATCCATGATGCCAAATGTGTTGGCATCAGCCTTGGGAAAGAGGGTTCAACCGGTGATAACTATTATACCAAATGGAATATCAAATCCGGCTATCACTATCAGATGGAATCCGTATTTCTGGCAAGTCATATTGGATGGGGAAAAGAAAGAATCGGCTCACATATTATCCGAAACAATTATATTCATGATTGTGGACAGGCTGGAATTGTAGGACACATGGGCTGTATCTTCAGTGATATATACCATAATGAAATATGCAGAATTGGAACAAAACACGAATTCTATGGTCATGAAATGGCAGGTATCAAGCTGCATGCCGCTATTGATGTACAGATTCATGAAAACTATATCCATCATTGTACGTTAGGTACATGGCTTGACTGGCAGGCACAAGGCACTCATGTAAGCAGAAATATTTATGACCATAATAATCGTGACTTCATGATCGAGGTAACTCACGGTCCCTGTCTGGTTGATAACAATATTTTTACCTCCCCTTATACCTTTGATAATGCAGCTCAGGGAACTGCTTTTGTCCACAATCTGATCTGTGGCTTTCATAATCACTACTCTGTTCTGGATCGTGCTACTCCTTATCATCTGCCTCACTCTACAGAGATTGCTGGTATGTCGCTGGTATATGGCAATGATGACCGTTGGTATCAGAATATCTTTATTGGTGGACAGGAAGCAGATAGAAATTATGGAACAGCAGACTATGATGGTGCTCCCACATCCATAGACGATTATATCAGCCAGGTAAAAGCATTAGGACATGGAGATGTTCAGCTTTTCGCCAAAATTCCTCAACCCGCCTATATCAACAACAATGTATACCTGTCGGGTGCAAAGGCTTTCTGTGATGAACAGAATCGTTATACAAGTGATGAGGATGCTTCTATTGCTATTATGGAAAAGGAAGAGGGAGTATATCTACAATCCGCCCTTCCTCATGGCGCACTCTCCCTGCCTGGTCAAACCATTACCACTGCATTGCTTGGCAAAACACATATGTCAGATGGTCTATATGAGACACCAGACGGTCAGGATATGGTAATTGATTATGACTTACTTGGTCAATTACGTGCAGATGCACCTACACCTGGACCAATTGAGAATCTTAAAGAAGGCAGACAGGATCTGTTAATCTGGAAGCGATAATGTGAAATAATGGCTGTGCATTCATTATTTAGTGCACAGCCATTATCAATTAACCTAAAATCTTTCTATTATTTCTTCGTAAAATGTTCTTTTGCAAAGTCCATGTTCTGTACCAGCTCCAGAGTTCCCAGATAATTCTGGTTCTTGTCTCTTACCGCCATATATTTGACAAGCATGGACTTTCCATTTTTCTCCATCCAGATGGGTACTTCGTCAAGCGTTCCGTTTCTGAACTCGTCAATGATTCGTCTTACCTGCGCTTCTACCTTGGGTGGATGGCAGGTGAATACTTCTCTGTCAATCGCCATTCCCGGTCTTTTGAAATCCTTGGGACCTTCATTAAAGAATCTGTTTATATTATCTGCATCTACGAAGGTAATTTCCATCGGTATCGTATTCAGAAGTGCCGTAAGCTGCGCCACATTCATATGTCCTCCCGGCATAACAATCTCCTGATCTGAAATTGTAGATTCTATTGTTTTTACAGCATTTTCCGCTTTTTCCCAGATTGCCGGTGTCACGCCAAAGCAATCCGCATAGTCTTTTGCATCATGATAAATGTGAATCCACTCATCCTCGGTAAAGTTCACAGCACAATTAGGAAACAGAATATTCTGTTCTTTATAGATCATCTCATCCACACGAGTTACCACAGCATCGAATCTCTGCAGCCATTCCTTATCGTGCGCTGGCTTTTTGGAAAGTGCTGCCAGTTCATCCCTGATTTCATCATCGACTGTCCACATCACATCAGATGGACCTGATATCTGATAGCCGACCTTTAAATGCGGATACAGCAGATCTCCCTTCTTTGCATAATGAATCGCCACTTCTCTGATATGATCTACTAATTCCTGACTTACTTCTCCCTTGGCAATTGCTGCTCTCGCCTGTTCAATATATACTGCCAGTGCTTCATTTTCCATAGTAAAAGTATAGAGAGGATGTCCTTTCTCTTCTACCAGAAGCTTCGTTTTCACAGCTCTTTCCTGACGAATCAGTGATGCATCAACAGCCTTTTCTGCATTGGCAATTTTTTCCTCACGGGTCTCTCCGTGGAAAAGCGCAGAGTGTACATCACATAATTTCTGTACCTCTGTAATTGGCGTTCCTTCCTGAATCATTTGCTGCTCTGCCTGCATGATTTCTGAAGCATCTACATCTTTAAAATTCTGCACAAAATCCGCTCTCACCGCTTCCAGAGCTTCTCCTTTTCCCAGTCGCTTCAAATAATCCTTTAATAACTCTATTCTTTCATTCTGCATATCATCATTATACCTTTCTGTCATTCTTGTATCATTGTTATTTTACACATAATCTTCATTTTTATTATTCATTGAAAATTGTAACAGCCATTTCCAGACAGGAACCACCTCAATGCTGATTCCTTCACAGTCAAGCATTGATTCTTCACTGTTGGTAATAAGAAGACATTCAGATTCAGGGATGAAATTGTACAATTTAACAAAAGATCTGGTCTCCCTTTCTATAACAAAGAACAGATAAAACCAAACGCCGTGTATGCCATTGTGATAATCCCTGCACAACATCTTCCTGTGGAAGAATGATTTACATTTATCCAGAAAAGAATCTTCGTGCCTATCCCGGAGTGGAACGAGGTTCATCAGAATGGGAAGAAACATATAAAATCCGTGTAAACGTTGAAAAATCTATCAACCTGTTTCGCAAAGTAAATTTTTCTATCTGCAGAACATTTTATGACTGCATATCCTTCACACATGTACTTCGATAGTCACTTGGCGAAATTTTATATCTTTCCTTGAATACCCGGTTAAATGTCCTCTGGCTTTCAAATCCACTATCCAGGCAAATATTTGTAATAGAATCGCTCGTATTTTCCAAGCGATGACATGCATAGTTCAACCTTGCATCATTAAGATACTGATTGAAATTTCTATGAAAGATTTTGGAAAAGAGTCTGGATAAGACATATTTACTCACACCCAGGTCTTTTGCCATTTCTTCCAATGATAACTTTTTCTTGAAATTTGCTGATATATAGGAAACCGTCTGGTAAATAAGGTCTTTGCTCCCCACATGACTCTTCTCTACTAGATTCAGTTTTCCTATGCAGCGCGCAAACACAATTTGAAGATATGCCTGTGCAACAGTAATATCCGACTGTTCTGTCTCTAAAATTGCATTTATAACCCTATATACCTCTGATTCAACCTTTTCCGCTGTGATGATTGGGTATTCAGGAGCCATGGATTGCATGATATCTGCAAATTTGGCAATCGTAAATGGCGATGCAATCAGATAAGTCACTGTATTTACCCCTGGTGTCAGTACCTGATAGTGATGAATAATATTTGGAAATACAAAGCCTATATCTCCTTTTTCCATATGGTAAAGTTCCTGTCCGACACCAAGCTCTAATGTCCCACTCGTTACACAAACAATCTCCAGTGCATTATGAAGATGTGGTTCAATATGTTTTGACTTCCTATTTATTGCTATGATCTCCTCTTTTGTGTCAACATATTTTAATTGCATGAAATACTCCCCTTTGCAATATTTGTCTATATCTTCTTTCGATTTGGCAAGCAATTCTTTTACACCTATCTTATAATCAACTTGTAAATAAGGAAAGGAGGAATTACAAATGAGCAATCTTAAAAAATATCTGAATAACCTTTTAGTATTCTACGCTGAATATTTTGAGCATCCATACCATGTATAAATACTAAAAGGACTATTTATAGAAAAAAGCACTGTCTCATCGAGCAGCTACCAGACAACGCTTTTTCCTGTCAATTCTAATTCATGTCCGATTTATCTGTTACTTCATCTGCAGCAATTCCTTTTTCTGCTTTCAGTTTTTTATTTGCATCTTCAACATTCATTCTTGAAAGTGCAAACATAATCAATACATCAAAGATTAACGGAAGCCAAAGATACATGAACTTCATCATATCAAGTGCAGACTGTGGCTGAGTTGCATTTGTTCCGACATATCCACTGAGCTCAAGCATCCATCCAACAACAGCGGTTCCAATACCTCCACCGATTTTTACACCAAGAGAAGTACAAGAGTACATCGTTCCATCAATTCTCTTTCCCTGTGTAAGATAAGTGTATTCAGAGCAGGATGCAATAACAGCATTCATATCTCCCTGCCATGGTCCCTGACCTAAGGCTGCAAGAGCTGTAAACGCCATCATCAGCGGAACACTACCCATATATCCGGCAACAACAACAAGTGCTCTACCGATGACTGCTAAGACATAACCTCTTAAGTTCAGTTTATACATGCCTTTCCACTTACCAACTAATGTCGGTGTAAAAATCAGGGCAATAATCAGTGGAATATTTACTGCCCATGCAAATTGTCCAAACAAATTCTTATTTTTCAGTACCCATGTCATGTAATAAATGCCAGCTCCAATCATGGCACCATATAACTGCTGTAAAATATATGTTCCACAAATCATCATGTAATATTTGTTTTTGACAAGAAGCTTGAATGCCTGTACCATTCCATACTTTTCATTATCATTCTTTACTTCTCCTTCATTAAGTTTCTCCTCCGGAAGTTCCTTAACAGAAAGTGCTGAAATCGTATTTGCGACCAGACCAATGATTGCATAGATAATAGCAACCGTTCTCCATGCCGCAGCATCTCCACCGCATTTATCTACAAATCCAACTGTAATCGCCTGAATCAGAAGACTTGTTGAAAATGCAAAAATAAAACGGTAAGATCCCATCTGTACACGCTCTTTGCTGTTCTTTGTAATCAGTGACGTAAGTGCTGAGTAAGCAATATTGTTTGCTGTATAAAACACGCCATTTAACAGTGTATATGAAATAAAGAACCATGCATATTTAGCCGTTATTCCCAAACTGACCGGTACTGTAAAGCAGCAGACCAGCGTAATGGCACAACCAATATATCCGTATAGCATCCATGGCTTCGCTTTTCCCATTTTACTGTGTGTTTTGTCAATCATTGATCCAAAAAATATATCCGTGAAACCATCAAATAGTTTTGATACGGCAATCAGGGTCCCTACGACACCTGCAGCAAGTCCTACTGAGTCCGTCAGATAGACCATCATAAAAGATGTCAGGAACGCATAGACTACATTACCTGCAATATCACCTGATCCGTATCCAATTTTGTTATACCATTTCAAATATTTTTTTTCTTCCATCGAATTTCTTTGCTCCTCATCTTCATCGCACTTAGAATCTCAATATGTCTAACCGTATGATATCTAATTCTATTTTTTCTCTGTTTTTTCTGATTGCTCTGTATATCCGGACTTTACATTACAATCAGACTCTCTTTCCTTGTTTACGGGTTACATGAGACTTTATTATCCCTTTACATACGGTATCAGTGTAAACTGGAACCGGAATAATACATCATCAAATCGGTACTGCTCCAATACAACTGGTCCACAACTATTAGAACCAATGCCATTTAATGCGTAGTCAACACAAAATACCACACTATCTGATTCTATTAATTCATAATTATGCGTTTTCTTCTCAAGTTCTTCCTGTGTATAATAAGAACCATTGAATGAAAATGCCTTTTCTGCGGATGCCACAATTCCATATCGGCTGTTGTTAAGCTCTACATATTCACAATCGTAATGGCTTCCATTTTCCTGTGGACGGATATAGTCCTCATGTAAATCCCCTACATTTGCCCAGTACAGACCGTGACTCGCTGCCTGATGCTTGTCACGATAGCTCTCCTGCGGTCCCATTCCAAAGTATCTGATATCTGCAAGTTTCTTATCCAGGAACATCCTCACACCAAATCTTGGCAAATCTGGGAACTCTCCATCTTTTGTTGCCTCAATAGTTGCGTCTATTTTTCCTGCCGCATCTATTGTCCATGTAATTTTCACATCAAGGATCTTCTGCACTGTCTCTGCCACAACAGAAGCATGGCTTACAATCTTCACACCATGTTTTCCCTGCACAACCTCTGTCGTATAAGCTCTTGTATAAGCCTTGTCATAGTGGGCTTTTTTCCATTCAGCTTTGATATACATATCGTTATCTGTTGGTGCTCTCCAGATATTTAATTCCATCGGATGGTTCAAGTATTCCCGCCCTGCGAATTTCATCTCTGTAAAGAGTGCAGTACGTCGGTCGATAGTATACGCAAATTCACGACCTTTGATGTGAATCTGTGTATCATTTTCATTTACCTGTAATTCAGAGTCCACTGCTGTCTTTTGCATCCATTTCTCTACAAGTTTACATTTTGCATCATCTTTACTTACCTCAATTTCATCAAATCCAAGGATATGGTCTTCATCCAACAGTGGCAATTCTTTTTTCAGATGGTAAATAAGTTTTAAATAACATTTCCCATTCTCTGGCACACTGATCTTCAGGTTTGTTTTTCCTTCCCCGTGTGGTACCACAGAAAATTCCGAAAGTATGTCTTTGCTGATCACAAGACCATCCTGTGTCAGTTCATAACTGATCTTCACATAATCTTTCAAGTCATCAAAATCCATATAGTTATGAAGCACCAGTTCTCCACTTTCTTTGTCATAGGAAATAACCCTTGCCGGGCGGTATACATTCTTGTATTCCAACAGTCCTGTGTGTACAGTTCTGTCCGGATATACCAATCCATCCATACAGAAATTGCCGTCATGGATCTCTTCTCCATGATCTCCTCCATAGGCATAGATTGTCTTTCCATTCTCGGCAGTACCATGAGCAATCGCATGGTCACACCATTCCCAAACAAAACCACCACACATTTTATCGTTGTCCTGAATCATTTGGAAATAATCTTCAAAATCTCCAGGTCCATTTCCCATGCTGTGGCAGTACTCGACTAGAAGGAATGGCTTGCTTCCGTCCTTGTCCAGATATTCCTGAATTTCGGAAAGTGCCGGGTACATCCGGCTGTACACATCCAGATTGCTGTAATCATATGTTTCATCATAATTACGGTATCTTGCACTCTCATATTGTGTGATGCGGTCTGGATCATAATTCTTTGTCCATTCTAGTGCTTTTTCAAAGTTGCAGCCATAAGCACTCTCATTTCCCATTGACCACATAACAATACAGAAACGGTTTTTGTCACGTTCCACCATGAGTTTTACACGATCAACGATTGCCTCTTCCCATACCGGATCATCTGCAATCTTCTCATTCCATCGCTTGAACCGATTGTAATCGGTGTCTTCTTTTCTGTAAATCATAAATGGACCATGAGCTTCAATATCTGCTTCATCTATCACCATGAATCCATACTTGTCACACATTTCATAGAAAAATGGTGCGTTCGGATAGTGGCTGGAACGGATCGCATTAAAATTATGCTGCTTCATTAACGTAAGATCGGTTGTAATCTGTTCCAGACTGATTGTAAATCCCGTAACCGGATCGGAATCATGTCGATTGACTCCACGGAATTTAATCTTCTGTCCATTTAGATAAATGACCTGGTCTTTAATCTCTACCTTTCTTAATGCAATGTGATCCACAATTACTTCATTTTCTGTTTCAAGGATCAGTTTATACAGATATGGATTTTCTGTATTCCAAAGTTCCGGACTTGCGATTTCTAATACAGCTGTTCCTTCTTCGTCAATACTTCCTAGTGCTACAACTGCTCCATTTTTATCTTCAATCGAAATTTTTACATTTGTTGGAGAGTAGAATTTCACATCAAGTTCTACCTTTGCAAGTATATCCTCAATTCTTGTTTTAATATGATAATCACTGATTGCCTGTTTTGGGCGTTTCAAAATGTACACATCCCGGAAAATACCACTCATACGGAATTTGTCCTGATCTTCCAAATAAGAACCATCACACCACTTCATTACCAACACTGCCACCGTATTTGTTCCATCCTGAAGTACATCTGTAACATCAAACTCACTGGTCATATGGGAAACCTGGCTGTATCCTACATAAGAACCATTGATCCATACATAAAAGCAACTGTCTACTCCTTCAAAGTTCAAAAAAGCTTTTGATGCTTTCTCATCTCTACTGTACTCAAAATTATGTACATAGGCTCCACACGGAATATCCTGCGGCACATATGGTGGATCAAATGGAAACGGATACCGGATGTTTGTATACTGATGTGTATCATATCCTGCCATCTGCCATACACTTGGAACCTGAATCTCATCAAAATTTTCTGTATCATAATTCTTCTCAAAGAAAGAATCCTTAATATTATAGATGCTGGTAAAATACTGGAATTCCCAAGTTCCGTTTAATAACTGCATACGGTCTGATTCTTCCCTGTGTTCCACCAAATTATCCATTCTTTTGGATGCTGGAATATAATAGGCTCTGGCTGGCATTGTGTTTTCGTGCAGTACGTTTAAGTTTTCATAATAACGTGGTACAATCATAAATAGCTCTCCTTCAAAACATATACTTTTTTGTTTTTTGCTTTTCTAAAATAAACCTTAATACTTTACTTATATGCTTGCATTCCTTTGTTATGTTATATATAGCTTATCTTATTCTGCAAAATATGTCTATGAATTGGATTGGACAAAATATGCACTAAATGATACAATAATAAAAAGTGTGAAAAGAGGTGCTGCTCTATGTATATGAATACTGGTTATCTGAATCACTCCCACATGGATTTCAAAAGCAAAAGTCGTCCACTGATTGTAGGAAGCTGTGGCACTTATCGCCTTTCCAGCTATCCAAAATTGCCAACCTACCGTCCAAAGGGACGCCTGGATTATCAGATCATCTATATCACTGCTGGTTGTGGGCATTTTCATTTTGACAATGTAGATAACGAAACGATTGTTCCCGCCGGTAATATTGTGCTGTACAGACCGAAGGAACTTCAGAAATATGAATATTATGGAGAAGATAAGACAGAAGTATACTGGATTCATTTTACAGGTAGCAATGTAAAAAATATCTTGCGTCAGTATGGATTTCCGGATAAAGAACGAGTTTTCCAAATCGGCACATCTATGGAATATGAACGGATTTTCAAGAGTATTATCATAGAGCTTCAACACTGTCAAAACGACTATGAGGAAATGCTTGTTCTTCTGCTTCGTCATCTGCTAATCAATTTCCACCGAGAACTGACACGGGAACATATTCTGAAAAGCGAATACCTGGATCAGGAAATGAACACTGCAGTTACCTATTTCAGTGAAAATTATAATCAGAACATCAACATAGAGGATTACGCAGCCTCACGAGGAATGAGTGTCAGCTGGTTTATCCGGAATTTCAAAAAATACACCGGTTCCACACCAATGCAATTCATCGTAGGAACCCGGATCAACAATGCTCAGATGCTACTTGATGCAACAACCTATTCCATCAATGAAATCTCTAAAATCGTCGGATATGATAACCAGCTATATTTCAGTCGGATTTTTCACAAGCTGAAAGGATATTCACCGAGAGAATACCGAAAGCTGAGAAACAAATTCTGAAATCCACAAAGAGGATACCATCGAATCATCAAAACAATGATTTGTGGTATCCTCTTCTTTCACTTCTTGATGAAACCATTTAGGTCAGTTTACAAGGAACTACACGCAGACCACGAAACGGGGGCTGCTGACAACACAGGTAAAGACTTGTCCACAGTGTTTGCACCGTACCATGTGAACCATAATTTCATCCGCCCATCCATCTTCGGTCTTTACCTGATTCAACGGGCAAGTGGATTCTTCCTCAAGCAGTTCAAAACCGCCATTTGTCACAAGCTGTTGGATGTATTCGATACACGCCAGATAATCTTTCGGTGCGTTAAATCTCTTCCATTTCTGAATATTATGACAGTAGTCACACATTGCAACTCCCTCCATAACCAAATTTTCTAAATTTTGAAATGGGCGGGAAAGCCATTTTAGGGCTTTCCCGCCTTGATTACCCATCAGCAAAGACTGGCTCGGCTGGCTTTGCTATTTTTTCAACAGGTAGATTTAGATAATTAGGAAATTGACACTAATACGGCTCTTTCTTGCTCTGCCATTTTTTCATAAAACTTTTTCAAATTTTCAAATGAATTTCTTAAATCATCTTTAATTAAATCTGCTTCATCTTCATATCCCCAAATATCGGGGTAAATACCATTTTGGCGAAACGCACGCATATCAAATTTATCAATATATGTTTCAAAATTAAGTTCCTGCAACGCTTTTGCAATTTCTTTTACTCTATCGGTTTTCGTTCCAGATATAAAGATTTCTTCCCCAGAAATATTAAACTGTCCTACAATCGCTTCACTGATTAAATTATCTTCAATCGGTTCGCTGGCAGATTTTCCTGTCAGCAAGAAATGAAGTGCGTCCCACATTTTATCTATATCACAAATTTCCAAGTTCTCATTTTCCTGCGCTTCTTCCACATCATCAAGGCACATAAATTTTTCTAATTCAGTGTCAGTAGTTGACTGATAATTTGCAATCATTCCCATTTGTTTTTCCTCCATATTTTACTGTATTGTTCTCTACTTCCGTCCCCGCTGTGGGTTTGGATTTTTCAGCAAGTCCGACTTCTGTGCAATCTTCTTCAGCCACTTCTTTTCTTCCTCGGACAGCTTCTTCAAGTTCAATTTGAGCCGCTTACAGATAAACGCCAGCGACACTTGCTCTGGGTCGCTGCCCTCTTTGGCGGTTTCCTCGGCGGTCTGCAAAAAATCTTCCAGTGGATTATCCTCTGGGACGCTGAAAAAATCGTCCTTATGGGCTTCCCGCAGGTCGAGGGCTATGCCGTTTATGTCCTGCTGTATCACATAGCGGCAAAAGCTGTCATCGTCAATATGAGCGGTGATAAGCTGTCTTATCTGCGGGTCGGACAAGCCGGGATTGTGCTGCTTCATAATGGTTGCGCTCATGGCATCCACAATGGCGTTTGCACTCTGCACCTGTTTGCCAGCAATACCGTTCACATAGATTTCAAGGTCAGCCATCAGCCGGGGGAAGTCCGGGTGCGCCGCCAGCTCACACAAGAGGGAATTATCCACCCGCCCGCTTTTCAGCAGTTCAATCATATCATCACTCAAATGCAGGTCTGCAAGATCGGCATTTGGGTGATTTCTTGTTTGGGACAGCCCCAGCAGATAATCGGCGGTCACGCCGTAAAACTTCGCCAGCTTGATAATGGCATAGTGGCTGATGTCCTTGAAGTCTTTTGCTTCATAGCTGCCCAGCGCAGACTTGGAGAGATTTACTTGTTCTTCAAGTTGCTCCAGCGTCAGCCCACGCTCCACACGCAGGTCTTTCAATCGTTCTTGTATGGATAGTTCCATGCAATCCCTCCTTGTCCAGTTACTTTATTCGTTCATGACTATCGAAATAATTTTTCCTTCGCCGACTTGGTGGCTACCTTCCATGATTGAAAATTTTTGTCCTAAACAGACTTCTTTATAATGGCAATCTTGGAATGTAAATTTTATTATCGCCAGAGTTGGATTATCGAATTTGTCAACTTGCAGCTCAGTAAAAGTAATTCCCCAATAATCTCCGAGTTTATTAAAGATAGCATCTGGACGGTAGCCTGTTTTTGGCAAATTTCTTCGTTGTCCAGCATGAAAAATAACTTCCACAAATAAGTACATTAGACCCATATCCCCTAAATTTCTGTTTTCTTTTTTATTCTACCACAATTCCAAGAGCGTGGAAATAGAGAGTTTTCTGGGCTGATTTCCGACCTTATGGATATACGGGGCGGGCGGTCTTTTAGGTGTAGACTTAGGGTAGTTCATCGATGAGCTGCACCTTGAAAAATGAATAACCGTCCGAAAAGGAATACCCCGGCTGGGGAAGCACCGCATTTGCGTACCAACGGAGAAACACGCCGCCATTGTCGGGGAGAACGGCTGCTATCTGTATCAAGTGCGGGAACTGCGGGTATGCCCTTATGAGCATTAACAATCCTGTGGGGAAGCAATATCTCCGCTGCACAAAACGGCTGGACAATAAAAGCTGTGCCGGGTGCGGGAAAATCATCACTTCGGAGCTGGAAGCGGTTGTTTATCAGCAGATGGTGAAGAAGCTGGCAAGCTACAAAACGCTGACGGGCAGAAAAAAAGCGGCAAAGGCAAACCCTAAAATTGCCGCCCTGCAAATGGAGCTTGCCCATGTGGACAGCGAGATTGAAAAGCTGGTGGACAGTCTGACGGGTGGAATCCCTCCCGTCAGATACCTACTCTGTGTAGTCCCTTGTAAACTGTACTTTTATATTATATAAAAACACGAATCAGCGCATAAAGTCTGCAATTACCTGTCTGGTCACATCCGGGTAATTGGTAATAATCGCATTTACCCCAAACCGGCAGGCAAGTGCCATGTGCTCTTTCTCATTCACAGTCCATGTATTGACATCCAGACCGTTTCTGGCTGCATCCTGCATATAATTGGGATACTGAAGATTATAAAGTGCCGGATGCAGTGCATTTGCACCATGTTTCTTTGCATAAGAAGCCACGTCAATCGGACCATCTGCATATAAGAATCCTACATAGCAGTCCGGGTCTAATTCATGAAGCTTTACACAGGTATAATGGTTGAAGGAAGAATACAATACTCTGTCTTCCATTCCCATTTCTCTGGTCAGTGCAATGACTTTACGCTCGATTTCCGGATAGAATACAACGCCTGACTTAATCTCCACATTAATGGTAAGCTTCGTGGGCTTTATCAGCTCATACACCTCACGCAGCGTAGGAATGTCCGCATGCTCATATTTCGGACAAGTCCTGTTATAGTTGAATTTTCTAAGCTCTTCAAAGGTATAATCCTTTACCCAGCCTTTTCCATCACTGGTGCGGTCAATCCATTCATCATGAATGACCACAAGTACATCATCTTTCGTAAGCTGCACATCCAGCTCAATGCCGTCAGCTCCCTGCTCTATTGCCATTCCAAATGACTCAATCGTATTCTCCGGTGCATATCCGCTTGCTCCTCTGTGTGCCCATACAAGCGGTGTATCTTTTTTCTTAAAATTCTCAAATGACATGACCCTGTCCTCCTTAATCTTCTATATCAAACGCTTCCAATCCACGTTTGGCTTCTACCTTAGTATCTCCATGCTTCACCATAAGCATAGTACAGAATGCTGCAAAACTGAATATTGCCGCATATGGGAACAATGTGCGATATCCCACATGCTTTAGTAAAAATCCTGCAAGAATCGGTGTAATGATCTGTGCCGTCATACTGAACGTATAATACAGACCTGTGAACTTACCAACCTCGCTGCCTTTACACATTTCTAGCACCATGGGCAGACTGTTTACGTTAATTGCCGCCCAGGCAAGTCCAACGAAGAAAAATACAACATATAACCAGCTGTGGAACATGTCAGACAGCATTGTGTACACAAATGCAACAATAAAGCAGCTTGCAAGCAGCAATACTCCTGACTGAATGGTGCGTCTGCGCCCAATCTTACTTGCAAGCTGGGCTACCGGAATATAGGAAACGATCGCCCCTCCAGTTGCAATCGTAAGACACATGGAAGCCCCACCAAGGCTCATCCCCCACATCTTGGCTGCGTAGGTTGTAAACCATGTCTCTACACCATTATATGCAATGAACCAGAGTGCAATAGAGCAGAGCAGAAAAGCAAGGCTGCATTTTACATCCTGTGGAAGCTTCTCTTCCCCGGATTCACTGTCAGTCTCAGCCAGATTCTCTTCCGGATGCGCATTCTCATATTCCTTCATCTCAAGACTAAGCATAGCCTCATCTACTGCGAACATCACAATGCAGAGAGCTATAATCATAATACCTGACACAATCATAAACAACGGCATATAATCCACATGCTCCATACCCTCAGTTCTCTTAGAAGAATACAGGACACTGGCAATAATCAGATATGCGATTCCACCCAACGCTCCCATCAGATTAATAATGGCATTTCCTTTACTTCTTAGTGGCTTAGGTGTCACATCAGGCATTAATGCAACTGCAGGACTACGGTATGTTCCCATGGCAACCAGAAGACAGCCAAGAATCACTACAAATAACACCTGCACCAGATTGGAGTGTGTCTGAAAGAACAGATTATCCAGATATGGAATCAGAAGCATTAAGAACACCGCTGCAACCGTTCCACACAGGATAAATGGCTTACGTCTTCCCATTCTGGCTGTACATTTATCAGAGAGCCCTCCAAATAACGGTAACAGGAAAAGTGCAAGTACATTATCTGCCGCCATGATCGCACCTGAGAAAGTCTCATTCATGTGGAATGTGTTAGTAAGGATCAGCGGAATTACACTATTGTACATCTGCCAAAAGGCACAGATAGACAAAAATGCAAAACCAATTTTGATAGTTTGTTTTGTGTTTAACTTCATCTTTTGCTTATACCCCCTTCTTTTCTTATATTCTACCGAATTTTCACTCATATCTCAATACATGCTTATGTAAAAATCATGTAAAAAAAAACTCTACTGATCTGTTGACCAGTAGAGGCTGTATTATTATTTCATCTTATTTCTGATTTCTGCCAGCCTATCCAGGGCTGCTTTCAGTGTTTCGTCTTTCTTGGCAAAATGGAATCTCACATAATCGTGGACATCTTCCTTAAAGAAGCTGGAGCCCGGTACGGAACCAACTCCGACTTTTCTCGCCAGATCTACTGCGAAATCATAGTCATTGCCATAACCAAATTCGCTGATATCGACCATTACATAATATGCACCCTGCGGCTCAACGAAGGAAAGTCCTATGTCACGTAAGCCTTTGCAGAACAGCTCTTTCATATGCGTATAATGCTGCTGAAGTTCTTCATAATATTCATCCCCGAAGTTCAGTCCGACAACGACTGCTTCCATAAGTGGAGCTGCAGCACCGATTGTAAGGAAATCATGCACTTTCTTGACACGTTCCGTAATATCAGGTGATGCAATGACATATCCTATCCGCCATCCGGTGATGGAATAGGTCTTGGATAAGGAACTGCATATGATTGTTCGTTCCCTCATACCGGGAAGTGTTGCCATGTATACATGCTCATGCGGCTTGTACAGGATATGTTCATATACTTCATCCGTAATAACATAGAGATCATACTTTTTCGCCAGATCTGCAATGATCGTCAGTTCTTCCCTAGTGAATACCTTGCCGCTTGGATTGGAAGGATTACACAGGATCAGCGCCTTTACACCCGGTTGTCTGAACGCATCCTCCAACACATTCGGATCGAAGGAAAAAGCAGGAGGAACCAGCGGTACATAGATTGGCTCTGCACCTGACAGAATTGCATCCGCACCGTAATTCTCATAAAATGGGGAAAAGACTACTACTTTATCACCGGGATTACATACCGTAAGCATTGCAGCCATCATGGCTTCTGTTCCACCACAGGTCACTACGATCTCCTGATTGGGATCTACGTCCATTCCTGAGAAATGCTTCTGTTTTCTGGCAAGCGCTTCCCTGATTGTCTGTGATCCCCATGTGGTTGCATACTGATGAGGTCCGATATGGGCAAGTTCGGATAATTTATCTGTGATTTCCTTTGGTGGGTCAAAATCAGGAAATCCCTGAGATAAGTTAATTGCTCCATACTGGTTTGATACTCTTGTCATTCTACGGATTACAGAATCGGTAAATCCTGCCGTTTTATCACTTAAAGGTTTCATACATACACTTCCATTTCTTTTTTCTACGCATCATAGGAAATTCCCGGATTCAAAATGCCTTTTTCATCAAAAGCTGCCTTCACACGCTTCATCAGTGCGATATTAGCCGGGTTCGCAGCTTCCAGCATATACTTCTGTTTACTCAGTCCAATGCCGTGTTCACCACTTGCCAGTCCGCCAAGCTCTGTACATTTTCTGTAAAGGACAGTCAGGTTGGCATCCAGCTCCTTCGCCCATGTGGCATCATCCCTGTCACCTCTGACTACACACAGATGTACATTACCGTCTCCTGCATGTCCGAAGCTGATCATTCTCATTCCGCACTGCTTCTCATATTCATTGATGAAATTAACAAAGGTGTCAATCTGGTTGATTGGAACGACCATATCCAGTGGCTCCTGCTCTGAAACTGCTTCTACAGATTTCACAAGGCAGCCACGGATTCTCCAGACATTTGCTGCTACCTCAGGATCTTCCAGTGCCAGGAATGCCTTGGCTCCTGCCCGTCTGGTCACTTTCTCCGCAATCTTGATATTCTCTGTGATTTCTGATTCTTTTCCATCAAAAGTAAGAAGTAAGTATGCCTTCGCATCTGTCAAAGGAAACTGTAAATGCAGGAAATCTTCTCCAAGCTGCACTACCTTTCTCTCAATAAACTCAATGGCTGTCGGATTGATATTTGCCTGAATAATCTTCTGGACACTTTCGATACCGGCTTTCAGAGATTCATATCCCACCAGGATGCTGATGCTTTTCTCCGGCTTTGGAATTAATTTTAATACACATTTCGTAATAATTGCAAGAGTTCCCTCTGAACCGATTACAATTTCTTTCAGGTCAAGTCCTGTTGTATCCTTGCGGTTCTTACCACCTGCCGTAAGGACAGTACCATCCGCCAGAACCACTTCCAGCCCCATGACATAATCACGGGTCACGCCGTATTTTACAGCTCTCATGCCGCCTGCATTGGTGCTGATATTGCCACCGATAGATGCTTTCTTTTCACCCGGATCAGGCGGATAGAATAAGCCTTTTGATTCAACAAATGCCTGAAAATCCTGTAAGATCACACCAGGTTCCACTGTTGCTGTAAAGGTCTCCTCGTCAAGCTCTAATATATGATTCATAAGTGAAACATCAATTACAATTCCATCGCCATGAGGAACTGTTGAGCCGACCAGATTGGTACCTGCGCCTCTGGGTGTTACGGGTATCTGATTCGTATACGCATATTTCAACAATTCGCTTACTTCCTGTGTCGATACCGGGAATACAACTGCCCCGGCACTTCCGATACGTCGCTCCAGATTGTCAGACAGATACTTTCTCTCAATGTTATCTGTAATTACACGGCTCTCATCACCGATGATCTTTAATAATTCTTCTCTCATGTTATTCCTCATTTCTGTGCATATCGAGTTTGTGTCAAGTATACGCAGACACAAATCTCGTGTGTGAAAAAACTACCATATATGGTTTTTTCACACTATCAACTCCCTGATCATTTGGTCTTAGCTTCCCATGCAGGAACGAAATAACCACCGAACTTATCTTCAAAGATCTGCTTAGTTTCTTCAGACTGGAAAAGCTTAACAATTTCCTGATATACAGGATCGTCTGCGTTCCCACTCTTAACTGCGATCAGGCAGAAATAGCTGTCGTCATCATATTCTGATTCCTTGAAAATAGCAGTAGAAGGATCAATGCCGTAATCTAATGCATAGTTACCATTTACAACTGCAATGGTAAAGTCAGGAATTACGGAAGGGATTGTAGATGCACCAAGCTCTGTAATATCTACCTGTACTTTATAATTGGTAATATCTGATACTGTAGGATTGGCTCCTGCATCTGGGTCAATCTCAATGATACCTGCTGACTCTAACACCTTCAGCGCACGTCCACCGTTGGATGCATCATCAGGAATTGCAACGGTATCACCATCCTTTAATTCATCAATGGACTGAATCTGATCAGAATAGATATTCATTGCAATGATGAAAGTATCACCGATTACTGTAAGGTCATATCCGTTCTTCTCTGTATCATTATTGAAATATGCATGATGCTGGAATGCATTGATGTCAATCTCTCCTGCATCCAGTGCTGCATTAGGAAGTGAGAAATCAGAGAACTGCACATACTGAAGATCAATGCCTTCTCCTGCTAACTTCTCCTTGATTGGATTCCAGATATCTTCATAGATAACACCTGTCAGACCAAGCTTCACTACACGAGTTTCGCCATCTTTTGCCGCTTCTGCTTCCTGGGTAGAAGCTGTTGTCTCACTTGTTGTTGTCGCTGCATTACTGTCTGTTGCTGCTGTCTCTTCTGTTTTCTGGCTTCCGCATCCTGTAATGGCTCCAAATGCCAATGCTGCTGTAAGTACTGTTGCTAATAATTTCTTTTTCATAATGATTCTCCTCGTTTATTTAATGTGTATTTTTCTTTGCAATATGATTACCAATAATCTGTATGACGGTTACAATCACTACCAGAACAACTACTGTTGTGTAAGTGACATCCGGCATGTTTCTGTCGTGTCCGTACATAATAGCGAAATTACCCAGTCCACCGGCTCCGACTGCTCCTGCCATAGCTGTCAGTCCAATCAGACTGATGATTGTAATAGTAGTTCCTCTGGCGATGCCTGCGATGCTTTCTTTCAGATATACGCTCCAGATAATCTCCAGGTTACTCAGTCCCATAGACTGTGCAGCCTCGATCAATCCAGGATTTACATCCGACATTGCTGTTTCCATCTGTCTGGTAAAGAATGGTGCGCATCCAAAGATAAGCGGCACGATTGCGCCTTTTACGCCGATTCCTGTTCCCATGATTGCTCTGCTGAGTGGAACAAGTCCTACCAGAAGAATGATAAACGGTATGGAACGGAAGAAATTCACGATTTTATCTATCACCTGATATATCACCTGGTTAGGGACGATTCCGGATGGTCTGGTCACAATCAATGTGATTCCAAGTATAATACCAATCAGGAATGATATGCCACCAGCCCAGCCTACCATGATAAACGTATCACGAAAGCTTTCCCAGAAAATATCTGTCCTCGCCATGACATTCGGTATGATCTTATTTAGAAACTCTGCCATCAAAAATCACCTCCACTCCTACATTCTTATCCTTCAGATATTCGATTGCTGCATCAATCTGCTCTGCATCGCCCTGCACGATAGATACCAGACCGCCTATCGGATTACCCCCTATCAGCTCAATGTTGCCAAAGATAATATTGACATTCAGCTCGAACTTCCTTGATATCTGGGAAACCAGTGCTTCTGAAACATCCCTCTTTATATAACTGGATCTCAGTACTACTTCACCCGGCTGTATGTTCAACAATTCCTTACGCGTCTCAACCAGCTCTGTTATCTTGGAAAGGTTCGTTGTATTCTCCACAAATTCACGGGTTATAGCTTCTTTTGGATTGGCAAAAATATCAAATACCTTACCACTCTCTACAACAGCGCCACCTTTCATGACTGCTACTCTGTCACATATATCCTTAATGACCTGCATCTCATGTGTAATGACTACGATCGTAATTCCAAGTTCCTTATTGACTTTCTTGAGAAGTTCCAGAATCGCTTTCGTTGTCTTGGGGTCTAATGCACTGGTGGATTCATCACTGAGAAGTATCTGGGGATCACTGGCAAGCGCCCTTGCGATTGCCACTCTCTGTTTCTGTCCTCCTGAGAGCTGTGTAGGATATACATCAGCTTTCTCTTCAAGCTCTACCAGCTTCAATAACTGCTTCACTTTCTCCTGCTTTTCCTTTTTGGATAATTTAGACTTTCTAAGTGGAAAAGCAATATTCTCATATACCGTTCTCGCTGCGAACAGGTTGAACTGCTGGAAAATCATTCCTATCTTCTTACGTCTCTGCCTAAGCTCCTTCGGTGACATGGCAGTGAGTTCTTCTCCCTCAACATAAACCTTACCCTCTGTGGGTCTCTCCAGCAGATTGATACATCGTACCAAAGTAGATTTGCCGGCACCGGACATACCGATAATTCCATATATATCTCCTTTCTCAATGGAAAGGTTAATATTTTTCAGCGCTTCGACCGTTCCATCTTTGGTGGTAAACCGCTTCGATAAATTTTCGAATACAATCTCTGCCATGTGATTCATCCTCTCTGTATTTCTGATAGATGTAATCATACCGCATTAGTAGGAATTTGTATAATAGCAAAAAAATATAGTTGGTTATAAGTTTTGCTTATAACCAACTATATTTGAACCTTGCTGCTTTACTTCTCCTGCTCCTGTCTCTCCCTGACAATCTCAGCTTCCATCTGTTCAATCATTTCTATCCTGTTTTCATCCATCTGTCTCACACTCCTTTACTTGTAATCGTAATAGTAATTGATATTTGATTACAATTCGGAATATATATTTATAGTTTAAAAATACATATAATATAACTATTCAGAACCACTAAGCTGTGTCAAATAAGGAGATATTACCATGCAGGAATTTAAGCCATTCAAACCAGAGAATTAGCAATTTCTTTTAGATGCGCACTGAGTTTCATATTTTCACTGTAATCTACTTTGACAACGACTACCGCAGGAACTTTCTGGGCAAAGGCTTCCTCCAGTGTGGGAATTAATTCTTCGGATGAATGTACTTCATATCCTTTACAATGCATGGATTCTGCCATCATTTTAAAATCAGGGTTGGCAAAATCCACATAACAGCTGTCTCCGAACTGCTCCATCTCTTTCCATTTGATCAGACCATAGGCTTCATCTTCCCAAATCAGTGTGACAAAAGGGATATGCTCCCTTACAGCCGTCTCCAGTTCCTGATTATTCATCATGAATCCGCCATCACCACAGATAGCAAGTACCCTGCGCTCAGGATAGAGCATCTTCGCACTGATAGCCCCCGGCACACTGAATCCCATACTGGCAAATCCATTGCTGATCAGACAGGTATTAGGCTCATAGCAGTGATAATGCCTTGCAATCCACATTTTATGCGCTCCTACATCAGAAAGTACAATATCCTCTCTTCCCATTATCCTACGCACATCTGACAGAATTCTTGCGGGCTTCATGGGATAGGAAGCATCTGCCGCCATCTCTTCCTGCTCTTTCATCATTCTTGCCTTTAATTGCAGGGCAAATTCAGGTTCTTCCTCTCTGGTCGTTATATTCATTATCTTTCTAAGACTGTTTGAGATATCGCCCACCAGCTCCACATCCGGCTGATAACGTTTATTCACATCCGCAGGCTCACTGGCGATGTGGATGATTTTCGTATCTGCATGTACATTCCATTTGGATGGCGCACACTCTACCATATCATATCCCACTCCAATGACCAGATCAGCCTCTTCAAATATCTTATTCACATAGTCCTTCTGAGGAATACCCAGAGTCCACAGACTATATGGATTATCCATGGATACAATGCCCTTTGCCATCATGGTATTGACCACAGGAATATGTAACGTATTTACAAACTCGGTCAGCATTTTGGATGCGTTCTGCCGGACAGCACCATTACCGGCTAGTATGACAGGTACTTTCGCCTGTTTTATCAACTTGCTCGCTGTTTCCACTGCTTTTACGGAAGCATATTCTATCATTTTTTCCTGCTTTTTCAGAGGTTTTACATCCGCCGGCATTTTTGCAATGTTCTTAGGCAGATCAATATGCGTTGCGCCCGGCTTCTCATTCTCAGCATATTTAAAAGCCAGACGTGTAATCTCTGCCACTGTATCCGGTCGAATGATCTGTTTGGTACGCTTCGTTATCGGAGCAAACATGGTGGTCAGATCCAGATACTGATGACTGGTCAGCTGCATCTGATCTGTGCCTACCTGACCTGTAATGGCAACCAGGGGCGAACCATCCAGGAAAGCATCTGCCACACCGGTTACCAGATTGGTAGCGCCAGGACCGAGTGTAGACAGACATACACCTGCTCTGCCTGTCAGCCTTCCATATACATCTGCCATAAAGGCTGCTCCCTGCTCGTGTCTGGTATCTATAAAATGAATACCACTCTCCTTAATGGCAAACATCAAATCCAGTGTCTCTTCTCCGGGGATGCCAAATATAGTATCTACACCTTCTTCCCGTAAACATTCTACCAGCACCTGTGCGGTATTTTTTACGTTCTGTTCTTTCATGATTCCTGTCCTGTCTTTCCATTTTTATAGATATATTCAAGAATATCTACACATCCACTGATGCCAAACAGACCACGATTCAGAACAATATCTTTATCCGTTTCCTGTTGCCATTTGCCATTGGAATAATAATGGTAGAATTCTTCTCTGGCTGTGTCCATCTTGCGCACTGTTTTCTCTGCTTCTTCTGTGGAGATTCCATACTTTTCCCGGATAATGTCCACACGGGTCGCATAAGGCGCTGTAATAAATACCTTCAGACAATCTGTCCTCTCACGTAATATATAGTCTGCCATACGCCCTACAATAATACAGGAGCCTTTCTCTGCAAGCTGCAGGATCAGATTCGTCTCTTCCCTGAACAGACGGTCAGACTCTATATCCTGAGACATGAGAAAATAATGGCTGATAATCTTTCTGGATATCTGCTCGTCAAGGGTTGCTGCATGATTCAGCTCAAGATTACTCTTCTGGGCAGCCATATCCAACAAGTCTTTATCATACAGGGGAATATTCAGACGTTGTGACAGTTCCTTTCCTATCTCATGTCCCTCTGCTCCAAAAGATCGGCAGATTGTGATAATTTTCTTACTCATACACATGCCTCCACAAATGCACGAAAAATCTTCCTTGCTGTATCATCCTTCTGATAAATAAATTCGGGATGCCATTGAATCCCCCATATGAATTTCTTATGGGGTACATAGACTCCCTCTACCAGTCCGTCTTCCGATACAGCCATCACTTCAAGTCCTTCTCCGACCGTATGGACTCCCTGATGATGATAACTGTTTACAGGAAGTGTCTTCTTCTCTAAGAGTGTATACAAAGGAGTACCTTCTGTAATACTTACTTCATGCACCGTTCTGTCATATGGCGCAGTCATATGGTGTTCTATCTCTTTTGTTCCTGAAAACTGCTGTGGAAGATCCTGATACAAAGTACCTCCCTGTAGAACATTTATGAGCTGAATCCCACGGCAGATACCCAGAACCGGCTTGTCCTCTGCCTTTGCGATTCCATATATTTTCTCTTCCAGAATATCTCTCTCATGACAGCAGGTTCCACATACAGGAAGCGGCTCTTCTCCATACATATGAGGATCTACATCATGCCCGCCGGTAAAAAGATATCCATCTATCATGGAGTCCAGCTGCTCCATATCTTCCATATGAGGCACAAGTGGCAGAATCATTGGGATTCCTCCCGCATCTCTGATTCCATCCAGATATCCGGGAACCATCCAGACGCTTTCTTTTTCTTCATCCCAGAGGGGAATAATACCAATCACAGGTTTTTTCTTCATTGTCTTTCACCTTCTATAGTACTTTATTCAAAAAATCAATGGTTCTCTTTTCCTTAGGATGCTTGAAAATATCTTCCGGCGTTCCTTCTTCCACAATATAGCCATCATCCATAAAGATTACCCTGTCCGCAACTTCTCTTGCAAAGCCCATCTCATGTGTCACGATTACCATTGTCATGCCATCCTCTGCAAGCTGCTTCATAACCTCCAAAACTTCACCTACCATCTCCGGATCCAGTGCGCTGGTCGGTTCGTCAAAAAGCATAATATCTGGGCTCATTTCCAATGCTCTTGCAATTGCACAACGCTGCTTCTGACCACCGGAAAGCTGACTTGGAAAAGCTTTTGCCTTATCCTTTAAACCTACTCTGTCCAGCAGCTGATAAGCCTTCTCCTCAGCCTCCTGTTTGGACATCTTCTTTAGCTCTACCGGCGCAAGTGTAATATTATCCAGAATATTCAGATTAGAGAAAAGGTTAAAATGCTGAAATACCATTCCTATGCTTTCTCTGAGTTTATTGATATTCAGGTTCTTATTCTCCAGATTCTGATTATTAATCCAGATTTCTCCGCCGTTACTCTTCTCCAGACGGTTCAGGCATCGAAGCAATGTACTTTTCCCAGAGCCTGAAGGTCCAATCAGACACAGGACTTCGCCTTCTGTTACCTCTATATCTATTTTCTTTAATACTTCCAGTTCGCCGTAGCATTTACGCAGGCCTTTTACTACGATTTTATTTTCTGCCATATGCGATCTTCCTTTCCACTATCTTGGCAAATTTTGCAAGAATTGTGCAGACTACCAGATAGAACAGCGCTACCACCAGCCATACCGACATTACCATAGATGCTGCATTGGCAGCTATGATCTTACCATTCTGCGTCAGTTCACGGATACCAATGATTGAAATCAGAGAAGTATCCTTCAGTGTGATAATGAACTGATTAATCATAGAGGGCAGCATTGTCAGAAATGCCTGCGGAAGAATGACACGTCTCATTGCTTTGAAATAGGGTAGGCCAAGGCTTCTGGCTGCCTCCATCTGACCTTTATCTACTGACTGGATTCCTCCTCGAATAATCTCAGCCATATAGGCTCCTGCATTCAGACTAAGTGCTACCACGCCTGCTGTAAAAGGACCTCCGATATTGGACCATGAGAATCCCAGAGGTTTTAACGACTGTGCCAATCCATAATAAATAATAAAAGTCTGAACCAGCAGTGGTGTTCCACGGATGATATCGATGTAGATTGCTGATAGAATCTCTAATATCTTAAAGCCGGATACTGTGAACAATCCAAAGATGATACCAAGTATCAGTGCCAGAAGGATGGCAACCGCAGCCAACTCCAGTGTCTTCAGTAATGCCTCCCCAAAAGTGGGGAGATTTTTAATCAGTGTGTTTACAAATTCCATAGCCTACTCCTTTTCTCAGCCAGATTGCTTATTTGGAGATATATGTATTCACGATTTCGTCGTATTTTCCGCTTTCCTTAAGGTCTGCAAGTCCTTTGTTAAGCATCTCTACCAGTTCAGGATTCTTACCCTTTAATGTTGCAATACCATAGGAAGAACCTCTTTCCATAGGCATTGGTAAGGACAGCCCGATTCCTCTTGTAATCTCATAACCGATTACAGGATAATCATCAAATACTGCGGCTGAAGTTCCTGCCAGTACATCTTGGAACATCGTTGCTGAATCCTCGAACTGTGCAATTGTAAATCCATACTGGTCTGCGATTGATTCTGCAAAAGCACAACCTTCTGCACCGATCTTTGCTGCTACCTGCTTACCTGCCAGATTCTCATAGCTCTTGATATCAGATCCTGCCAGCACACCCATGCCAATGCCGGAATCAAAATATGGATCTGAGAAATCATACTTTTCTTTTCTCTCATCTGTAATAGACATACCGGCAATTACCGCATCTACCTCTCCTGCTTCCAGAGCAGTTACCGCTGCAGAGAATCCCACATATTCCAGTTCATACTCGAATCCCTGATCCTCTGCTATCGCCTTGAGAAGATCCAAATCAATTCCTACCATATTACCTTCATCATTTTCAAACTCAAAGGGAGCAAAGGTTGTATCCGTTGCTACTTTATACACCTTTTTCTCATCACTCTTGGAACCACAGCCACACATAGTAGCTGCCATCACACCTGCAAGTAACAATGCCATCATTCGCTTCTTCATAATCATATCCTCCTTTTGATATAAAATGTACTCTCAGAATCTTCTTCAAACGAAGCATCCTGGCTATATTTCCGATATACTGCTTCCATTTTCTCGTCGTACATACCATGTACGCACTGCAAAAATGTCATTGTATATCGAAAATCTATCTCAGAATGCTTCATTTAGAAGACTCCGAGAGTACATATAAAAAAGACGCAGGAAAGATTCATCTTTCTTACGCCTTCGTAATTGATAGCTATATTTTACTTCCTGCACCTTACTCCCTGTCAACTATCTTTTTTTCACAAATTTTTAAAAAAGATGGGGTATACCCCATCTTTTTGGTTCTTACTTTTTACTTGCCTCATAATAGTACTGTAACAGCTTCTCTCCATCCTGATGACAGGCAAAAGAGTATTTATGATACGTCTGTAAGGATACTGCCACTTCTGCAGCCTGAATCCCATAGCCGGCTTCTTCATAGGTATGAAGCATTTTCCTGACATCCAGAGCAATCGCAGAGCATTCCGGATAATACTTTGGAACCTGATGCACTGACACGCTGTTTCCCTCAAATCCAAACAAAGCTCCCAGCACTACTGCACTTTCTTTCAGATACCTGCCATATTCCTGAATGAAGCTTCGCTGCTTGTAAATGACCTGCTCATTAGAGCCATAGAAGTCCAGCAATACATCCACGCAGCCATCTTTAATAGGGAAATGATCCGAATCGTCTGCAAGGAACAATATATTCAGGTCTAACTTCAACGTTTCAATCAACTGTTTGTACATTCTAAGCATTTCCGGGTAACGATCCGTGATAATATACAGACAGTCCTTCTCCACATTCTGAATACAATTATATAGGAAGAAATATCCATTGATGTTGGTCTCCATCACAATCTTACCCTGTGTATTCAGCTCTGACAGACGATTGTGTACAAGATCGCTGCTCTTCTGGAATCCGGTTACAAACTCTTCTCCCACATCACGATAAAGTCCTCGTTTTAAGTCTGGTCTATCATATTTTCCAGTGTATCGGTTACCGGTATCTATGATGCCTCCTGTAATTTGGGCATGATACCCACAGCTGCATACCAGTTCTCCCTCATCCACGCAGTTATTGGATATCTGGGCATTCTGAACCATCAACTGCCTTCCGCAATGCGGACAATACAGATAGGAAAGTGCCATCAGTGGAACGCCCATGGCTTTTGCCTTGGCGTTTTTAAGAGAGGCATACTTTACCAGCTCCTGATCTACGGTATCATAAGCCTTCTGCAACAGCGTAATCTCTTCACTCAGACTCTGTTTCTTCTGATTCAATATATCTTCATATGCCTTAATGGTATCCGGTTCAATGAAATTTGACATTCTTCGCAAGGTGAGAATCGCCTGCATTTCACGTATACTGAATTGCATCTGTTTCATTTTCTGTATGAACTGCATGTCTTCATATTCCCGGTCTGTGAAATCCATCTGGGCTCCCTTTTTAAAAGGTATCAACAGCCCTTTCTCTACATAATAGCGAATGGTATCCTTAGACACACCACACGTCTTCGCCAACTCACCTATCTTCATATATTATTTCTCCATAGCTTTTATCAATCGGAAGACCTGTTCTGCGGTATCCGTCATATTCCTGCGTGCATTATCCGTATGCATTGCCTCTTCTCTGGTCACTACATTTTGTAATATCGGGAAAAAGGCATCAATTCCATTCTGGTTGCACACCTTTGCATCCTCTGTCACACAACCGGCAAATGCTATGACTTTCTTATGATGCTTCTTAGCCAGTCCTGCGACTCCTATCGGTGCCTTTCCCATAACAGACTGTCCATCCAGACAGCCTTCTCCTGTCACAACAATGTCTGCATTCCTAATGTATTCTTCTAATTTCGTCTCTTCCAGAACTATCTGTACACCCGACCTTAATTCTGCATTCATATAGGATAAAAAGGCAAAGCCCATACCGCCAGCCGCACCCGTTCCAGGATAATTGGAGTCAGCCTTTTTATAACAATTTGCAGTAAGCAGCGCATACTTACCAAGCCAGCTATCCATTTGAGCGATTATATCAGGTGTTGCCCCTTTCTGAGGTCCAAATATGGCGCTGCATCCCAGCTCTCCACAAAGTGGATTCTTCACGTCACATGCAATCTGAAAAGTACATTCTTTTAACTCTGGTAATACATTCTCATCCGTAATAGACACCAGTTCTGCCAGTCCCTTCGCACCCAAAGACACCTGTTTGCCCTCTGTATCAAGCATTCCATACCCAAGAGCCTGTAACATGCCAATACCACCATCATTGGTTGCACTTCCACCGATACCTATGAAAAAATGACGGCAACCCTTACCTATAGCGTCCTTAATCATCTCACCTACACCATATGTTGTAGTATTCATGGGATTTCTGTCTTTTACATCAATCAGTGTAATTCCAGCGGCGGCTGACATCTCTATAATTGCTGTATGTAAGTCCTCCAAAATTCCATATACTGCATCTGTCGGTCTACCCAATGGATCTGTAACCGTTATCTTTTCATACCTTCCATTCATTCCCCTGGTAAGTGCTTCTACTGTGCCTTCGCCGCCATCTGCTAAGGGTCTTACAATGACCTCTGCATCCGATATGGCGCGCAATATTCCTTCCTGAATGGCTTCTCCTGCCTCCAGTGAGGTCAGACTGCCCTTTAATGAATCAATCGCAACTACTACTTTCATTGTATCATCCTCTTTTATACAGAAATAGGAGCAAATTACTGCTCCTACTCCCAAATATCTGTTATGCAAACAGCTTCTTTACTTCTTCTGCGCCAAATGTAACCTGTGACACATGGTCTACTTCAATCTGATAAAGTGCATTCGCTGCCAGATGTTCTGCCGCCTGCTCCAGATCACGGATACCTGAAGTATGTGCAAACTGCTCTACAACAGCATCCAGACCTTCTTCTGTAATCACACATTCACATTCCTGAAGTCCGATTCGCTTCAATACCTTAGGTAATGCAAATCTGGAGAAGATGATCTTCTTTTCTTCCGGTGTATAATCAGGAATATCAATCACTGCAAAACGTGACATCAGCGGTGCACTGATCTGATCTTTATTATTTGCAGTTGCAATTGGATATACACCCACAGTCGGAACCATACATTCCATATAATTATCTGTAAATCCAAGATTGTCCAGAAGAGTCAACAATACATCTGCGGGATTACCATTGCCTTTTCCAGATGCAGCTTTATCCAGCTCATTGATAATGAATACAAGGTTGGATTCTCCTGCCATAGAGAAGGCTTCCATAATAATACCCGGCTTGGCATTGGCATAGATTCTGGAACTTCCGGTCAACTGTTCAGGGTCATTGATCGAGCTCATGTCCAGCGTTGTCCAGGGCAGTTTCAGGATTCTTGCCACCGCATAAGCAATCTGTGATTTACCGGTTCCCGCAGGTCCGACCAGCAGAATACCATAAGCCGGAAGTGTATGTGTACGGTTAATCTGGATAATCGTTTCCATGATACGCTGTTTTACACGCTCCATACCATACAACTCTTCGTCAAGGATCTTACGTGCTTCTACCGGGTCAATTGCTTCAAAATAATTGCTCTTCCACTGCACATTCATCATAATGGATAAAGCACGCTGTGCATGACGTCTTTCTTCCGGGGATACCTCCTGGGAACGTGCTACAGCCAGATTTCTTCTTGCCCACAATCTGATATTATCAGGTAATGTTCTGCCCGCACAGGTCATAAAGTCGGAAATACTCTGCAGACTCGTAAGCTTCATATTATCTCCAGACTCATCTGCATCCTCGTCCTCTTCTGTCTCAATGGCAGCGCTGTTGGACAGTAATCTCTCAATCATAAACTGTAAGAAGCCATCCTCCGCAGACAACTTCGTACCGCCACCAAAAGCAGTTTCACGAATCTTGTATACTGCGTATCCGTTCTCCTGATTCTCACCGGATAAACGAACATTGATGTGATTCTCTCCCAGCCATTTTAAAAGGCTGACAAAGCGGGAATCTACCTTCAGAATATCAGCTATGTAAGTCTCTCCCTCATCTTTAAATTCAAATGAAGTACGAAAGATCTGATTGGTGAACTTACCTATAGCATGATGTGCCCATTGTCTTTTGGAATTATCCAATACAAAGATCGGCTCCTGTGGTGTCTTTTCCTTTGCATTGCTCATAAAAGTTGTATATGTACAAACGGGTTCTGTATTTTCATTGGATGAATTATTGCTGAAATCAAATACTGGCATAATCATAATCTCCTTTGTCGTTTTCTCATATCTTATGAAACCACAAATTTACGATTTTGACAATGCTTTAACGTACTTATTTCTGACCACTTATGCATATCTTCTATCCTATTTTGCGTTGAATTTGCCAGAATCAACATGCTAAACTATATATAATTATTCAGAGCCATGCAAATTGAGGCAGAATATGCTTGTTTACAAACATACTTGACACAATTTATATGGCGAAGTAATCACAGGGGGAAAATACAACATGTATCATAAGATATTCCAATTGGGCGAAGGACAGATAACCGCCCAGACTTATTATAAAGAAGAAACAGGATTTGGATTCGTTGATCCTCTTCATATACCGGGTAAGACCCATTCAGAGCAGTCTCTCTATCTTGGAGGATGGAATCTAAGAGCCTCCGCTGTAAAAGATGTAGGCAGCTTTGCTCATACTACTTCTGATGGCGTAGAGACAGGTAATGAACGTGCAGTTCTCGTCTTCAAGGCTGACGTAAAACAGGATGGTTCCTATCAGGTTCTTATCAACATTACATCAGGTGATGACCCCATTCATAATATGAAGCTGTTTTGTGGAAGACGTAACCTGATTGCAAGAAATATCGAGCTTCCGGCACATTCCAGCAAGGTGATTTCCTTTATCACTTATGTATCACCCTATATTCCTGCCATGACCAGCATTCCCATGGAGGAAAAGGCAATCTATATCAGCTATACAGGACATCATGCATCTATTTCACAGATTACGATTACTGAAACAAATGCCCCTGTTCTCTATATAGCAGGCGATTCTACCCTGACTGATCAGAATGCCCTTTACCCTTACTATCCATATGGAAGCTGCGGCGGCTGGGCGCAGATGTTAGCACAGTATTTTCCTACTGTAGCAATCTGCAATCAGGCTCACTCTGGAATGACAACGAACTGTTTCAGAGATGACGGGCATTGGGATATCATTTTAAAGCATATTCGCCCCGGAGATATCGTTATGCTCCAATTCGGTCATAACGATCAGAAACGCCGCAATTTAGCTGCTTTTGGTGGATATATCAATAATTTGCGCCGTTATATCAGTGAAATTCGCTCTGTTGGCGCATATCCTGTTGTAATATCACCTATCAGTCGTATTCCTTTTGAAGACAATGGCAAGTTCCGTTCCCTGCTTTCTACCCATGCTCTTGCATGTCAGGCAGTTGCAGATGAATGTAATGTACCGTTTATTGACCTGCATTCTCTTACCCTTGAGAAGTGGATAGACCTTGGAGAGCCTGATGTCCATGACTATTTCATGGATATTACACATACAAACGATTATGGGGCGAATCTGATTGCTTCCTATGTGGTATCAGAGATTCAGCGCCAGAATATAGCCCCTCTGACTTCCTGCCCCGTCAATCCTGTGTCAGATACCTTTACCCCCGATCAGGATACTAAGGAAGTACCGTCAGAATCCACTTCCGGTGGCACATTTGATATGGATATTCCCTACGTAGATATAGCAGGAATCCCCCAATATAATAATATGGTAGAAGCACTCCGCCTTGGTCTGCTTGACCCCTGCGTTATGCATCTGCATCCGACAGCAGTTATGCCACGGGCACAGTTCCTTATGGTATTTTTCAAGGCGCTTCGCTTATCCGGCAAAAGACCATATCTTGGACAATTCTCTGATCTGTCAAGATATGAGTGGGATTCCTCTTACGTACAGGCATGCATTGAAGAGAATCTGATTGATCCGGATACCGTTTCTAAGACACATTTCAGACCTGATGATGCATTATCCGCAGCTGAATATGCCAGCTTCTTAATCAGAGGATGCCATAATGTTACAGAGCGTAATATTTCTTTAAAAGAATGTTACTCTGATGCTGTTGCCAAAGGCTTCCTCCCTGATTATTACGCACCGGATGCTGCAATTACCCGTGCTGACTGCTATCAGGGACTTGTTATCCTTATGAAATACCATCACAGCACCAAACAGGCGCTTCCTTCAGATGCTGAACTGCATCCCGTTGGATAAATCTGTCAAATAACCCCATTTATAAATACAAAGCTTTGAAACAGCAATTTTGTGAATGGGGTTCTGAATAATTACATTTATTCCGGCTCAATTTGTACGGTTTGAAGCATCTGTAAATTCATACTTTCTGATCTCACAATTTCTGATTCCAAAGGCTGCATATTCTTCATTATCCATATCATAAAAATAAGAGTTCACAACTCTTGCAATGCCATTGTGTGCAACCAGCAAATATGTTTTAGAATCTGACTCCTCCTTGAGCTCATCCAGTAAATTATAGATTCTTTGTGCTAGATGAAGCATAGTCTCTCCACCATCAAAATGATTGACGAACTGCTTCTTTGCTTCCTGAAATACCACGCCATCCCGCGGTGTAGACTCGTACTTCCCAAAATTCTGCTCTGTCAACCTTGGCTCTTCTCTGCATGGTATTCCTGTCTCTTCGGAGATATGCTTTGCCGTGTCTGCGGCTCTCATAAGCGGCGAATACAATATTTCATCTATCTTCAATTCTTCTTTTTTGATTCTCTGTCCTAGTGCAACAGCCTGTTCATGACCTAATTGTGTTAATGCTATATCTGTTGCTCCGCAGATCTTATTTTCTACATTCCAGATTGTCTGTCCATGTCTGGTAAAATATACGCATCCCATGCCTTTTTCCTCTTATATCTATATTATCTATATCTTTAACTCAGCCATGCAGAAATGATTGTACAAAATACCCTTAGTGAGCAAGCTCCCACGGACATTCTGCACAGTCATTTCTGCATGGCTTTTTATATACATCTTAACAAAAGACTTAATTGATGTATATAAAAATATAATTTTATGTTATAATCTAATTCATGTTTTGATTATTACTATATAAATAAGGAAGGAAGTATCTGATTATGCATAATTTTCAAACATATCCAATAGACATGCTGGAACTTAATCCTTTTACTAAGATAGGCAAAGAATGGGCACTTGTTACCACCAATGCTGATACAAAAGACAATACAATGACAATCAGCTGGGGCGGTATGGGCGTCATGTGGGGTAAGAACGTTGTATATGTCTTTATCCGTGATACCCGCTATACAAAAGAATTTATTGATAAAAATGAGTTCTTTTCCATCAGCTTCCTGGATGAAACTTACCGTCAGGCTCTGAATTACTGTGGTGCCCACTCTGGTCGTGATGAGGATAAAATTGCAAATGCCGGATTAAACAGCAATCATAAAATGGGTATCCCTTTTATTGATGAAAGCAACCTGGTTCTGCTTTGCCATAAGCTATCTGCCACAAGAATCACCGAAGATTCTTTCCTTTCTCCTGACATTAAAGAGAAATGGTATCCTGATGGTAATATGCACACTATGTATATTGCAGAGATCATGGAGGTTCTTGCCAGATAATGCGTCGTAAAATTGCTTTTTTTGATATAGATGGAACCCTGACATCTGAAATTGATGGTTCTGTTCCTGCTGATGCAGCTTCTGCGATTCGTCAGGCACGTAACAATGGGCATTTGATGTTTATCAACACCGGAAGATGTATGCAGAATGTGGAGGAACGCTTCCGTGAAGTGGGATTTGACGGCTATTGCTGTGGTTGTGGCACTAATATCTACTGCACAAAAGACAATACTCTGCAAGAGATTCTTTATGTTCAGCAGAATCATTCCATCGTAGCCGAGATTCTTGATGAAGCCAGGAAATATCCCCTTGATATATTATTTGAGTCCAAGCAGGAAGTATGTTTTGATATGGTTCATCCCCCACTTACACAAGGAGGCATCGAACAGTATAATGCCTTTGCTGCCAGACATTATGATATGTCACATTACCCGGATTCTGCTGACTTTACATGTGATAAATTCGTGATCTGGTTTCAGAACATTGAAGATCTGGCTTCTTTTCGCCGTGTAAGTGACCGATATTTTGAATGTATAGACAGGGGCGGGGATTTCCGTGAATTCGTTCCTCTTGGCTATTCCAAAGCCACAGGAATTCAGACAATTCTTGATTATTACGGATTATCCCTGGAAGATGCATATGCTTTTGGAGACAGCAATAATGATTTCTCCATGCTTTCATATGTAAAGCACAGCATTGCTATGGGAAATTCTTCACCGCAATCCCTGTTCTCCAAGGTATCCTATGTAACAGGTAATGCAAGCCAGGGCGGTATTATGCAGGCTCTTGCGCATTTTGATTTTATCTAAATAAAAAACATGTGTATATGGTATATCTTTTTCATTTCGATATGTCTATATACACATGTTTTATTTTTGCTCTTATTCTTCTTATATGCCTATATCCAGCTTAATTCCCAGTTTATCTGCTTTTAACACGTCATTGACTGTCTTGTCGCATGCCTGATTTATACTTGATACGTAGGATGAATCTTCACCGAATAACATATCATATGTATTACAAAATGTACTATCTTGTATCTTACTTTCATCCAGAAGCAGGCTGTTGTCTTCCTGAATTGTAATTCCCAGATTTGCCAGTTCACTTTCCTGATTTTTTTGAATCTCCTGTAGTTTACTCAAAGAAGACAAATCCACATTTTGTGCTAATAGCTGATTATATGTATTTACATATTCCTTTAAGCTGATCCGCTTTGCATCCTCATCTGTGACACCAACATTAGCCTGACAGTTTGTGATACATGTCTGCTTTAATTGATTTGCCAGTGTTGCTGTATTAATTTCTGCGTCAGTATATTGGGTTATTGTATGAAAACGTCTCAGATTCAACTGATATTCTTCTTCATCTGCGGATTTGTCCATATCCCGCCCTGTTTTATATACCTTAGATATGAAAGAATCACTGCCCTCAAATAATGTCTGAAGTACCTTTTTTGTTTCCTTATCAGTCAGATCATCAAAAGTATCTGTATCAAACTTCAGCTTATTATTACTTGATTTAATTCCCAGTTTTTTCAGGCTTTTCTCATTATCCGACAAATACTCTTCCAGCTTATCCATTTCTTTCTTTATGCTGGCATTATCTGCCTGATCAGAAGAACTCTTCAAACTGTTATAGCTTTTAACGAAAGCTGTAAGCTGACGTTTTACCTGTTTCTTATTATAGGAATCCGAACTGTAATTTCTTAGATTCTTTACATCTTTACGAAAAATAACCAGTTGTTTCTGCACATCCTGCACATCTGTATCTGCTTCCCTGACTCGTTTACTGTAATTCGATATATAGGAATTTCCATTATTTGTTATCTTGTCAAGTAAATCTGACGTACTATATGATATTGAAGCCATTACTCCATCCCCTGCATTTAATTGTATTAGTAACTATTCAGAACCCATACGCAAAACTGCATCTGCGATGCTTTATTTAGATAACAAGTTTACTCGTTATCTGCTATTATAGTTACTTATATTATATATTTCGGCTTTTTCTTCTGATTTCATAATAGCTGTCATTCACCATCCCGAATTCTTCTATATCTTATTTGATAATCAGATCTTCTAATTTAATCTTAGGAACATGGTGTGTCTGTTTGGAATCTCTATAATATTTGATATCTCCATCTTTTGTAATTTCATCAATTACAACTTCTTCTTTTGGATATCCCAACGCAATTACCAGCTTAATCTGATATCCTTCCGGTACTTGTATAGCTTCCGCAAGACCTGCTCTGTCTACATTGGCAATAAAGCATCCTCCCATTCCTTCTTCTGTTGCACTTAAAAGAATAGTCTGTCCAATAATACCTTCATCCTGAGGTGCATTCACACCAGCCGGGCTCAGTAAAATGATATAAGCCGCAGGTCTTTCTCCTTCTTCTGGACCATCCCAATCCTGATAATATCCCGCCCATCTCAGATAGGGAAATACCTTATTATTCTCTTCTTCTGTGCATGTATACATATATCTGATTGGCTGCTTATTTGCGCCTGAAGGTGTTAATCTTGCGATATCAAGTAATTCTCTTACCTGTTCCTCAGTAATCTTTTTCTCCTGATAAAACCTCCTGTAAGAACGATTTTTTTGCACTAAATCCTTCATCATTTTACATTTTCCTCCTTATATGCAATATTTCTTTCATTTTTCTACATGAATTATGTAATATCGAGGGCAAAAGTCTCCAATAATAATGCCTGCGGATTGTTTCTCACTATGTGCTTCCTCAATTCTCCCCAATATTCTCATATCGTTGAATTGACATCATTCCCTACGACTATTTAGAACATTAGATTTTGCATTATACATGCTTGTAAACAAGTATATTTTGTCTTGATTTGCATGGTTCTAAATAATTACATATTACTATATTATAACAAAATAATCTACATTCCTGGTTTATTTTTGTGGCGATTTATATTTCTTTTCCGATTATTTTTCCTTCGTTCCATCCTCAATTAAAGTGTATATTTTAGCCGTATTTATTTCATCTTCTACTTCATTTTTCTTGTTCGTCTATAATTTTCTTGCTCTCTTTAAGGTCAAAAAAGTTCTATTACTATATCTCTGACTGTTATAATATTTTCTATTTTCTCCTGTCGCAAATTTTCTTATTAATTTGCAGGTTTGAATATTATTCATTTTTTTGTATGTTTATGTATATTATATTTTATTTACTTTTTCTGTTTTATATTTTATGCTCTGGCGGATAACGGAATCTACTTTTTTATTTCACAGTCATTCTTTTATACCTTTTTGCTTTCTAATATTTCTTCTTCATTTTATTATACTCTTTATTGTCATTTCACTTTGTCTGCTTTGGTCATTTTTTATTCTGTTGACATAATTTTTTTCTTATTTATATACTGATTATTTATTGACTATATAAGTCTTAGTTAATAACTTTTTTATTTCACATTCTTATGGTTTTTTTAATATTTTTTTAAGTTATATTGACTTTTTATTTCAATATATTATTTGTATATACTTTGCCGCCATTTTTTCACAGCTTGCAAATTTTTATATTATGCAATATTCTTATGTAATCTTTGCATTTTTTCCTGCATGAAATTACTTTTTTATACAGCTTTTTTCTTTCATTTTACTTGAAATATTCTTCTATTTTTTATATCCATATACTTTTTAGTAGAATTTCATTGACTTTCTTTTTTTTCTCATTATCATAATTACTATATGGTTTATTTCCATTTTGCATGATTTTCTTATATACGTGATTTTATATGGTATTTTTTATACAGTATATATTCAGAAAGGAGTCATCTATAATGACTACGAAAAATACAAATCAACAAATCAGGAAAGGCGATCCTCTGGCAAAGTTGAATACTTCAAAAAGTCAAATCAATTCTATGTCAAATTCTTCTATTGGATACAAATTAAATACCCGTATCCGTTCTCTTCGAAATGCAAAAGGATGGTCTCAAACTGAATTGGGTGAGAAGCTTGCAGAAGTTCTTGGCAACTCTTCCAAAATTCCGACCTCTACAATTGCAAGCTGGGAACATAAAGATCCCGCCCTGGCAAAAATACCCTCACCAGATAAAATCGATGCTCTGGCAAAATTATTCAGTGTATCTGCTGACTATCTGAAAGGGCTCTCAGAAGACCCAAAACGTTCTGCCATGGAATTTATCGCAAATCAGTCTCAAATTCAAAATATAGAGATTCTGCCACAGGAATTGGCTCAACATATGGGAGAGCCTATATGGATACAATCAGACTCATATAATGGCTGGATGTTACTAACTGAGCTCTATGAATTGGTCGATTCCAAGGGTAAAATCCACTCTGTGCAGGAAATCCGTAAGTTAAACGCTGTTTTTTCCGTTTTTCCTCCATGCCATGTTTATTTCAGGCAAATATATAACCGATACGTTATCCCGGAGACACAGATTCGTAACTATCGTGAGAAAATGTGGGTCTGCATCAATTCTCCTGATCCTAAAATGCAGGAACTAAACGGCTGGTATACCAGAACTCCTGATGGCATTGGTGTAAAAGGTAAAACTTTGCTCTCTTTTGATTCCTACTTTGATTTTTGGCTTGCTTATACCACTCCGTTATCCGATTAACACAATATGTTATATATTATATAGTGTATGTCATCTTTTATTTGGTGATATATTTGTGCATACATTATGTATTACATTTTATATTTTGTTTTAGATTATTTTCTATAATTCTATTACATTATTTCATATACGTATCTGTGTGTTTTAGATTACATGATAAAATGTATTGTATAATATATTTTATCATGTATTTTTTTACAAATTTTCTTGTTTTTAAATTATTTAATTTAATATTTTTATATTATGTAATATATTATATATTTCATGTGTTTATATTTTAAATATATAATATGTTGTGTGATATCATATATTTTACACTTTGTAATACATTATAAATTATTATTTTTGTATTTTTCATTTTATATGATAAAATTTGCAATATAACTTGGCATTTTACATATATTGTATAGTACATTCATTTGTATATGATGTAATATATTATTTTTTATCATACATTTATAATCAAAATTTAATTTCATTCAAAATATAATACATGAATTTTGCATTTACATTATACTAAAAAATACTTGAAAATACAATACTATTTATGTATTATATAATATATTATTTTTTATCATTTATATAGCATATTATTTATATGAGTATTTTATTAAAATGTATGTGGATGTTTTACATTTGTAGCGTATGTCTTTTAATATTTTATCAACAGTTTTTTAATAATATACATATGATATTATGTGATATCATATGTAATGTAATATTTTGTATTAATTCAAAATACTATTAATTGATTTACACAAAATATATTTTTATTTATGTATTTTATTTTATCATACATATTTATTCATTTTTGTTCATTTAAGCTGTGTGTATTTTGTAATACATTATACAATATATTTTGAATTATATTTTTAAAATACTTTATAATAATATTATTGAAATTTTCGGCATTGTTTTATGCTATGTTATATATTACATCTATATTTTACATTATATTTTATTATGTCATATATTATACGTTTTAGATTATTTTACATAATATATTATATAATACATTATATAATGTTATATTTATTATTCATGTATTATATAATATATTCGTGATACACATATATTATATAAGGTGTTTTGGAACATATTTGTATGTATGTTATTACATATATTATTGCATATTTTATATAGTATATTTAAAATGTTAATTTAGCATATTTTATATAGTATATTCAAAATGTTAATTTAGCATATATTAAATAATGTATTGTAAAATGTAAAATATAATGTAATCTTAAATATATAGTATAAGATACATAGCAATATATTTTAGAATAACATATAATGTATAATTTATAATGTATGTAAAAATATAGTATAAAATATATTTGGAAATATAATATATATGTTCATAGACAATATCTGTAGAAATACATGAGCAAATATAATAGAGGATATAAGATAAAATATATTTAAGAATATATGCAAAAATATATGAATACATAGCATTTAAAATGTAAAATAAAATAAATGATATATGCTCATGTAAATGATATGATGATATAAATTACTTGCAGTAATAACAAAATTATGCTATATTATATATAAACTATAAAATAATGTATTATATAAAAGACAAATTTCATGATGAATCTAATTGAAATTGTGTGTTGTATTATGTAATACATTTTATAATAAGAAGGGTAATATACTATGAAGACAATTGCATTTGGAACACTAAAAGGTGGAACTGGTAAAACAACAACTTGTTTTAATCTGGCTGGAGCATTGGCACAGAATCCTAATAACAAAATTTTGCTCGTAGATGGTGATCCTCAGTGTAATCTGACAAATGATATAGGATTGGATTGTTCTGATATGGATAGAAATAACATCAGAACCATATTTGATAATAAGAAGATTGATCCATCAGAATTAATCATCAGTGGCGTTTTAGAGAAACAGCCCAATATAGATATCATTCCATCCAATATCCTGTTGATCAAGACTGAAATGTTACTTGTCAGCGTAGCAGGCCGTGAGAAATTACTTGCGAATTATTTTAAGAATAATGAAGAATTCTTTTCACAATATACACACATTATTTTTGATACCAACCCTAACCTTGGTGTAATCAATCAGAATATCTTTTATTTTGTGGATTCCATTATTTTGGTATCCGATGTATCCCTGAATGCAATCCAGGGTGCAGAATTATTCTCATTCCTATGGGAAGAAAATATAGAAACATTAGGTATTGAAAATAATATAAAGGCTCTGGTCATTAACAATTTTGATAAACGAATCAATCTTGCAAAAGATCTTCAGGATTATTATTTATCAGAAGATGAATTCAAAGATATATTAGTTGAAACTCCAATCCCAGGTTCAGTAGCAATGAAAGACACCTCGTTAAATCATGAACCTATTGTTACATTACAGCCTCAACATCAGGCAGCCATTGCAATCAGAAAAGTAATAAAAGAACTTATTTCTCGGGAGGTTTTTTAAATGAATCAATTTAAAAGGGCAAAACAGAAAGCACTGGAATCAGGACATCATGTAGAAGATATTGGTGACTTAAAAACTGCTGGTGTCAAAGAACCACTTAAAGAAAACATAAAAGAGACAGAAGAGCAGACAACAAAGGTTGAGGAAAAACATATTGAAATCGTAGAACAGGAAATAGAACAATCTCAATCAACTCCTGTTGTAGAAGTTTCTAAAGTTACCGAACCCATTATAGAAAAACAAAACGAGCCTGAACCCCAAGAATTACATGCAGATAATACCATTGTCAATCAGACAATAGAAGTAGAGAAAGTACCTGAACCACAGGTTGTAGAAGAACCGGTAGAACAATTCAACAAAACACCTGAAGAAGTCATGATACAGCCGGAAGAAAAATATATTATGCCTGAAGTTCAACCTGAAGTCCCAATAAACGATCAGATAACAGCTTCTCATACTGTAACTGAAGCTCAGACAGTATATCAGACACAAACTCATACAGAGCCAGTGCCTCAGGTAGTATATCAGCCAGAAGCAACTGATATCCCACAACCGACAGCAGTCCAGGCTCCATCACATATAACTTCAAATGTGGTTGAACCGCCAATACATACTACTGAAATTCCTGTTCAGACTCCAGTCAGTCAGATAACAGAGCCTATACCAACACCTGCATATATACCAGCAGAACCCGAATATACAGAACCATCAACTGTGCGCCGCAGCACTGGTAGCAGAAAGGGCATACCGAATATCTTTTCTCCAAAAGGAGAAGCCAAGTCAATGCGTAAATCTCTGGTATTAAAACCAACCTCTGTAAAAATCGCAGAAAACTATTGTGCTAAGAATGGCGGTTCCTTTAATGAACTGATTCAGACTCTACTCGACAATTTTATTGATGAATATGGATTATAAAAGACCGTAAAACGGTCTTTTTTTTATACCTTTTTTCTACTAAAAAGTAGAATATAAATGAAATTTACATTTTAAATACTTTTTACTTGTTTTTGACTGCAATAGTCACCAAAGGATGTGAAAAAATAACGGTTTAAATATTTTTCCGAAAGAAATGAAAAAATTACGGTTAATAAACGAATAAAAGAGCGTAAAATCAAGGGACGAAATTTTATAGAAATGAAAAAATTACGGTAACATATCAAAATCAAGTTGTCCTGAAAAGTCAAAAAGTATGCATTCAAAAGATTTCAGAATATTCAAAAGCCTTGATTTTAGTGGATTTTTTGACAAGGTATGATTTTTTGACGGTTATTTTTGAAAGGTATGAAAGAATTACTGTTATTCTATAAAAAAATACACTAATTTGTAGAATTCCTGGCAAGGTATGAAATTTTCACGGTTAAAAAAAGAGGATTTTTGACTCAATAAATCAGAAGCTATGAAAATTTGACGGTTAAAATACCTGATAGATATGAAAAGATGACGGTTAAATAAATACATTTTTAGATAAATATTGAATAGGTATGAAGAAATAACGGTTAAATTATATTGAAATAACAAAATAAATCTATTGAATAAACTATTTTTAAGTATAGGAGTTTTACAGATCTTCTATTCAACTGGAAAAGAACCATCTTTAAAGATATATTTTATTGGGATAAACAACAATATATGTTGTATGATAAGTATGATATTAAGTATGGTAATGTATGGAATGTATGATTATGTATGAAGGAAGCTAAGAAATGTAGTAAATATGCGGTCTGTAGGTCACAAGCTATATAAGAATAACGGTTAAGCTGTGTAAAAAGAACGGTTAAAATATGAAAAGATAACTGTTCAGGTATGAAAAAATGACCTGAAAGCTATAAAAAAGTAACCGCAAGGATGTGAAATAATAACTGCATAGAAATAAAAGAATCACTGTTATATATAGGCAATTTATCAAATTAAGGTGAAAAGTAAAGTTCAAAAGCAATATAAAGTATAATTTCCTATCTGATACCACAAAATGTAGTAACAAGATAGGAAAGAATGACTGTAAAATGCTATGAAAAAATTACGGTAAATGCTTCAGAAAAGAATTTACCTTCAAGATAGCTTCCCTTGCTGTTCGGATAGGCGTCATTTGGAATACATGCCACATATTGCTAAATATGTCAATCCTGGTAAATACATTACATTCCAGAAGATGACGATGGAGTTGAACAGAATCCTCTAGCAATATTTCATTTTCTCCTACCTGAATGTATGTAGGTGGAAAACCAGTAAGATCAGCAAACAAAGGAGAAACAAAAGGAGAGGTTTCTTCAGATCCTGCTAAATAGCTGGAAGCTGCCTTACGGATATAATCAGGGTCTAATACGGGGTCAAGCATAAGCTTTGTCTGATAGGATTCACTGGAAGCAGTCATATCTGTCCAGGGAGAAAATAAAACGAGGCATTTAGGAAGTTCCATATTTTTTAAGCGAAGGGTTAATGTCAATGCAAGTGCCAGATTACCACCTGCAGAGTCCCCTGCAACAATAATATTCTGTGGAGCATGTCCCTGTGTTAGAATATGTTCCCAGGCTGCCAGAGCGTCTTCCAGGGCTGCTGGATAGGGATGTTCAGGTGCAAGTCTGTAATCAAAGCAGAATACGTCGTGATGAGTATATTTTGCAAGTTTCATAGTAAGGCTTCTGGCATATAGACAACTGCCAGTCATGTAGCCACCTCCGTGGCAATAAAAGATGACGGTATCATCTGTATTATCAGCGGATTCCTTATCTGAAATAAAGTGTGTCCATTCGCCATGCATGTTATGCAGATTGTTATCTGTAAAGATAAACTTTTTATCATTTGCGTACAGACTGCCTAGATGATCTTGGGAATCTCGATTTTTCTGGGTATCGTCAATATCCATCAAACCATGCACATGTCGTACAAGCTGCATGAGGCGCCTATTTCTTCTCTCGTTCATAAATTGCAGGTCCTTTCTAAGTATAAAAGTCTGTTTTTTAACTTCTATTTGGATTATAATAAAACACAGGCAGAAAATAAAGCAAAAAATCATAAATGACCGTAAAAGTCAAATATATGGAGAAGATAAAATATGAAAGAAAAGCAGGAATTAAGAAATATATTAGACAGGATTGACCGAAAAGGTTATCCTGCATATAAAGAATTAAAAGGTGTTTATAAGTTTGATGAATATATATTTGTAATAGAACATGTGCAGGGAGACCCTTTTGCAGCACCTTCCAGAGTAAAAATAGAAGTTGCGGATAAGATTGCAGGTTTTCCAAGAGATTTATACGAAATGAAATGTAAGAAGATAGCCTTACAGGATTATTTGTTGAGAGAGTTTGGAAGACAGATTGAGCATTATTCTTTTAAGGCGAGAGGATCAGGAAAGAGTGGATTAATGGCAATCAGTCGTCCGGGACAGGAAGTACTTGAAAGAAGCGCCTGTGAAATCAATGACAGAGATGGCAGCATTATAGTGCGTATGGAGATAGGATTACCAGCCAATGGAAGGACAATTAACGCAGGAGAGCTGATAAAAATTCTGTTTGAATATATACCGGAGGCGGTACATAGATCCTTACGTTATCAAAGTCTGGATCAGGATAAGATTGAAAAGGCAGTGGGCCTTGCAATGAATCAGGATTTTATCCGTAAGGAGCTAAAAAGGCGTTCTCTTGTGGCTTTTATTGCGAATGGATCAATTTTGCCAAGAGAGTCAGGAGTGTCTGGAAAACCAATGAAAAATGCAATTGCATGGGTATCTCCCAAGAGTCTGGAAGTCACAATGGAGCTTCCTTTTGGAAGAGCTGTAACAGGAACCGCTATTCCTGAAGGCGTTACTTTGATCGTGGGTGGCGGATATCATGGCAAATCAACACTTTTAGAGGCATTGGAGCTGGGCGTATATAATCATATAGCGGGAGATGGAAGAGAATATGTGATCACAGATGATAAAGCGATGAAGATACGTGCAGAGGATGGCAGAAGCATCCAGCATGTAGATATCTCCATGTTTATCAGAAATTTACCCAATGGTAAGAACACGAAGGTATTTTGCACGGAAGATGCAAGCGGCAGTACATCCCAGGCAGCTAATGTAGTGGAAGCGATGGAAGCAGGCAGTCAGGTTCTGCTAATTGATGAGGATACAAGTGCCACGAACTTTATGATACGAGATGAATTAATGCAGAGAGTGGTACATAAGGAGAAAGAGCCAATCATTCCCTATATTGACAGAATCAGAGAACTATATGAAAAAGATGGTGTCTCTACAATTCTTGTAGCAGGAAGTTCTGGAGCTTATTTTATGAAGGCTGATCTTATCATACAGATGGATCATTATACTGCATATGAAATAACCCAATATGCAAAAGGGGAAGCCGTAAAATATACGAGGGAAGCCGGAGTAAATGGAACAACAGGAGAAATAGAACAGGCGCAGTTACCTGATTATGATAGGAAAGTAAAAGCAGATAAGGAATGGATGCAGGATCGTCTGAAAGTAAAGGTTCTGGGATTGGATTCTATTATGATTAATCATGCAGGTATTGATGTGCGATATGTGGAACAGCTGGTAGATACGGAGCAAATGCAGGCATTGGCTGTTATCATGCAATATGCACAGAAGAGAAAGATGAATGGAGAACATACGATACAGAAGATTGTGGAAGAGATATATGAAATACTCATGAAACAGGGATGGAAGGGAATTATAGAGAACCGTGATATTCCCGGTAATCTGGTTATCCCTAGGAAGCAGGAGATTTTTGCGTGTATCAACAGATATAGGAAATTACACTTTTAATTTTAAGTAAAATGAGCCGGCAGCTATATAACTGCCGGCTCTGAATTTATAGAAATTACATATCATCTCTTAATACGCCGTGTTCACGAAGCAGATCTTCGATGATAGTGCCTTTTACAAGACCTACCAGAGGTTTCTTTAATGCATTCAAAGGACCAGGTAATTCGATTTCAAGAGGAGACTTGCCATCCATCAACTTAACACTGCTGTCGAGCAGGTCACGGATATCATAAACGCTTCCCCATACTTCGGGTACACCACGGTCAACATGAAGCAGACCATATACAGCTTCCATAGCGGTACGTACAGAATATTCTGTTGTAAAGATTGTATCTCTTGGAGTTTCTGCAAATTGACCAAGGAAGGCAAAGTTAGTACATCCATCAGGAATAACATCAGGACGGTCTCCTTTTCTCCTAGGCATAAAGAATGCAGTAATATAAGGCATCATTGTAGGAACTGTAGTAACATGATCTTTTGCTAATTCACCAATACGGTCAACAGGAACGCCAATCTGATATAACCATTCCTGAGTGATCTCTTCACCTGTACAGTCCTTCATAGGCTTCTTTACAAAGTCTCCAGGTACATCTGTGAACAGAGAGTATACCCATACACTGATTTCGTTAGGATCTTCACTCTTGAACTGAGGCTGTCTGTTGATTGTCCAGCTCATCAGCCACTTGGAATCCTTACAGCTTACGATACCACCGGTAACAACATTACCGCTTCTTGGATTTCTTTTACAGATTTTCTCAATATAAGAAATAATTTCATCATTGGATGTAACAACAGTTGCAGATTCCCAGTTTGTCTTTTCAACATCTGAGCAGAATTTCTCAGGATGCCCAAAGGAAGGATCCTGTACTGCGATATTCTTCCAAAGATCCCAGCAGCCACTCTTTCTTACTTCTGCGTCACCGTTAGGAGCATGTGTATGATCACCATAAATAGTACCTTCTGTACAGCTGCCGTTTGTAACGAATACAAGGTCATTTTCTGTTAAAGGAATAGAAGTTTCTTCGCCATTCTTGATGCATACGATCTCGGATGCAATCTTCTTAGCACCCTCTTTCTTGAACAATACATTTGTTACCTGAATGCCATATTCAAATGTAACACCTGCAGCTTCCAGATATTTTACCATTGGAAGAATCAGGGATTCATACTGGTTGTATTTGGTGAATTTCAATGCGCTGAAGTCAGGCAGACCACCGATGTGATGGATAAATCTCTGGAAGTATAACTTCATTTCCAAAGCACTATGCCAGTTCTCAAATGCGAACATAGTTCTCCAGTATAACCAGAAATCTGAATTGAAGACTTCATCATCAAATACATCTTCGATGGTCTTGTCATAGAGATCTTCGTTCTTAGTCATGAACAGCTTCATGATCTCCATGCAGCCCTTCTGGCTTAAATTGAATTTGCCATCTGTATGTGCATCCTCACCTCTGTTGACAGTAGCACGGCACAGAGAATAGTTAGGATCCTTCTTATTTAACCAGTAATATTCATCCAGAACGGAGACACCTGGAGTTTCAATAGAAGGAATGCTTCTGAACAAATCCCATAAACATTCGAAATGATTCTCCATCTCACGTCCACCACGCATGATATAGCCTCTTGTAGGATCAAAGATACCATCACATGCACCGCCGGGAACTTCCATAGCCTCTAAAATATGGATATGGGAACCAGGCATCTGACCATCTCTTACAAGGAAACAAGCAGCTGCAAGAGATGCAAGACCGCTTCCTACCAGATAAGCATTTTTGTGATCAACACCTTCTGGCTTCAGTGGACGTGCAAATGCTTCATAGTTACCGTTGCTATAGTAAATACCTTTGCTGTTCACTGCATTTTTGCCACGTTCTGTATTGCGGAAATTATTTAATTCCTCCTGGCGAACTTTCTTTGCTGTCTTTTTCTGCTCTGCGTTCTTCTTATTTTTGGAAACCAGTGCAGCGGCACCAGCAGTAGCAAGTAATGCAGAAGCAACTCCAACTTTAAGACCGTTATTCTTAGACATAGTATAAACTCCTTTCCTGTGCGGGAAATACGATTCCGTTTCCCTGTAAGTTATCTGATAAGCCAAGTATTGCACATAAATGACCAATAGTCAATCTTTGTATATTTTCTTAATACTTATTTTAGAAATAGATAATAAAGTGACAATTTAATGGGTAAAATGCCATAATATGTTGTTGCAATGGGATGTGGGGAGAACATTAACATTATGTGAATTTACTTGCAATTTATGCATGATAGAATGTAAGATATAAGTATTGAGAACTTTGTGCCGGGGCAGGAAGATCAAGTACGATGGAATGTTCCCTGGCAAAAGAAAGGCATGATTATTAGGATGAAGACAAATCAATTGACTGTGGGAATACTTGCGCATGTAGACTCCGGAAAGACGACACTTGCAGAAAGTATATTATATATAAGTGGTGCCATCAGAAAACTGGGCAGAGTGGATCATAAGGATGCATTCCTGGATACCTATGCATTGGAAAAGAACAGAGGGATTACGATATTTTCCAAGCAGGCAAGATTCCAATTAGGTGAAAAAGAGATTACGCTGCTGGATACACCGGGGCATGTAGATTTCTCGGCAGAAATGGAAAGAACATTACAGGTACTGGATTATGCAATCCTGGTGATTAATGGAGCGGATGGTGTGCAGGGACATACCATGACTTTGTGGAAGCTGTTAAAACGCTATCAGGTGCCGGTATTTATATTCGTAAATAAAATGGATCAGCCGGGAACAGATAAAGAAAAAACACTGGCTGAATTGCAGAAAAAACTGGATGTAAACTGCATTGACTATAATGGTCAGGACAAAGACTGCCTGTATGATACAGCAGCCATGTGCAGTGAAACATTAATGGAAGAATATCTGAATACCGGTAAAATCAGTGATGAAGCAATGAATGAAGCAATAGGACACAGACAGATATTTCCCTGCTTATTCGGTTCTGCACTGAAGATGGAGGGTGTTAAGGAGCTGCTGGCTTTTATGGATGCACATATGCAGCGAAGGGAATATCCTGAAGAATTCGGAGCCAGGGTATTTAAGATTGTAAGGGATGAACAGGATAACAGACTTACCTATATGAAAATAACGGGCGGCAGTCTTAAAGTGAAAGCAATGCTGACAGATTATCATGAGGGAATGGAGCCATCGGAGTGCTGGCAGGAGAAAGCAGATCAGATCAGACTGTATTCTGGCGGAACATACGATATGGTCAATGAAGTAACGGCAGGAGCAGTGTGTGCAGTAACCGGACTCAGTAAGACCTTTTGCGGGCAGGGACTTGGGATTGAGACAGAGCCGGAGCAGACTGTTTTGGAGCCTGTGTTGACTTATAGAGTCATACTTCCGCAGGATTGCAATGTGCATGACATGTATCTGAAATTATGCAAACTGGAAGAAGAGGAACCACAGCTTCATATTGTATGGGATGAGAACCTGAGTGAGATACACGCACAGGTCATGGGCGAGGTACAGATAGAGATTTTAAAGAGTCTGATAGCAGAGCGCTTTCATACAGAAGTAGAATTTGGTACAGGAAATATTGTCTATAAAGAGACGATTACGAAACCGGTCATTGGAATCGGACATTTTGAACCATTACGGCATTATGCGGAAGTGCACCTCTTACTGGAACCGTTAGAGAGAGGAAGAGGTCTGGAATTTGATACAGACTGTAGTGAAGACGAACTGGATCGTAACTGGCAGCGTCTGGTATTGACCCATCTGGAGGAACGCAAGCACAAAGGTGTACTTACCGGTTCTGAAATTACAGATATGCGGATTACGCTGATTGCAGGAAGAGCACATACGAAGCATACAGAAGGTGGTGATTTCAGACAGGCTACCTATCGTGCGGTAAGGCAGGGACTTAAGTCAGCACAGAGCCTGTTGTTGGAACCAATCTATGAATTTCAGCTTGAGATTCCACAGGAACAGGTTGGACGGGCGATGTCAGATATCCAGCGAAGATATGGAAGCTTTGAACCTCCTGTTATAGAAGGAGATACTGCTTATCTGACGGGAACAGCACCGGTAGTTACAATGAGAGACTATCAGATGGAAGTAACTTCCTATACAAGAGGACATGGCAGACTGACCTGTGCTCTCAAAGGATATGAACCATGTCATAATGAAGAGGAAGTATTGGAAGCCTTTCATTATGATTCAGAGGCAGATATTGAGAATCCTACAGGCTCTGTATTTTGTTCGCATGGAGCGGGTTTCCTGGTAAGCTGGGATAGAGTGCCGGAGTATGCGCACATTGGTACACAGTCGGAAGAGGAAGAAGTACAGGAAGAAGAACTTCGACCAAAGAAGCCCTCCTTTACTTATGAAAATGGAGTTATTGACCAGGAAGAAATTGATGAGATTTTTGCCAGAACCTTCGGGGCAGCAAAACAGAAGAGAAATTCATGGACGAAGACAATCAAGGCTTCTGATGACAGTACATATAGGGGAACACAGCCTGCTTATGTACCGGGAACGGAGGAATATCTTCTGGTTGACGGCTATAATATCATTTTTGCCTGGAAAGAATTAAACGAACTGGCGCAGCATAATATCGACAGCGCCAGGGACAAGCTTATGGATATTATGTGTAACTATCAGGGTGCTAAGAACGTAAATCTGATACTGGTCTTTGATGCATATAAGGTATCCGGCGGACAGGGAGAAATCTTTGATTATCACAATATTCATGTTGTGTACACGAAAGAAGCAGAAACGGCAGATCAGTACATAGAGAAGGTATCACATGAGCTGAGCAGAAAATATCATGTGACAGTAGCCACTTCTGACAGATTGGAACAGATGATTATCTGGGGAGCTGGTGCAAGAAGAATCTCAGCGCCTGGATTCTATGAGGAAGTCATGAATACGATTCAGGAAGTCAGACAGAATATAGAACGGGATAAGCCTAAGAACAAGAATTATTTAAAAGACAATATATCCAGGGAAGCATATGAAAAACTTGAGAAAATTAAGGAAAATTTACAGTAACGCAGTGAATTGCTACAGTAATTGATAAAATTTTATTAAATAGACTATATGAGGATTGCTTTCTTATGAATTTACATTTACAATGAGCTAGAAGTAAACCTATCGTTATAATAGGAATTATAAGAGGAGGAACTCATATGAGTAAAGAAATTCTACAGGTTAATCAGGTGACAGCCCGGGTTGAAGACAAGGAAATTCTTCATGGGGTGAGTCTTGATATAAAAAAAGGTGAAACACATGTCCTGATGGGACCAAATGGTGCGGGTAAATCTACCCTGGGTTATGTATTGACAGGGAATCCGAAGTATCAGGTAACGCAGGGACATATTATATTCAATGGAGAGGACATGACTGAAACTTCGGCTGATAAAAGGGCGAAAGCAGGCATGTTTCTTTCGTTTCAGGAGCCACTGGAAGTACCGGGGCTTTCTCTGGAGAGCTTTATCAGAAATGCACTGGCCCAGAGAACAGGAAGCCATGTGAAGCTGTGGGAGTTCAAGAAACAGCTCCAGAAGGCGATGGAAGTATTACAAATGGATCCTTCCTATGCAGAGCGTGATCTGAATGTTGGCTTTTCCGGAGGAGAGAAGAAAAAATCAGAGATATTGCAGCTTATGATGTTAAAGCCTAGTCTGGCGATTCTGGATGAAACGGATTCTGGCTTGGACGTAGATGCAGTGCGTCTTGCTTCTGAGGGCATCCATGTATATCAGCAGGAGAATCCGGACAGCTCATTGCTTATCATTACGCACAGTACCAAGATTCTGGAATCTCTGCATGTAGATTATACACATGTCATGGTAAACGGTCATATCATTGCGACAGGAGATGCTTCCTTAATAGAACAGATCAACCGAGAAGGTTATGAACAGTTCAAAGAACAGATGTGAGGTGGCTGCCATGAGTGAAAAGACGTATGTAGAAGATATCGACAGAAGCGTGTATGATATCAAAAACGAAGAAAAAGACGTATATCGTGTCAAAGAAGGTCTGACTCCAGCCATCGTAGAACAGATTTCCAAAGAGAAAAAAGACCCGCAGTGGATGCAGCTGTTCCGTCTGGAATCATTGCAGATCTATAATCAGTTACAGGTTCCAAACTGGGGACCTTCTATTGAAGGACTGAACATGGACGAAATCGTAACTTATGTGCGCCCAAATACACATATGAGTGCGAAATGGTCAGATGTACCAAAGGATATCAAGGATACCTTTGAACGTCTGGGAATCCCTCAGGCAGAGCGAAAATCTCTTGCCGGTGTAGGGGCACAGTACGATTCAGAGCTTGTATATCATAATGTAAGGGAAGAAGTAGCAGCACAGGGTGTTGTCTATACAGATATGGAGAGTGCATTGAATGGCGAATATGCAGATATGGTGCGAAGCCATTTTATGAAGCTGGTCAAGCCTGCAGACCATAAATTTGCTGCTCTTCATGGGGCAGTATGGTCAGGCGGTTCCTTTGTCTATGTACCCCCTGGTGTATCTGTGGAAATTCCTTTGCAGTCCTATTTCAGACTGAATGCGCCGGGAGCCGGTCAGTTCGAGCATACTTTGATTATTGTGGACGAGGGTGCTGACCTGCACTTTATAGAGGGTTGTTCCGCTCCGAAATACAATGTGGCAAATCTCCATGCCGGATGCGTAGAACTTTTCGTAGAAAAGAATGCAAGACTGCGTTATTCCACAATCGAGAACTGGTCCAAGAACATGTACAACTTGAATACCAAGCGTGCTCTGGTCAAGGAGGGTGGTACAATTGAATGGGTATCAGGTTCTTTTGGTTCTCATGTATCATATCTGTATCCGATGAGTATTTTAAAAGGCAAAGGTGCAAGAATGGAGTTTACAGGAATCACGTTTGCCGGTAAAGGACAGAATCTGGACACAGGCGCCAAGGTTGTACATGCTGCACCTGAGACATCTTCCTATATCAATACGAGGTCTATTTCAAAAGACGGTGGAATCAGTACGTTTAGAAGCAGTGTAGCTATGACAAAAGAGGCAGAAAACAGTAAATCCGCAGTATCCTGTCAGTCTCTGATGCTGGATGATATCTCCAGATCGGATACGATTCCTGCTATGGATATCCGCACAAAGAATGCAGATGTAGGTCATGAAGCCAAGATCGGAAGAATCAGTGATGAAGCAGTATTTTATCTGATGTCCAGAGGAATCAGCGAAGAAGAGGCAAGAGCAATGATCGTCAGCGGTTTTGCAGATAATGTATCAAAGGAGCTGCCTCTTGAATATGCAGTGGAAATGAACAACCTGATTCGTTTGGAAATGATTGGATGTATCGGTTAAGGAGGAACCATTATGGAAATGACAATCAATAAACTGCCTGCTCCAACATGGAACCGTCTGGGAATGAATGAAAGCAGGATAAGTAATATTACAATAGATGCTGCATGGAAGGCGCAGATACAAGTGCCAAATGCAGCGATTACAAGAGAAAATACGGAAATTGACTGGAATAGTCTAAACAGTGGACTGGGACAGGATATGGATGTCCTGGGAGCATCCATAGAGGCGGACAGCTTTCATGTAGAGAATAATAGACATAGGAATGAGCCGGTTGTCTATCGGCTTCAATATCGGGATACCCATAACTATTACAATAAAGTACAGATTTATGCAGAGGAAAACAGCGAATCTTCTTATATTTTTACAACGGCGAATGAATCGGGATGCGCCGGACTTTCTGCATTGCAGGTAAAGGTATACGCTAAGAAGGGCGCGAAAGTCAGATTGTATTTTGCACAACTGCTGGACAAGAGCTATGATATACTGCATGATGTAGGAGGTTTCTGTGAAGAGGATGCTTCGGTAGAAACCGTGTATATTTCATTGGGCGGTAATCGTGTATATGCAGGAGGATTGATTGACCTACAAGGTCAAAGAAGCGGCATGGATGCAAAAATCGGGTATCTGGGAAGGGATGACCAGCATATTGATATGAACTATGTAGCCCGTCATCAGGGAGCAAAGACAGAGAGCAATATGGAGATATCAGGAATCCTTCGTGACCAGGCATTTAAGCTGTTTCGAGGAACCATTGATTTCCTGCATGGAAGCTCTGGCGCAGTAGGAAATGAGAAGGAAGATGTATTGCTCATCGGTGATGATGTGGTGAACCAGACAATCCCTTTGATATTGTGTGCAGAAGAAGATGTGGAGGGGAATCACGGAGCTACCATTGGTAAACTGGATGAGTCAATACTCTTTTATCTGGGTTCTCGCGGAATCAGTAAGGAAGAGGCAGAACGTATCATTGCAAAAGCAAAGATTGATGCCCTGTGCAGTCTGATTCCGGATAAAGCAGTACGCAAGGAGGTCGAGGCATATCATGACGGATTATAAGAAAGATTTCCCTTTGTTGATGAATCGGTCTATAGCATATCTGGATAATGCAGCTACAGAACAAAGACCTGTTTCGGTATTAGAGGCAGAGAATAATTTCTATGAGAAATATAATGCCAATCCTCTCCGCGGACTCTATGAGTTAGGTGTAGAGGCGACAGAACAGTATGAAAATGCAAGGGAGCGTGTCAGACGCTTCCTCAATGCAGGAAGCACAAAGGAGATCATCTTTACCAGAAATACAACAGAAAGTATTAATCTGGTGGCGTACAGCTATGGACTGAACTTTCTGCATGCAGAGGATGAGATACTGGTTACAGTTATGGAGCATCACAGTAACCTGCTTCCTTGGCAGATGGTGGCAAAAGCCACCGGAGCCAGACTGGTATATCTGGATTGTGAACAGGATGGAACGTTGACAGCACAGGAAATCGAGAATAAAATCACATCGCATACCAAACTGGCAGCAATTGGACATGTATCGAATGTACTGGGCTGTATCAATCCGGTAGAAACGGTCATTGAGAAGGTGCATGCCAATGGCGGTGTTGTTCTGGTAGATGCAGCACAGAGTGCTCCGCACATGAAGGTGGATGTGATGAAGTTAGATGCAGATTTTGTTGCCTTTTCCGGGCATAAACTGATGGCACCTATGGGAATCGGTGTCCTGTATGGCAGAGAAGCACTGTTAGAGCAGATGCCACCTTTCCTGAGCGGTGGAGAAATGATTGAGTATGTGACCAGAACAGGGGCTATTTACGCCCAACTGCCGCATAAATTTGAAGCAGGAACTGTAAACGGTGGTGGTGCGGTTGCACTGGCGGCAGCACTGGATTATATGGATTCCATTGGAATGGACAATATTGTCTGTAAAGAACAGGAGCTTACGAAATATGCCTTTGAAGGGATGCAGCAGATACCTGGGGTACAGATCATAGGCAGTCCGAACTGGGAAGAACACCATGGTATTATCAGCTTTGCAGTACAGGATGTACACCCTCATGATGTGGCATCCATTCTGGATGAAGATGGAGTTGCTATCAGGGCAGGACATCATTGTGCCCAGCCACTTCTGGCACATCTGGGAATCCGCTCCTGTGCCCGTGCAAGTTTTGCCTTTTATAATACGAAGGAAGACATTCACCGCTTCTTAGCGAGTCTAAGTCAGGTTAGGAGGAAAATGGGTTATGGAGAATAATACCTTTTATCATGAAATACTGATTGACCACAATCAGCATCCTGTGCATAAGCACAAGCTGGAGGACGCAAATTTGGTGCTGGAGGGTGTGAACCCAAGCTGTGGTGATGATATTATCCTGCAGCTCAAGGTAGAAGATGGGAAGATCACAGACGGCGCCTATATAGGGGATGGATGTGCGATTTCCCAGGCATCCGCAGATATTATGCTGGAGCTTATCATTGGTAAGTCAAAGGACGAAGCAATGCATCTGGCAGATATTTTCATTAGGATGATTAAAGGGGAAGCATCCGCAGAAGAGATAGAAGAGCTGGAGGAAGGCTCTGCATTGCAGGATATTTCCCATATGCCGGCGAGAGTAAAATGTGCAGTACTGGGATGGCATACAATGGAAGAACTGTTGGATAAATAAATAATGGACAGATTCTGTTAGGGTATTTGTATACAGAATCTGTCTTTTTTGTCTTCTTTTATAAAGCAAGAATTGAAAAAAATAATAAATCTAAGTATAATACAGTTATGTCGATTCAGTACTTGAAAGCAGAGAAGGAGTCAGACAATTATGTGGACAATCAAGCAGATTTTTGATGGGGATTATGGATGTGAAGAATTAGCACCGGGACAAAAGCCAAAGGTGTCTGTCACTCTGGTGAATGAGAATGGTGAAGAGAAGCGAGTATCAGTAGAGGATGAATGGCTTACCAGACAGGGATTGGAGGTTGGTTCTGCATGGAAAGAATATACTGTACCGGCACCTTTGTATAGAGATCCGATTTATGATGCGCCGACAGACCCGGTAGTAATGAAGACCCTAATGTATTTGAACTAGGCGGTAAGAAATGGATGATCACAGATGAGTGGAATGGACTGGGAGTCTATGAAACACAGGACTATACACACTGGGAAAGACAGGGGTATATTCTACTTTACACATCCGTATTTTACCAATGAACATCGACTGGATAAGTCATATATTGCCAATGCAGAGGACGGCAGAGCATGCATACAGGCAGCGCAGCTGGAAGTAAAAGACGGCAGACTTGTATGTAACAGAAATCAACAATTTGAAATGAGACTGTAGAAAAATAGTATTTATATGTTATAATATCTATAGGTGTAGATACAATTAACCAGACTATAGGAAATGCAGGGATGAGAGATGAAAGAAATTAACAATATCTGGCAGTTTTTTGAAAATTTGAATGAGTATGTATATGCTACGGATATAGAGACATATG